>AGFT01068947.1_pt1 | contig 37359 bp, 36 predicted proteins | sample 305848 | NCBI WGS metagenome assembly AGFT01 (sample SAMN02954282, study PRJNA62043) | ant fungus garden metagenome | biome: terrestrial; feature: Atta colombica fungus garden; material: fungus garden; isolation source: Atta colombica fungus garden bottom | host: Atta colombica | place: Panama...
GGCGCCCTAAAGGCGCCTTTTTGCTATCTGTCATTCAGAAACCTGCCCTGTAGGTCGGGTAAGGCGAAGCCGCCACCCGACAAATGCCACGCGCATCTATTTCCGATGACTTTTCCACTCAACTTCGCTATCTTGTTTAGTATAAAAAACACCATTGCCAATTACTTTGCAATTTCAAGCAACACAAAGGCAATATTGTTAAGCCAGTAAAACGAGAAGCCATCATGAGCGTGATGTTCGACCCTGAAGCCACAATTTATCCCTTCCCACCCAAGCCCGCACCGCTGAGCCTGGACGAAAAGCAGTTTTACCGTGAAAAAATCAAACGCCTTCTCAAGGAGCGTGACGCGGTGATGGTGGCCCACTACTACACCGATCCGGAGATCCAGCAGCTGGCGGAAGAGACGGGCGGCTGCATTTCCGATTCACTCGAGATGGCGCGCTTCGGCGCAAAACATCCTGCCTCGACGCTGCTGGTGGCGGGCGTGCGCTTCATGGGGGAAACGGCAAAGATATTAAGTCCGGAAAAAACCATTCTGATGCCCACGCTGAACGCCGAGTGCTCCCTCGATCTCGGCTGCCCGATTGAGGCGTTCAGCGCATTCTGCGACGCGCACCCTGACCGCACCGTCGTGGTCTACGCCAATACCTCTGCCGCCGTGAAGGCGCGCGCCGACTGGGTTGTGACCTCCAGCATCGCCGTTGAGCTGATTGAGCACCTGGACAGCCTGGGCGAGAAAATTATCTGGGCTCCCGATCGTCACCTGGGGAACTACGTTCAGAAGCAGACCGGTGCGGATGTGCTCTGCTGGCAGGGTGCCTGCATCGTTCACGATGAATTTAAAACGCAGGCGCTTGCGCGCATGAGGGCGCTCTACCCGCAGGCAGCTATTCTTGTCCATCCTGAATCGCCGCAGTCGATTGTCGATATGGCCGATGCGGTTGGCTCAACCAGCCAGCTAATCAGCGCTGCTAAATCGCTGCCGCATAAGCAGCTTATCGTGGCGACCGATCGCGGCATTTTCTACAAGATGCAGCAGGCCGTGCCGGAAAAAGAACTTCTGGAAGCGCCTACGGCCGGAGAAGGGGCGACGTGCCGCAGCTGCGCCCACTGCCCGTGGATGGCGATGAACGGCCTTAAGGCCATCGCTGAGGGGCTGGAGAGCGGCGGCGCGGCGCATGAGATACAGGTGGACGCCGCGCTGCGAGAAGGCGCGTTAATTCCGCTTAACCGCATGCTGGATTTTGCGGCTACACTACGTACTTAATTCAACAGGTTCCGGGGAAAAGATGGATTTTTTTAGCACACAGAACATTCTGGTTCACATACCGATAGGCGCCGGTGGCTATGACCTGTCATGGATTGAGGCAGTGGGCACGCTGGCGGGGCTGCTCTGCATCTGGCTGGCGAGCCTCGAAAAAATCAGCAACTACGCGTTTGGATTACTCAACGTGACGCTGTTTGCGATCATTTTCTTCCAGATCCAGCTGTACGCCAGCCTTCTTCTTCAGCTGTTCTTCTTTGCGGCGAATATCTACGGCTGGTACGCCTGGTCGCGCCAGAACAACCAGCAGGAGGCAGAGCTGCAAATCCGCTGGCTGCCGCTGCCGAAGGCCATCGCCTGGCTGGCTGCCTGCGTGGTCGCGATTGGGCTGATGACGGTGTTCATCAATCCGGTATTTGCTTTCCTGACCCGCGTTGCGGTGGCGGTCATGTCCGGCCTGGGAATGAACGTTACGATGCCCGAGCTTCAGCCCGACGCTTTCCCGTTCTGGGATTCGTGCATGATGGTGCTGTCGATTGCGGCGATGGTGCTGATGACGCGCAAATACGTCGAGAACTGGCTGCTGTGGGTCATCATTAACGTCATTAGCGTCGCGATCTTTGCCCTACAGGGCGTCTACGCGATGTCGCTCGAGTATTTGCTGCTTACCTTCATTGCGCTGAACGGCAGCCGCATGTGGATTAAAAGCGCGCGCGAGCGTGGCTCCCGCGCGCTGTCGAGCTAGTGATGGTGATGATGTGAATGGCCGGGCTGCGTCTCATTGAGGTGGCAGTCCGGTCCGCTACACGCCTGATACTCCATCTGAACGGTGGAGTGCGAAACGTCGTAGTGATGCTCAAGGAAGTGCTGAATGCGTTCCAGCAGCGCGTCGTGATCGTGCGGTGGAATGACCTGCACGTGCAGCGTCATAACGGGCTTCTCGCCCACCAGCCAGACGTGAACGTGGTGAACGTTGCGCACCTCGGGAATGGAGCGGCACAGATTGCGCTTAAGCTCGCCAATGTCCATCGATGACGGCGCACCTTCCAGCAGCTCGTTGACGCTCTCTTTGAGCAGCTGCCAGGCGCTGCGCAGAACGAGGCACGATACCAGCACGGACAGAATCGGATCGACCGGCGTCCAGCCGGTGCCCAGAATCACCAGCGCGGCGACAATCGCCCCCACCGAGCCCAGCAAATCGCCCAGCACGTGCAGCGCGGCCGCGCGAACGTTCAGGTTCTTCTCTCCGCTGCCGCGGTGCAAAATCCAAAACGACAGAATATTGGCCAGCAAACCCGCTACGGCGATGACCATCATCGTGGTTCCCGCCACGGGCTGCGGATGCCTGAAGCGCTGAATAGCTTCCCAGACGATAAGTATCGTGATTACGACCAGGGCAATTGCGTTGACGAAGGCGGCGAGGGTGGTAAGCCTGAGCCAGCCAAAGGTATGGCGCGCGTTCGGCGGGCGACGGGAAAACTGGACGGCCAGCAGCGCGAAGAGCAGCGCGGCGGCGTCGGTGAGCATATGCCCGGCGTCCGCGAGCAACGCCAGCGAGCCCGAGATGAATCCGCCAATGACCTCGACGATCATAAAGGTGGCGGTAACGCCAAAGGCCAGCATCAGCCGTTTGGCATTGTCGTCACCGGCTGAAGGAGTGTGGGAGTGCGCCATAGCATCGTTCCTGATACGTTATTTTTGTAAGTGTAGATTTTTTAATATTTTGTACAAAAAAGAAAGGAGAGCATCAGCCCTCCTTTTTAACGTATTCCACGCGGGAATTATTGCGTTGTACCGTCCGTTTTAGTGTCGGCATCCGCACCGACTTTGTCATTCGGGTTTGGGCATTTACCGTCTTTGCAGACGGAATTTTTATGAATCTCTTCTTTGGTCATACCATCGTGATTCATGCCCTTGGTGCCGTTACCGTCGGTAGTGGTATTGCCAGTGTTGATATTACTGTTATCAACGTTATTCGGGGCAATATTCTGTTTCGCATCAGGCGCAACCTGGCCTGCCGCCGCTGCGGCGTTGGCGTCACCGTTGCTGTCGGATGCCCCCGTGTCTGCGGCAAGCACGCTGCCGCTGGCCAGGGTAAGGGTCGCTGTCAGGAAGAGTGTTGCCAGTTTCGTCATTTGCATGATGTTGCTCCTGTTGTGCTCGTTATGCTGGATAACATTTTCCAACTTGTGCATCACGTACGTTGGCGAAAGATCCCGCAGTTCTGATTTAAGTCAGAACGGAATCGCGTTAAAGCAATAATATTTAGCTGTTACCATTAAAAAGTTTAGAGTAGATCTCGTTTTTCGCTATTTTGTGGCGTTTTTTAGGCTAATTCCAGGAATTATCTGCCCGGAGTGTAAAAGCCCGTTTACACTCCCAGGCTGACAAGTTAGATTGAAAGGATTGCTTTCATTACTAAATATATGGCAGAGCCGGAAAGAAGATGAATTATCAGAACGACGATTTACGCATCAAAGAGATCAATGAGTTATTACCTCCTGTAGCACTCCTTGAAAAATTCCCCGCCACGGAAAATGCGGCAAACACGGTGTCCCACGCGCGCAAAGCGATCCATAAGATCCTGAAAGGGAGTGACGATCGTCTGCTGGTGGTGATTGGTCCGTGCTCAATTCACGATCCGGCCGCGGCAAAAGAGTACGCGGCCCGCCTGCTTACCCTGCGTGAAGAGCTAAAGGATGAGCTGGAAATCGTGATGCGCGTCTACTTCGAAAAGCCGCGTACCACGGTCGGCTGGAAGGGGTTAATTAACGATCCGCACATGGATAATAGCTTCCAGATCAACGACGGCCTGCGCATTGCGCGCAAGCTGCTGCTGGAAATTAACGACAGCGGCCTTCCGGCGGCCGGTGAGTTCCTGGACATGATTACGCCGCAGTACCTGGCGGACCTGATGAGCTGGGGCGCAATTGGCGCACGCACCACGGAATCTCAGGTACACCGCGAGCTGGCGTCCGGCCTCTCCTGTCCGGTTGGCTTCAAAAACGGCACCGACGGCACCATCAAGGTGGCGATTGACGCCATCAACGCGGCGGGCGCACCGCACTGCTTCCTCTCCGTGACCAAGTGGGGCCATTCTGCCATTGTGAACACCAGCGGGAACGGCGACTGCCACATCATCCTGCGCGGCGGCAAAGAGCCGAACTACAGCGCAAAACACGTCGCGGAAGTGAAAGCGGGGCTGGAAAAAGCCGGTCTCGCGCCGCAGGTGATGATCGACTTCAGCCACGCCAACTCCAGCAAGCAGTTCAAAAAGCAGATGGACGTGGGCACGGACGTTTGCCAGCAAATTGCCGGCGGGGAAAAGGCGGTCATCGGCGTGATGATTGAAAGCCATCTGGTGGAAGGTAACCAGAACCTGGAAGGCAGCGAGCCGCTGGTCTACGGTAAGAGCGTTACTGACGCCTGCATCGGCTGGGACGATACCGACAGCCTGCTGCGCCAGCTGGCGAACGCGGTAAAAGCGCGTCGCGGCTAGGGCTGCTGCGGGAAATAAAAAGCGCGGAAGGCTCCGCGCTTTTTTTATACCTGCGAAAATTACTTCGCTTTACCCTGGTTCGCTACCGCCGCCGCTTTCGCTGCGATCTCGTCCGCGTTGCCCAGATAGTAGTGTTTGATTGGCTTGAAGTTTTCATCGAACTCATACACCAGCGGTACGCCGGTTGGGATGTTCAGTTCGAGGATTTCGTCTTCACCCATGTTGTCCAGGTATTTCACCAGCGCGCGCAGGGAGTTACCGTGAGCAGCGATAATCACGCGCTCGCCGCTTTTCAGGCGTGGCAGAATGGTGTCGTTCCAGTAAGGCACAACGCGGTCGATGGTCAGCGCCAGGCTCTCGGTCGTTGGCAGCTCGGCGTCGGTCAGCTTCGCGTAGCGCGGATCGTGGCCCGGGTAGCGCTCGTCGTCTTTGGTCAGCTCTGGCGGGGTCACCGCAAAGCCGCGACGCCACTGTTTAACCTGCTCGTCACCGTATTTTTCAGCGGTTTCGGCTTTGTTCAGACCCTGCAGCGCGCCGTAGTGACGCTCGTTCAGTTTCCAGGATTTTTCAACCGGCAGCCATGCCTGATCCAGCTCGTCCAGCACGTTCCACAGGGTGTGGATGGCACGTTTCAGCACGGAGGTGTAAGCAAAATCAAAGCTGAAGCCTTCAGCCTTCAGCAGTTTGCCCGCTGCTTTTGCTTCGCTCACGCCTTTCTCGGACAGATCAACGTCGTACCAACCGGTGAAGCGGTTTTCGTTGTTCCACTGGCTTTCGCCGTGGCGCACCAGTACCAGCTTAGTAATAGCCATCTCTTACTCCTCAAGCATTTTTAGAATGATAACAATTCTCATTATATTGCCGTGACGGTGCCAGCGGCAACGCTTACCCCTAACCATAGCGAAAATAGTTCCTGAGTGTAAGGTGCTTGTGAATCCAGGGTTATGATTTTGTCTGCGATCGGCGCTATTTTCAGCAGGGCGAGCAAAAAAAAGCCCTCGCGATGAGGGCCTGGTTTTTATGCCGGATGACGCGTCGCTATTCGGCGCGCGGAATAAAATGATACTCGGTGACGCTCACGTACTCTTCGCCCGGGCGCAGCACGCAGTCCGGCTGCGGCCATTCAGGGTGGTTTGGGCTGTCCGGGAGAAACTCGCTTTCCAGCGCGATGCCCTGCCAGTCGCTGTACTCTTCGTGCTCGCGGGCAATCGTACCGCCGAGATAATTCCCGGAGTAGAACTGCAGGGCAGGAGCCGTGGTGTAGACCGTCATCTGCAGCTTCTCATCGGCAGACCAGACGTGCGCGGCAGGCGCGGAGAGATCGCCTTTCGCCTGCAGCAGGAAGGCGTGGTCGTAGCCTTTCATTTTGCGCTGATCGTCGTCGCTCAGGAAATCCTGGGCGATAGGTTTTGCGCTGCGGAAATCAAAGCTGCTGCCGCTGACCGGTTTTAGCCCCTGATAAGGAATGCCCGTCTCGTCCACCGGCAGGTAGTTATCGGCCAGAATCTGCAGCGTGTGGTTACGCACGTCGCACTGGCTGCCGTCGAGGTTGAAGTACGCGTGGTTGGTCAGATTAACCGGGCACGGCCTGTCGACCTTCGCGCGGTATTCAATGCGAATGCGGTTATCTTCGCTCAGCGCAAAGCACACGGTCGCGGTAAGGTTGCCCGGATATCCCTGATCGCCGTCGAGCGAATCGAGGGAGAAAATCACCTCGCCGTCGTTTTGCTGGACGATCCGCCAGCGGCGCTTATCGAACCCTTCCGGCCCGCCGTGCAGCTGGTTTTCACCCTGGCTCGGCGTGAGGGCGTAGCTCACGCCGTCAAGCTCAAAGCGGCTGTTGGCGATGCGGTTGGCGTAGCGGCCAACGGACGCGCCGAGAAAAGCGGACTGCTCGATATACTGCTCCGGCGACGCGCAGCCGAGCAGGGTTTCACGCACGCTGCCGTCGGGCATCGGCACGCGCGCGGAAAGCAGCGTGGCGCCCCAGTCCATCAGCGTAACCACCATCCCCGCGCCGTTGCGCAGGGTTAACAGGCGATACGGCAGTCCGTCCGGTGCGAGGGTAGGCGTTTCGTTTAGCACTGTCCGGCTCCTTGTGATGCTTTGCAAACGTAGAAGGTTTCTTTGATACCGGTTTTGGCCTCGTACTGTTTCGCCACCGCATCCTGAACGGCGGGAACCAGCTCTTCCGGGACCAGCGCCACGATGCAGCCGCCGAAGCCGCCGCCGGTCATGCGCACGCCGCCTTTCTCACCGATGGTCGCTTTGACAATTTCAACCAGGGTATCGATCTGCGGAACGGTGATTTCAAAATCATCGCGCATCGAGGCGTGAGATTCCGCCATCAGCTCGCCCATGCGTTTGAGATCGCCTTTTGCCAGCGCGGACGCGGCTTCAACGGTGCGGGCGTTCTCCGTCAGCACGTGACGAACGCGCTTCGCCACGACCGGATCCAGCTCGTGCGCCACCTTGTTAAATTCATCAAGCGAGACGTCGCGCAGGGCGGGCTGCTGGAAGAAGCGCGCGCCGGTTTCGCACTGCTGGCGGCGGGTGTTGTATTCGCTGCCCACCAGCGTGCGCTTGAAGTTGCTGTTGATGATAATGACTGCAGCGCCCTTCGGCAGCGGAACGGCTTTGGTGCCAAGCGTACGGCAGTCAACCAGCAGCGCGTGCTCTTTCTTACCCAGCGCGGAGATCAGCTGGTCCATAATGCCGCAGTTGCAGCCCACGAACTGGTTTTCCGCTTCCTGGCCGTTCAGCGCGATCTGCGCCCCGTCCAGCGGCAGATGATACAGCTGCTGGAATACGGTGCCGACGGCAACTTCTAAAGAGGCGGACGAACTCAGGCCCGCGCCCTGCGGCACGTTGCCGCTGATAACCAGGTCTGCGCCGCCGAAGTTCTTGTTACGCTTTTGCAGATGCTTCACCACGCCGCGCACGTAGTTAGACCACTGCTGGCTGTCGTGCGTCACGATCGGGGCGTCGAGCGAAAATTCGTCGATTTCGTTGTCGTAATCCGCCGCAATGACGCGGACGTTGCGGTCGTCGCGCTTTGCACAGCTGATGACCGTCTGGTAATCAATGGCGCAGGGCAGCACAAAGCCGTCGTTATAGTCGGTGTGTTCACCAATCAGGTTAACGCGGCCTGGCGCCTGAATGACGTGGGTGGCATGGTAGCCGAATTTTTCAGCAAACAGGGATTGTGTTTTCTCTTTCAGACTCATTTATTAGGCTCCTGATTCGCGATAGTGGACGTCGCTGACGGCGCGCAGACGCTCTGCGGCCTGTTCTGCCGTCAGGTCGCGCTGGGTTTCCGCCAGCATTTCGTAGCCCACCATAAATTTACGCACCGTTGCCGAACGCAGCAGCGGCGGGTAGAAATGGGCGTGCAGCTGCCAGTGCTGATTCTCTTCACCGTTGAACGGCGCGCCGTGCCAGCCCATGGAGTAGGGAAAAGAGCACTGGAAAAGGTTGTCATAGCGGCTGGTCAGCTTTTTAAGCGCCAGCGCCAGATCGTCGCGCTGCGCGTCGCTGAGATCGGTAATGCGCTGCACGTGCGCCTTCGGCAGCAGCAGCGTTTCAAACGGCCAGGCCGCCCAGTAGGGCACCACGGCAAGCCAGTGCTCGGTTTCAACAACCGTACGGCTGCCGTCGGCCAGCTCGCGGCGGGTGTAATCCACCAGCATCGGCGAGCCGTTTTCCGCGAAGTACGCTTTTTGCAGGCGGTCTTCGCGTTCGGCTTCGTTAGGCAGGAAGCTGTTCGCCCAGATTTGACCGTGCGGGTGCGGGTTGGAGCAGCCCATCGCCGCGCCTTTATTCTCAAACACCTGCACCCACGGGTAGCTCTGGCCCAGCTCCGCCGTTTGCGCCTGCCAGGTGCTGACCACCTCTTTCAGCGCGTCGACGCTCAGCTCCGGCAGCGTTTTGCTGTGGTCCGGCGAGAAGCAGATCACGCGGCTGGTGCCGCGCGCGCTTTCGCAGCGCATCAGCGGGTCGTCGCTCTGCGGCGCGTCCGGCGTGTCCGTCATCAGCGCGGCAAAATCGTTGGTGAAAACGTAGGTGCCCTTGTAGTCCGGGTTAACGTCACCGGTGACGCGCGTATTGCCCGGGCAGAGGAAGCAGTCCGGATCGTGCTGCGGCAGCGTCTGTTTTGCAGGCGTCTCCTGCGCCCCCTGCCAGGGGCGCTTGGCGCGATGCGGAGAAACTAAAATCCATTGCCCGCTAAGCGGGTTAAAACGACGATGCGGGTGATCGACGGGGTTGAATTGCGTCATGACGGATCCTTAGTCCGGATAGCCCTGAGGATGGCGAGACTGCCAGTGCCAGGTATCCTGCGCCATCTCGTCCAGCGTACGGGTGACGCGCCAGTTCAGCTCTTTATCGGCTTTGGTCGCATCCGCCCAGTACGCCGGAAGGTCGCCATCGCGGCGCGGCGCAAAGTGGTAGTTCACCGGCTTGCCGCAGGCTTTGCTGAAGGCGTTCACGACGTCCAGCACGCTGCTGCCAACACCGGCACCAAGATTGTAAATGTGTACGCCAGGCTTGTCCGCCAGCTGCTGCATCGCCGCGACGTGGCCGTCGGCCAAATCCATCACGTGGATGTAGTCGCGCACGCCGGTGCCGTCTTCGGTGGGATAATCGTTGCCGAAAATAGCCAGCGACTCGCGGCGGCCCACGGCCACCTGCGCGATGTACGGCATCAGGTTGTTCGGGATGCCCTGCGGATCTTCGCCCATATCGCCTGACGGATGTGCGCCAACCGGGTTGAAGTAGCGCAGCAGCGCGATGCTCCATTCAGGCTGGGCTTTTTGCAGATCGGTCAGGATTTGCTCTACCATCAGCTTGCTCTTGCCGTAGGGGCTTTGCGGCGTGCCGGTCGGGAAGCTTTCGACGTAAGGAATTTTGGGCTGATCGCCGTAGACGGTGGCGGAAGAGCTGAAGATAAAGTTTTTGACGTTTGCCGCGCGCATTGCGGAGATCAGGCGCAGCGTCCCGTTCACGTTGTTGTCATAATACTCAAGCGGCTTAGCTACCGACTCGCCGACCGCCTTCAGGCCCGCGAAGTGGATCACCGCCTCAATAGCGTGGTCGTGAAGGATTTCGGTCATCAACGCTTCGTTGCGAATGTCGCCTTCGACGAAGGTCGGTTGCTTACCGCCAAGACGTTCAATCACAGGCAGCACGCTGCGCTTACTGTTGCACAGGTTGTCGAGAATAATGACATCGTGACCGTTTTTCAGCAGCTGAACACAGGTATGACTGCCAATGTAACCGCTACCACCTGTTACCAGAACTCGCATTTTTCGCTCCATTGGGCTTATGGTATGTATTAACCATAGCATAACAGAGTCGTCAAAAGTGTGACATGGGATAAAATAGTGGAATCGTTTACATCGCCTCGCAAATCGCAATTTAGATTGCCAGGAAGCGTTTTGGATCAAGGGGATAGGGATGTAATGCTGCAGGTTGTCTGAAAAGCGGAGGGCGGCGCCCTCCACGGGCTAATCGATTTTGCTTAACAGATAGCGGTAGCGCTCGCCGTCGGGCACGAACTTCAGCCGATGGGTAATGCAGGAAGGCGCGTCCTCCGCATGGTGAGAAACAAACAGCAGTTGGGTTTCCCCTTCGCCGATCAGCACGTCAACAAAGCGGCGGATCAGCTGGCGGTTCAGCGGGTCCAGCCCCTGAAGCGGCTCGTCCAGAATCAGCAGCGTCGGATGTTTTACCAGCGCGCGAACGATCAGCGCCAGCCGCTGCTGGCCCCAGGAGAGGCTGTGGAACGGCGCGTCCGCGACCCGGCCGTCCATACCCAGAATATCCAGCCACTGCTGCGCCAGCTTCTGCTGCTTATCCGAAACCGCCTGATAAATGCCGATGGAGTCGAAATAGCCGGACAAAATGACGTTGCGCACCGTGGTGCTGACGCGGTAGTCCAGATGCAGGCTGCTGCTGACGTAGCCAATGTGTTTTTTGATATCCCAGATGGTTTCGCCGCTGCCGCGACGGCGGCCAAACAGCGTCAGGTCGTTGCTGTAGCCCTGGGGATGATCGCCGGTAATCAGGCTGAGCAGGGTGGATTTCCCCGCGCCGTTAGGGCCAACGATTTGCCAGTGCTCGCCGGGGTTTACCGTCCAGCTCAGCGTATTCAGAATGGCCCGATCGTCATAGGAGACCACGCCGTCGCGCAGCACGATGCGCGGCTGGCTGGGATCGAGCCCGTGGCGAGCCGAGGGCGCGTCCGGCTCGGGAAGCGTAATGCCGTCCAGCCGCTCGCTGTGCGCCAGCTGGGCAATCAGCGCCTGCTGGAGCAGGGCGTCTTTTTCACCGACCTCGGTCAGGCTGCAGTCTGCCAGCACGCCCGCGTGCTGCACGAAGGCGGGGATCTCATCGAAGCGGTTGAGCACCAGCACGAGGGTAAGACCCTGCTGGTTAAGCGTTTCTAACAGGGACGCCAGCTGGGCGCGGGACTGCACGTCCAGCCCGTCAAAAGGCTCATCCAGAATAAGAAGCTCCGGCTGGCCCATCAGCGCCTGGCAGAGCAGCGTTTTTCGCGTTTCGCCGGTAGATAGGTACTTAAAGCGCCTGTCGAGCAGGGCGGTAATGCCAAACTGCTCCGCCAGCTGGCGGCAGCGAGCGGGATCGTTGACCTCATCCTGAATAATCTCGGCGGTGGTGCGGCCGGTGTCTTCTTCGCCAGGGCTGAGCAAATCGGTATTGTTGCGCTGCCACTCGTCGCTGACCAGCTTTTGCAGCTGTTCGAAGGAGAGGCGCGTAACGCGGGAAAAGCCGCAACGGCGCTCGCCTTTAAGCGGGGTTAGCTCTCCGGCCAGCGCGCGGGCCAGCGCCGATTTTCCGCTGCCGTTGGTGCCGACGAAGGCCCAGCTTTCGCCCGCGCGCAGCGTTAATTCCGCAAGGGCCAGCGTTCGGGTATCGCTAAGACGAAACGTGCCTTGCGAAATATGCAATGATGACATGATCTATCCCATTTTTTGCAGCAAAGAACATCAGGAATAATCACTGTCGGCGCGATTGTCAATGCGCTCAGCATAATGTGGCAAGAATGACCCGATCGGCATTGAAATATGCGGTCACCACCGCGCCTTCTGCCAGTTCGCTCGCCTCGCTTGCCGGCACCGTTGCGCAAAGCGTTTGCCCGTCCGGCAGCGTCATCAGCACTTCGCACTGCTCCGCGCCGCGCTCAATGTGGCTAATCGCCCCGCGCAGCTGGTTGTCGGCCTCGCGCGCGCGCTCGGGCTGAAGGGTGATGTTGACCCAGGGCGCTTTCAGCAGCACCAGCACCTCTTTGCCCTCATCAAGGCCCAGGCGCTCGCCGCTTTGCGCGGTGATGGCGGCCTTCAGGCGGGTGGTGCCGTCGGCCAGCAGGATGTCGATATGCTGCTGCACCTGGGAATTGTCGCGGGCGGTCACGGTGCCAAACCACTGGTTGCGCGCGCTGGTCTGCAGGGAGAAGCGGGAGATGGCGCCCAGCAGGCTGTCCAGCGGGATATTGTCGTCATCGCTGAGCACGTCAAAGGCCTTCTGCTGGATCTGCGCCAGCAGATCGTAGAGCTGAATCAGGCGCTGGCCGTAGCGGGTCAGCACCGCGCCGCCGCCGCCTTTGCCGCCGGTCGCGCGGTCGACCAGCGTTTGTTCGCTCAGGGTGTTCATCTCGTTGATGGCATCCCACGCGCTTTTGTAGCTGATGCCGGCGTTTTTCGCCCCCTGGCTAATTGAGCCGGTTTGTTCTATCTGTTTAAGCAGGGCAATGCGTCGCGGATCGGCGAAAAGCTTCTGCTGAAGGCGTAACGTGAGGAGAATTTCGGCCTGCATAACGGTGTCCTGGCAAAAAGCCTATTGTGACCCAAATGACCGCAGGCGCAAAGCGCACCGCACAAAAGGGGATGTTTTTATTACGTTTCAGGGTAGAATACGCCCTTCACACTATCTGGAGAAAACCATGTTAGAGTTGTTGAAAAGTCTGGTATTCGCAGTGATCATGGTGCCAGTCGTGATGGCTATCATCCTCGGTGCCATCTACGGCCTGGGTGAAGTGTTCAACCTGTTTTCGAACATTGGTCACCGCGACCAGCCTAAAAAGCAGCAATAATTCCCTACAAAACGCCCGGCTCGTCCGGGCGTTTTGCTTCTTAAGTTTTTTCTTCCCTCGCCGATAGTATTCTTAGTTCCGTCCGTTACTCATTAATCGGTACGATTAAACGCTGGGATGTCCTTGAAATAACCGTTATATTTAGGCGTATATAACGTAACGCACAGGAGCATCAAATGGCACGTACATGGGTACGCCTCTTCGCCGGGGCAACGCTGACAATCACTTTAGCCGGGCACGCGCTGGCGGATGAAGGTAAAATCACGGTCTTTGCCGCCGCGTCGCTGACAAACGCCATGCAGGACATCGCTGCCGTTTACAAGAAAGAGAAGAACGTCGAGGTGGTCTCCTCGTTTGCCTCGTCTTCAACCCTGGCGCGCCAGATTGAAGCGGGGGCTCCGGCCGATCTGTTCATCTCTGCCGACCAGAAGTGGATGGATTACGCGGCGGACAAAAAGTCGGTTGATACGGCAACGCGCGAAACGCTGCTCGGCAACAGCCTGGTGGTCGTTGCGCCGAAAAGCAGCGCGCAGGCTGATATCGCCATCAACAAGCAAACTAACTGGATCGGCCTGCTGAACGGCGGTCGTCTGGCGGTTGGCGATCCGGAACACGTTCCGGCGGGTATCTACGCGAAAGAAGCGCTGCAAAAGCTCGGCGCGTGGGAAACCTTATCGCCTAAGCTGGCCCCGGCCGAGGACGTGCGCGGCGCGCTGGCGCTGGTTGAGCGTAACGAGGCTCCGCTGGGCATCGTGTACGGCTCTGACGCCGTAGCCAGCAAAGGGGTTAAAGTGGTTGGGACGTTCCCGGAAGATTCCCACAAAAAAGTGGAATACCCTGTGGCGATTGTTGATGGACATAAAAATGCGGCGGTAACGGCCTTCTATGATTATCTGAAAGGGCCAGAAGCGTCTGCAATCTTTAAACGTTACGGATTTACGACTCGCGAATGATATTGACCGATCCTGAATGGCAGGCAGTACTGCTGAGCCTTAAAGTCTCTTCCCTGGCCGTCGCAGTGAGTTTGCCCTTTGGGATCTTCTTTGCCTGGCTGCTGGTTCGCTGTCGGTTTCCGGGCAAAGCCCTTCTGGACAGCGTGCTTCACCTCCCGCTGGTTTTACCGCCCGTTGTGGTCGGCTATCTGCTGCTCATCTCCATGGGGCGGCGCGGCTACATCGGCGAAAAGCTCTATGACTGGTTCGGCCTGACGTTCGCCTTCAGCTGGCGCGGCGCGGTGCTGGCCGCGGCGGTGATGTCGTTCCCGCTGATGGTGCGCGCCATTCGCCTGGCGCTGGAAGGCGTGGACATCAAGCTCGAGCAGGCGGCCCGCACGCTGGGCGCAGGGCGCTGGCGGGTGTTTTTCACCATCACGCTCCCGCTGACGCTGCCGGGCATCATCGTTGGCACGGTGCTCGCCTTTGCCCGCTCGCTCGGGGAATTTGGCGCGACCATTACCTTCGTTTCCAACATTCCCGGCGAAACGCGAACCATCCCGTCGGCAATGTATACCCTGATTCAAACGCCGGGTGGCGAGGGCGCGGCGGCGCGGCTGTGCATTATCTCCATCGTGCTGGCGCTGATCTCGCTGCTGGTCTCCGAATGGCTGGCGCGCCTGAGCCGTGAACGGATGGGGAAATAACGATGCTGGAGCTTAATTTCACCCAGACGCTGGGCAACCACTGCCTGACGATTAACGAAACGCTGCCCGCCAGCGGGATCACGGCCATTTTTGGCGTGTCTGGCGCGGGGAAAACCTCGCTGATTAATGCCATTAGCGGCCTGACGCGTCCGCAGGCGGGGCGCATCGTTCTGAACAACCGCGTGCTAAACGACGTGGAGAAGAAGGTTTATCTCTCGCCGGACAGGCGCCGCATTGGCTATGTGTTCCAGGACGCGCGCCTGTTTCCGCACTACAGCGTGCGCGGCAACCTGCGCTACGGCATGGCGAAAAGCATGGCCGGTCAGTTTGACAAGCTGGTGGCGCTGCTGGGGATCGACCCTCTGCTGGAGCGGCTGCCGTCCTCCCTTTCCGGCGGTGAAAAGCAGCGCGTGGCGATTGGCCGCGCGCTGTTGACCGCGCCGGAGCTGCTGCTGCTGGACGAGCCGCTGGCCTCGCTTGATATTCCGCGCAAGCGCGAGCTGCTGCCATACCTCCAGCGCCTGGCCCGCGAGATCAATATTCCGATGCTCTACGTCAGCCATTCGCTGGATGAAATTCTGCACCTGGCGGATAACGTGCTGGTGCTCGAAGAGGGCAGCGTGAAGGCGTTCGGCAAGCTGGAAGAGGTCTGGGGCAGCAGCGTGATGCACCCGTGGCTGCCGAAGGATCAGCAGAGCAGCATTCTGAAGGTCAGCGTGCTTGAGCACCATCCGCACTACGCGATGACCGCTCTGGCGCTTGGCGATCAGCATCTGTGGGTGAACAGGATTGATGAGCCGCTGCATTCGGCGCTGCGCATCCGCATTCAGGCGTCGGACGTCTCTCTGGTGCTGCAGCCTCCGGTACAAACCAGCATTCGCAACGTGCTGCGCGCCAGGGTGGCGGAATGCTACGACAACAACGGGCAGGTAGACGTGCAGCTGGAGGTTGGGGTCAAGACGCTCTGGGCGCGCATCAGCCCGTGGGCCAGGGACGAGCTGAACATCAAACCCGGCCAGTGGCTTTACGCGCAGATTAAGAGCGTCTCGATAACCACCTGATTACAGCAGGCGGGTATAAATGAACTGCGCGATGCTGTCGGCGGTGTTATCGCCAATCACCACGTCAGCGCGCGCTTTCACCGCGTCGTCGGCATTGCCCATCGCCACGCCCGTTCCGGCGGCTTCGAGCATGCTGATGTCGTTGTAGTTGTCGCCGAAGGCGATGACGTCCTGCATCGACCCTCCCTGAGATTCTACGAACTGCGTCAGGCGCTTGCCCTTGCTGTTGCCTTTGCGGGCAATATCCACCTGATCGTGCCAGGACCATTCGCACTCCAGGCCCAGCGTCTGCTCAACGTGCTTCGCGAAAGTATTAAGCTTCGCGGTGTCTTCGTCCGTCAGGGCAAATTTCCAGATCGCATCCACGTCGCGGGCCGCCTGGCGCAGGGAGGGGACCTGGGTAAAGACCGGACGCTGCGCTTCCGGCAGGGAAAGCGCCCAGTTGCTGGTGCGGATCACGTGGCCGGTCGGGCGCTCGTACACCATCGCGTTGTCGACGTACATCAGGCCGTGGACGTCGTGCTCATCCAACAAATCAATCAGTTGAAGCGCCTGCGTGACGGGGAGCGGATCGGATTCCAAAACCTTTTTTGCCTGATAATCATACAAATAGGTGCCGTTGCAGCAAATTGCAGGTGTATCTAACGCCAGTGCCTGATAAAAAGGATGAATGGCAACGTGATGTCGACCCGTGACGATCAGGAGCTGATATCCCGCTTCTTTTGCACGCTTAAGCGCTTCAAGAGAAGAGGGGAGCAGGGTCTTCTGAGGGGTAAGCAGTGTTCCGTCTAAATCCAGTGCAATCACACGCGAGGTCATTTGTTCATCCGGGTTAATGTTGAATTTTAGGTTTCAGGGGATGTTACACCCAGAGTAAATGGCTGCACAATTCCTGGCTAAAATTCAGCATTCACCGTTAAAAATAATCACTTTCACGCGCAGTAAGGAAAGGAGTATTCATGAAACAAACCGTTTACACCGCCAGCCCGGAAAGCCAGCAGATCCACGTCTGGCGCCTGAATGCCGAAGGTTCGCTCACGCTGGTTCAGGTTGTTGATGTTCCCGGGCAGGTTCAGCCGATGGTTATCAGCCCGGATAAACGTTTCCTGTACGTGGGGGTACGCCCGGAGTTTCGCGTGCTGGCCTACCGCATCTCCCCGGACGACGGCGCGCTGACCTACGCCGCGGAAGCGCCGCTGCCGGGAAGCCCAACCCATATCTCCACCGACCGCCGGGGCAACTTTGTCTTTAGCGGCTCCTACAACGCTGGCTGCGTCAGCGTGACCCGCCTTGTCGACGGTATTCCGGTTGAGACGGTCGACGTGGCGGAAGGGCTGGAAGGCTGCCACTCTGCCAATATCTCCCCGGATAACCGCACGCTGTGGGTGCCCGCGCTCAAGCAGGACCGCATCTGCCTGTTTACCCTGAGCGACGACGGCCACCTGGTGGCGCAAACCCCGGCTGAAGTGACCACCGTTGAGGGCGCGGGACCGCGCCATATGGTCTTCCACCCGAACCAGCAGTACGCCTACGTGGTGAACGAACTGAACAGCTCGGTGGACGTGTGGGAGCTAAAAGATCCTAACGGTCAGATCGAGTGCGTGCAGACGCTGGACATGATGCCGTCTGACTTCTCCGACACCCGCTGGGCGGCGGATATCCACATCACACCGAACGGCCGCCATCTGTACACCTGCGACCGCACCTCCAGCCTGATCACCGTGTTCAGCGTCTCCGAAGACGGCAGCGTGCTGGCGGTTGAAGGCTTCCAGCCGACGGAAACCCAGCCGCGCGGCTTCAACGTCGACCACAGCGGGAAATTCCTGATCGCGGCGGGGCAGAAATCCCACCACGTTGCGCTGTATGAAATTAAAGGCGCGCAGGGGCTACTGGAAGAGAGGGGGCGCTACGCCGTCGGCCAGGGGCCAATGTGGGTGGTGGTTAACGCGCACTGAGTGGACCTAAAACAAAAACCTCGCATTCGCGAGGTTTTTTTATGCCTGTAGGCCGGGTAAGGCGAAGGCGCCACCCGGCAAATCAGCTTACTGCTTCGGCTCTGCAACCACTTTGCTGCCTAAACCGCGGTTGTTGTATTCCCACATGCGGTTGAAGTTAGCGTCGTTGAGGTTGCGCTGCACGTTATCTTTGTCATCCACCGTGCCGGTGTTGCCGGAGAACGGACGCTTGGAGATGGCGGCATCGGCCCACGGTTTTGCCGTGTTGAAGCCTTCGTTAATGACGCTGTCGCGAATAACGACCTGGCCGTTGGTGGCAGAATCCACGTCCAGCGAGCGGCCCAGCTGTGCAACGTTGTTACCCGCCGCGTTGAAGCGGCTGTTCACGGCGAGGAAGCCGTAGAACAGGTTGGACTGCGTTGCCGGAGCGAACACGTAGCCCTCCTGCTGGGTGCGGGAGTTCACCACGCGGAAATCGGTGTTATCAAACACCACCGCGCCGCGGCCGGACACCAGGTCAACGTCGCCCTCAACGTAGCTGTTGGTCACCAGCGTGCGGGTCAGACGGTTGTTCTGCAGCGCGTTCTGCACGCCGCTGTTGGTCACGAAGAACGTATTCTGGCGGCCCAGAATGTTCACGTTGTTGATCTGCACCTTGTCGCCGTCGCTGCGCAGCGCCACGGCCTGATGGTTGCCCGCGTCAACGCTGTCGCCCAGGGTATTCTGGATGGTCAGGTTTTGCAGCTGCAGGCCGTTATTCTGGGACCAGAACACCGCGGAGCACATCACGCCTACCGTTGCATTACGCTTGCTCTGGCAGTTGTCGAACATATACCACGCCGGTTTGCCCGGCATGTATTTACCGGCCGGGTTCACCAGGTGACGCCAGGTGTTGGTGTCGATCTCGGAATCAATCGCCAGGCCAATCTTCACGTCGATCGCTTTTTCGCCCACGCCGTAAAGGGTAATGCTGCCCGGCGCGGCCGGAACGTACACGGTGCCTTCGTATTCACCCGGCAGGATCGCAATGTACTGACGCGATGCGCTGTGCCTGGTGATGGCTGCATCTACCGCCGCCTGAATCGAGGTGTGCGTCACGCCCTGCGCGCCTGCCGGGCCAACCACGAAGTCAGGCTGCTTCGGCAGGTTAATAGAAGAAGGGGTCCACGGCGCGGCGTTAGGATCCATCGCCGTAAAGTAGTGTGCCTGCGTGAAGTTTTTCGCTTCACCCGCGGATAAGATCGGGCGTGAGGCGGTGCCCGGCGCAACCTGCTCGGAAGGCAGCTGGTCCGGAGGTGTTGAGCTGCATGCAGATAACGTCGCGCCAAAGGCGAACGCCAACGCCAGACGGGAAATCCTGGAAATAGTCAAGGTAAAGCTCCTGGGTATGCAAGTCTTACGGTATTGCCGAAATAGCCTGCTTTTTTATACTAAGTTGAGCGAAACGGGAAGATAAAAAGGGTAAAAGTTGCATTTTTCGCCGACGTGCGGGCGGAAGTCATCACAAATAAATAACATTTTCTACAAAGGCGGTTGACACAGCGCCGTAGATGAAAATAAATGTCTATACAACTCATGACAAGTGGATGGCCCGATGCAGCAGCTTCAACCCGACGACGTAGTATGGCGCAACGCCCGGCTGGCAACGATGGATCCTGACCAGACGGCCCCCTACGGAATAATGGAAGAGTGCGCCCTCGTCGTGCGCGGCCAGCACATTTTGGCCGTCGTACCCGAAGCCAAACTCCCGACCGCGCACCGCGGCGTCGTCGATCTTGAAGGACGGCTGGTGACTCCCGGGCTTATCGACTGCCATACCCACCTGGTCTTTGGCGGCGATCGCGCCTCGGAGTGGGAGCAGCGCCTGAACGGCGTCTCCTATAAGACGATCAGCGAACGGGGCGGCGGAATCAATGCCACCGTGACCGCCACCCGCAGCAGCACGCCGGAAGCCCTGCTCGCGCTGGCGCAGCAGCGCCTACAGCGCCTGATGAACGAGGGCGTTACCACCATTGAGATCAAGTCGGGATACGGCCTGAACGCTGAGGCTGAAACGAAAATGCTGCAGGTGGCGCAGCGCCTCGCGCGGAATAATCCCGTTGAGGTTAGCCCGACGCTGCTGGCCGCCCACGCCGTGCCCGGCGAGTACCGTCACGATCCTGACGCCTATCTGACGCTGGTGTGCGAGGAGATACTGCCCGCGCTCTGGCAGGAGGGCTTATTCGAGGCCGTCGACGTGTTTTGCGAGAACGTGGGCTTCACCCCCGCGCAGACCAAGCGCCTGTTTCAGGTCGCTACCGCGCGGGGCATTCCGGTAAAAGGACACGTCGAACAGCTCTCGAACCTCGGGGGCGCCGCGCTGGTGAGCCGCTTTAACGGGCTGTCGGCGGATCATATTGAGTATCTCGACGACGCGGGCGTGCACGCGATGGCGCAGCACGGCACGGTGGCGGTGCTGCTGCCCGGCGCCTTCTATTTCCTGCAGGAGCGCCAGCGACCGCCGGTGGAGGCGCTAAGACAACGGGGCGTGCCGATGGCCGTCGCGACCGACTACAACCCCGGCACCAGCCCGTTTGCCAGCCTCCATCTGGCGATGAACATGGCCTGCGTCCAGTTTGGCCTCACGCCGGAAGAGGCCTGGGCAGGCGTGACCCGGCACGCCGCGCGAGCGCTGGGGCGCGGAGCAACCCACGGCCAGCTTAAGGCCGGCTACGTCGCCGATTTTATCGTCTGGGACGCGCAGCATCCGGTGGAGATGGTGTACGAGCCGGGCCGTAACCCGCTGCATCAACGCATATTTCGGGGGACAAAAGCATGACGCTATGGCGGCCGGTTGCGGCAGAGGTCTGGCAGGGGCGCGACGACAGCGCCGAGGCCAGCAGCGCAAAACGCATTTTCCAGACGATACGCCATGCTGAGGCCTTTGCGCCCGCCTCGTCAGGCATCGCCCTGATGGGGTTTGAGTGCGATGAAGGGGTATCGCGCAACCGCGGCAGGCCCGGCGCGGCCCAGGCGCCCGACGCGCTGCGCGGGGCGCTGGCGAATATGGCCAGCCATCAGGGGCACGAGCGCCTGACGGACATGGGGTCTGTTTACGTCATCAAACACGATCTGGAAGCCGCGCAGCAGGCGCTGAGCGACGCGGTGGTCGCCTGCCAGCGGGCCGGCATGCGAACCCTAATTTTGGGCGGCGGGCACGAAACCGCCTGGGCCCACGGGCGCGGCGTGCTGGACGCCTTTCCCGGCGAGCGCGTGGCCATTATCAACCTCGACGCGCATCTCGACCTGCGCAAGGCCGAACGCGCCACCTCCGGCACGCCGTTTCGCCAGCTGGCGCAGCACTGCGCGGCCGCGAAGCGTGAGTTTCAGTACGCCTGCTTCGGCGTCAGCCGCGCGGCGAACACCCAGGCGCTGTGGGACGAGGCGGAGCGGCTTAACGTCACGCTGGTGGAAGACCTGCACTTCAGGCGCGACGCGCTCGCCGCGCTGGAAAAGGTGCTGGCGCAGGCCGACCGCGTTTACCTCACCATTGACCTGGACGTGCTGCCCGCAGGCGAAATGCCCGCGGTATCTGCGCCCGCGGCGTTAGGCATACCGGCGCTGGATTTGCTGCCCGTGATTGAGCAAATTTGTCGAAGCGGTAAACTCTCGGCGGCGGATTTGGTAGAGTTTAATCCGCACTACGACAGGGATGGACAAGGGGCGCGTCTTGCCGCTCGTTTGGCCTGGCAAATCGCTCACTGGTGGGCATAAAAATTACGTTCAGGAGTCACTATGTTTTCACGCTCACCGCAGCCCAGCCCGCCCGTGCCTTTTTATGAAAAGATCAAGCAGGCGATCAGCGAAAAAATCGCCTCCGGCACGCTTCGCCCACACGACCGCATTCCGTCGGAAGCCGAGCTGGTGGCGCAGTTTGGCTATAGCCGGATGACCGTCAACCGCGCCCTGCGCGAGCTGACGGACGAAGGGCTGCTGGTGCGCCTGCAGGGCGTCGGCACCTTTGTCGCCGAGCCGAAAGGGCAGTCCGCGCTGTTTGAAATCCGCAGCATTGCTGACGAAATTGCCTCGCGCAACCACCGGCACCGCTGCGAGGTGCTGGTGCTGGAAGAGACGCAGGCGAGCGCCGAGCAGGCCCTGGAGCTGAACGTTAAAGAGGGCACGCGGATTTTCCATTCGCTGATGATCCACTACGAGAACGACGTTCCGGTACAGATTGAGGATCGCTGCGTCAACGCCGCGCGCGTGCCGGAGTACCTCGAGCAGGATTACACCCAGACCACGCCGCACGCGTATCTTTCGCGCATCGCGCCGCTGACGGAAGGGGAGCACATCGTCGAGGCCGTACGGGCCGCGCCGCAGGAGTGCGACTGGCTGCGCGTCAAGGAGCACGATCCCTGCCTGCTGATCCGCCGCCGCACCTGGTCGTCTTCGGACATCATTTCCCACGCCAGGCTGCTGTTCCCGGGCAACCGCTACCGGCTGCAGGGCCACTTCATGTCATAAGCGTGAAAAGCGTGATAGCTAACGCAATATAACAAAATTGTATCTTTTTTGTTAAATCCTTCCTTGTGTGTGGTTGTCTATACAAGTATATCTATTTGTATCAACCGTCCCCTATGAGGAGCACACAATGTCGTCAGGTAAATACCGCCAGCAGGATATTCGCGCCTCGCGCGGCACCACGCTCACCGCGAAAAGCTGGCTCACCGAAGCGCCGCTGCGCATGTTGATGAACAACCTCGATCCTGACGTGGCGGAAAATCCCCACGAGCTGGTGGTCTACGGCGGCATCGGGCGCGCCGCGCGCAGCTGGGAATGCTATGACGCCATTGTTAACGCGTTGACCCACCTTGAAAGCGACGAAACCCTGCTGGTGCAGTCCGGCAAGCCGGTCGGCGTGTTCAAGACCCACACAAACGCGCCGCGCGTGCTGATCGCCAATTCCAACCTGGTGCCGCACTGGGCGACGTGGGAACACTTCAACGAGCTGGACGCTAAAGGCCTGGCGATGTACGGCCAGATGACGGCGGGAAGCTGGATCTACATCGGCAGCCAGGGGATTGTGCAGGGCACCTATGAAACCTTCGTTGAGGCAGGCCGCCAGCACTACAATGGCTCGCTGAAAGGGCGCTGGGTGCTGACCGCAGGCCTCGGCGGCATGGGCGGCGCGCAGCCGCTGGCCGCCACGCTGGCGGGCGCCTGCTCGCTCAATATTGAGTGCCAGCAGAGCCGCATCGATTTCCGCCTGCGCACCCGCTACGTGGACGAGCAGGCGAGCGATCTGGACGACGCGCTGGCGCGGATCAAAAAATACACCGCCGAGGGCAAAGCGGTGTCGATTGCCCTGTGCGGCAACGCCGCGGACGTTCTGCCGGAGCTGGTTGCCCGCGGCGTGCGCCCGGATCTGGTCACCGACCAGACCAGCGCCCACGATCCGCTGCACGGCTACCTGCCGAAAGGCTGGACGTGGGAGGCCTATCAGCAAAAAGCGGAAACCGACCCGGAGGGCACGGCGCTTGCCGCGAAACGTTCCATGGCCGAACACGTCTCCGCGATGCTGGCCTTTAGCCGGATGGGCATCCCGACCTTCGACTACGGCAACAACATTCGCCAGATGGCAAAAGAGATGGGCGTCTCCGATGCCTTTGACTTCCCCGGCTTCGTGCCCGCCTATATTCGCCCGCTGTTCTGCCGCGGCATCGGCCCGTTCCGCTGGGTTGCCCTGTCCGGCGATCCGGAAGATATCTATAAAACCGACGCGAAGGTGAAGGAGATCGTCGCCGACGACGAACACCTGCACCGCTGGCTGGACATGGCCCGCGAGCGCATCAGCTTCCAGGGCCTGCCGGCGCGCATCTGCTGGGTCGGGCTGGCGTGGCGTCAAAAGCTTGGCCTGGCCTTTAACGAAATGGTGCGCAGCGGTGAAGTCTCCGCGCCGATCGTCATCGGCCGCGATCACCTGGACTCCGGCTCCGTGGCCAGCCCGAACCGCGAAACCGAAGCCATGCGCGACGGCTCCGATGCGGTCTCCGACTGGCCGCTGCTCAACGCTCTGCTGAACACCGCCAGCGGCGCAACCTGGGTATCTTTACACCACGGCGGCGGCGTGGGGATGGGCTTCTCCCAGCATTCGGGAATGGTCATCGTCTGCGACGGAACCGACGAGGCGGCGGCGCGCATCGCCCGCGTGCTGCACAACGACCCGGCCACCGGCGTGATGCGCCACGCGGATGCGGGCTACGAGATTGCGATTGAATGTGCCGAAGAGCAGGGGCTAAACCTGCCGATGGTCCCTGCCACACAAGGAAAGCATTGATGAACGCCTTAACACTCACTCCCGGCTCGCTGACGCTCACCCATCTGCGCTGCGTCTGGCGTCAGCCGGTCACCCTTTCGCTCGACGAAAGCGCCCATGCGGCGATTAACGACAGCGTCGCCTGCGTAGAGGCGATCGTTGCCGAAGGGCGCACCGCCTACGGCATTAACACCGGTTTTGGCCTGCTGGCGCAGACGCGCATCGCGACGCACGATCTCGAAAACCTGCAGCGCTCGCTGGTGCTGTCCCACGCGGCGGGCGTCGGCCAGCCGCTGGACGATGAGATTGTCCGCCTGATGATGGTGCTGAAAATCAACAGCCTGGCGCGCGGGTTTTCCGGCATTCGCCTGAGCGTGATCCAGGCGCTGATGGCGCTGGTCAATGCCAACGTCTATCCGTGGATCCCGGCGAAAGGCTCCGTCGGCGCGTCCGGCGACCTGGCCCCGCTGGCGCACATGTCGCTCCTGCTGCTCGGCGAAGGCAAAGCGCGCTGGCAGGGCACATGGCTGCCCGCCAAAGAGGCGCTGCAAAAGGCGGGATTGACGCCCATTACCCTGGCGGCGAAAGAGGGGCTGGCGCTGCTTAACGGCACCCAGGCGTCGACCGCCTTCGCGCTGCGCGGCCTGTTTGAGGCGGAAGATCTGTTTGCCTCGGCGGTGGCGTGCGGCGCACTCACTACCGAGGCGGTGCTGGGCTCGCGCCGTCCGTTCGATGCGCGCATCCACGCGGTGCGCGGTCAGCGCGGGCAGATTGACGCGGCGGCGATGTATCGCCATCTGCTGACCGACGCCAGCGAGATTGCCGACTCTCACCACAACTGTGAGAAGGTGCAGGATCCTTACTCGCTGCGCTGCCAGCCGCAGGTGATGGGCGCATGCCTGACGCAGCTGCGCCAGGCGGCGGAGGTGCTGCTGGTTGAAGCCAACGCGGTGTCCGACAACCCGCTGGTGTTCGCTCAGGAAAACGAGGTGGTGTCCGGCGGTAACTTCCACGCCGAGCCGGTGGCGATGGCGGCGGACAATATCGCGCTGGCGATTGCCGAAATCGGGGCGTTATCCGAACGGCGCATCGCGCTGATGATGGACAAGCATATGTCCCAGCTGCCGCCGTTCCTGGTGCGCAACGGCGGGGTGAACTCCGGCTTTATGATTGCGCAGGTCACCGCGGCGGCGCTGGCGAGCGAGAATAAAGCGCTGTCGCATCCGCACAGCGTGGACAGCCTGCCGACCTCGGCCAACCAGGAGGATCACGTCTCGATGGCCCCGGCCGCCGGGCGTCGCCTGTGGCAAATGGCGTCGAATACCCGCGGCGTGCTGGCGGTGGAGTGGCTGGCGGCGTGCCAGGGGATAGACCTGCGCGAGGGGCTAAAATCCAGCCCGCTGCTGGAGCAGGCGCGCCACGCGCTGCGCGAGCACGTATCGCACTACGACGACGACCGCTTCTTTGCGCCGGATATTGATAAGGCGATGCAGCTTCTGGAAGAGGGACGGCTGGTGGGGCTGTTGCCGCCGGTGCTGTGATTGTGTGCCCGGTGGCGCTGCGCTTACCGGGCCTACGGGTGCGAAATGTAGGCCGGGTAAGGCGTAGCCGCCACCCGGCTTTTTTTTATGAGTACATCGCCGTAATCGACGCGCTGCCCAGCGAATGGAAATGTACGTTAAAGCCGACCATCGCGCCGCTGGCACCTTCGTCTACCTCAATCTTCTCCACGTCCAGCGCGTGCACCGTAAAGATATAGCGGTGCGTTTCACCCTTCGGCGGTGCCGCGCCGCCGTAGCCCGCTTTGCCAAAGTCGGTGCGGGTCTGAATCGCGCCTTCCGGCAGCGCGACCAGGTCGGAGCCGGAGCCCTGCGGCAGCACGCGCGTGTCGGCGGGAAGGTTAGCAACGATCCAGTGCCACCAGCCGGAGCCGGTCGGGGCGTCCGGATCGTAGCAGGTCACTACGAAGCTTTTGGTTCCGGCCGGAACCTCGTCCCACGCCAGGTGCGGGGAGATATTATCCCCCTCGTAGCCCATGCCGTTGAACACGTGGCGCGCCGGCAGCTTTTCGCCGTCGCGCAGATCTTTACTGATGATTTTCATACGGTTTACCCTCGTGAATCACTCGTTCAGAAAGTGTAATGCACAGGATTACATCGCGAAATGCGCGGGAGTGTTAACAGCTGTAACGACCGCGGCCGTTAATTTACGCAGCTGCTCCGGGGTAATGACATACGGCGGCATCAGGTAAATCAGCCTGCCGAAAGGACGCACCCACACCCCTTGCTCGACGAAGAAGCGCTGCAGCGCCGCCATATCTACCGGACGGTGCGTTTCGACCACGCCAATCGCGCCCAGCACGCGCACGTCCGCGACGTGCTCAGAATCGGCGGCCGCGCGCAGCTCATCCTTCAGCTGCGCCTCAATGGACGCGACCTGCGCCCGCCACTCGCCGCTCTCGAGAATGGCGAGGCTTTCGCTGGCGACCGCGCAGGCCAGCGGGTTGCCCATAAACGTCGGGCCGTGCATAAAGCAGCCCGCCTCGCCGTCGCTGATGGTGTCGGCCACGCTGCGCGTGGCGAGCGTGGCGGAGAGCGTCATGGTGCCGCCGGTCAGCGCTTTTCCGAGGCACAGAATATCCGGCGAAATCCCCGCGTGCTCGCAGGCAAACAGCCTGCCGGTGCGGCCAAACCCGGTGGCGATCTCATCGGCAATCAGCAAAATTCCCTCGCGGTCGCACATCCTGCGGATGCGCCTGAGCCACTCCGGATGGTACATGCGCATGCCGCCCGCGCCCTGCACGATCGGCTCCAGGATCACGGCCGCAATCTCGTGGCGATGCGCTGCCATCAGCCGCGCGAAGCCGACCATGTCCGCCTCGTCCCACTCGCCGTCGAAGCGGCTCTGCGGCGCGGGGGCAAACAGGTTTTCCGGCAGGTAGCCCTTCCACAGGCTGTGCATGGAGTTATCCGGATCGCAGACCGACATCGCGCCGAAGGTATCGCCGTGGTAGCCGTTGCGGAAGGTGAGGAACCGCTGGCGGGTCTCGCCTTTGGCGTGCCAGTACTGCAACGCCATTTTCATCGCCACCTCAACGGCGACGGAGCCGGAGTCGGCGAGGAACACGCACTCCAGCGGGGCGGGCGTCATCGCCACCAGGCGGCGGCACAGGTCTATGGCGGGCTGATGGGTAATGCCGCCAAACATCACGTGCGACATCTGGTCAATCTGCGCCTTCATCGCCGCGTTCAGGCGCGGGTGGTTGTACCCGTGAATGGCGGCCCACCAGGATGACATGCCGTCCACGAGCGCGTCGCCGCTGGCGAGATGCAGCTCGCAGCCGCGTGCGGAGGCAACCGGATAGACGGGCAGGGGGCGAGTGGTAGAGGTGTAGGGGTGCCAGATATGCTGCCTGTCGAAGGCGAGATCGTCCTGGGTCATAATCGACTTGTAAACCATTTTGAAAAGTTTTAGGTTTACGAGTATAAACCGAACCGACAATTAACAAAACCCTTTGGAGAAGCCCAATGGCTCACCACGCACGCTGGACGATGTCGCAAGTCACTGAATTATTCAATAAACCGTTCCTGGAGCTGATGTTTGAAGCGCAGCAGGTTCACCGCCAGCACTTTGATCCCCGCCACGTGCAGGTCAGCACGCTGCTGTCGATCAAGACCGGCGCCTGCCCGGAAGACTGCAAATATTGCCCGCAAAGCGCGCGCTACAAAACCGGCCTAGAATCCGAACGCCTGATGGAGGTGGAGCAGGTGCTCGACTCCGCGCGCAAGGCGAAGAACGCCGGTTCGACCCGCTTCTGCATGGGCGCGGCGTGGAAAAACCCGCACGACCGCGATATGCCGTACCTCGAGCAGATGGTGAAGGGCGTGAAGGAGATGGGCCTGGAGGCCTGCATGACGCTCGGCACGCTGAACGACGAGCAGGCGCAGCGCCTCTCCGCGGCCGGGCTGGACTACTACAACCATAACCTCGACACCTCGCCGGAGTTCTACGGCAACATCATCACCACGCGCACCTATCAGGAGCGCCTGGACACCCTCGACAAGGTGCGCGACGCGGGCATCAAGGTCTGCTCCGGCGGCATCGTCGGATTGGGCGAAACGGTGAAAGACCGCGCGGGCCTGCTGCTCCAGCTGGCCAACCTGCCGACGCCGCCGGAAAGCGTGCCGATCAACATGCTGGTGAAGGTCAAAGGCACGCCGCTGGCGGATAACGACGACGTGGACGCGTTTGATTTTATCCGCACCATCGCGGTGGCGCGCATCATGATGCCCACCTCGTTCGTGCGCCTCTCCGCGGGCCGCGAGCAGATGAGCGAGCAGACCCAGGCGATGTGCTTTATGGCCGGGGCGAACTCCATTTTCTACGGCTGCAAGCTGCTGACCACGCCAAACCCGGAAGAGGACAAAGACGTCCAGCTGTTCCGCAAGCTGGGGCTGAACCCGCACCAGACCGAGGTGTTGACCGGCGACAACGAACAGCAGCAGCAGCTGGAACAGCAAATTTTCAACGCCGACACCGAACAGTTCTACAACGCGGCAGCGCTATGACCTGGCAGGCGCGAATCGACGCCGCCCTGGACGCGCGTCGGGCGGCTGACGCGTTCCGCACGCGCAGCCCGGTGGAAAGCGGCGCGGGCCGCTTTCTGGTGCGCGACGGCAGGCGGTACTGCAACTTCTCCAGCAACGACTACCTCGGCCTCAGCCAGCATCCGCAGATTATCCGCGCCTGGCAGCAGGGGGCCGAGCGCTACGGCGTGGGCAGCGGCGGCTCCGGCCACGTCAGCGGCTACACCACCGCGCACCGGGCGCTCGAGGAGCAGCTTGCCAACTGGCTGGGCTACCCGCGCGCGCTGCTGTTTATCTCCGGCTTTGCCGCCAACCAGGCGGTGATTGCCGCCCTGATGGGCAAAGACGACCGCATCGTCGCCGACCGCCTGAGCCACGCGTCTCTGCTCGAAGCGGCAAGCCTGAGCCCGGCGCAGCTGCGCCGGTTTGCGCACAACGACGACGCGCAGATGCGCGCCCTGCTGGCGAAGCCCTGCGCCGGACTGCAGCTGGCGGTGACGGAAGGGGTGTTCAGCATGGACGGCGACGCCGCGCCGCTGGGGGCGCTTCACGCCGCGGCCCGGCAGCATGACGCCTGGCTGATGGTCGACGATGCCCACGGGATCGGCGTTGTGGGAGAAGAAGGCCGCGGCAGCGCCTGGCAGCAGGGCGTGAAGCCGGAGCTGCTGGTCGTCACCTTCGGCAAAGGCGTTGGCGTCAGCGGCGCGGCGGTGCTGTGCAGCGAGCCGGTGGCCGACTACCTGCTGCAGTTTGCCCGCCACCTGATCTACAGCACCAGCATGCCGCCCGCGCAGGCCGTTGCGCTTTCCGCCTCGGTGAACGTGATCCGCAGCGCCGAAGGTGACGAGCGCCGCCAGCGCCTGGCCGACCGTATTCGCCGCTTTCGCGAAGGGGCGAAGGCGCTGGCGCTGCAGGGCACCGATTCTCAGAGCGCCATTCAGCCCGTTATCGTCGGCGAAAACGATCGGGCGCTGGCGCTGGCGCAAACCCTGCGCGACGGCGGGATGTGGGCGACCGCCATCCGCCCGCCCACCGTGCCGCCGGGCACCGCCCGCCTGCGCCTGACGCTGACGGCGGCGCACGAGGCGCAGGACATCGATGCCCTGCTGGAGGTGCTGCATGTCATCCGTCAATAAAAAGGCGATCGCCGCGGCGTTTGGCCGGGCCGCGCAGAGCTACGCGCAGCACGACGCGCTGCAGCGCCAGAGCGCGCAGGGGCTTATTGCTGCGCTTGGTGAAGGCCATTTTCCGCAGGTGCTGGACGCGGGCTGCGGGCCGGGGAGCAACAGCCGCTACTGGCGCGCGGCGGGAAGCCGGGTCACGGCTATCGATCTCTCTGAGCAGATGCTCGACGAGGCGCGCCAGCAGCAGTCGGCGGACCGCTATCTGGCGGCCGATATCGAAGCCATTCCGCTGGCGGACGCGCAGTTTGATTTGGTCTGGAGCCATCTGGCGGTGCAGTGGTGCAGCAGCCTGCCGCAGGCGCTGAGCGAGCTGTATCGCGTGGCGCGTCCGGGCGGGAAGGTGGCCTTCACCACGCTGCTTGAGAGCTCGCTTCCTGAGCTAAACGAGGCGTGGCGGGCGGTGGACGGTCGCGAGCACGCGAACCGGTTTTTATCGCACGAGCGGGTGGCGCAGGCGCTGGCAGGCCGACGCTATCGCGCCGAGGTGCAGACCATCACGCTCGACTTCAGCGACGCCCTGAGCGCCATGCGCTCGCTGAAGGGCATCGGCGCCACGCACCTGCACGCCGGGCGTGAGAAAAAACCGCTTACCCGAAGCCAGCTCCAGCGCCTGGAGCTCGCCTGGCCGCAGCGGGGGGGCAGCTTCCCGCTCTCTTATCATCTTTTTCATGGGATTATCGAACGTGACTGAACGCTATTTTGTTACCGGCACCGATACGGAAGTGGGCAAAACCGTTGCCAGCGCCGCGCTGCTGCAGGCGGCGCGTCTTCTTGGACACGCAACCGCAGGGTATAAGCCCGTCGCCTCCGGCAGCGAAATGACGCCGGAAGGGCTGTGCAATACCGACGCGCTGGCCCTGCAGCGCAACAGCAGCGTCGGGCTGGACTACGCGGCGGTGAATCCTTACACCTTCGCGGAGCCGACCTCGCCGCACATCGTCAGCGCCGACGAGGGCCGCCCGATTGATTTCGCGGTGATGTCTGCGGGCCTGCGCGCGCTTGAGGCGCGGGCGGAGTGGGTGCTGGTGGAAGGGGCAGGGGGCTGGTTTACGCCGCTCTCTGACGCGCAAACCTTCGCCGACTGGGTGCACGCCGAGCGGCTGCCGGTCATTCTGGTGGTAGGCGTGAAGCTGGGCTGTATCAACCACGCGATGCTGACGGCGCAGGCCATTCAGCAGGCCGGCTTAACGCTGGCGGGCTGGGTCGCCAACGACGTCGTGCCGCCCGGCAGGCGGCATCGGGAATACCTGGAGACGCTAAACCGGGTATTGCCCGCGCCGTGCCTCGGCGAAATCCCGTGGCTTGCCGACGGCGCGGAGGAGGCGGAAACCGGACGCTATCTCGACCTGAGCCTCCTGCCGCCTGTACGATAAATGGCATCCTGCGAACGTGGCCCTGCGCCACGTTTTTTTTCCTGTATGGCCGCTCCCGTCGCGGAAATGTGATTAAGATCTCGCCAGCTGGACAGGATGGAAATGGCTAAACTTCGGCAAAAAAGAGTGATAAAAATTTTTTACCGCCGCTTCGTGGGAAAAACCGGGAATTTGCCGAGCGGCACGCCATATGGGCTGAGAGCAGTTATCCACTATTCCTGTGGATAACCATGTGCATTAGAGTTAGAAAACACGCGAGAAGCGAGAGAATACGCGGCCTTCACGCAAATTGGTGCGAAACGCGGCTTTATAAAATATCTGTTACTTTTCAACTCGTTGAATAAAAGCAATTGCCCTTATGAAAGGCTCATCGACCAACTTAAAACTTTCCTTACCTGTCTTGACAAATGTTAAAAAAGGAAATGTTTTGGGGATAACCGCGCTTCGCTGGTGTTTTATGTTGCCGCAGCGGAAATTTCAATCAGGAACGCGCTAGCCGGGCAGGGGCCAGGCTGAATATCCTGACACGATACTGGTTGTTTATCCAGTATCTTTTACTGGCATTCCTGGCAACAACGAGTAAAATTACTCGTCTGCCGCTTACTACGTCATCAGGTCGTTGCCCATGAGTAAACCGTTCAAATTAAATTCCGCTTTCCGCCCGTCCGGCGACCAGCCTGAGGCGATTCGTCGTCTGGAAGAGGGGCTGGAAGATGGATTGGCACACCAGACGCTGCTGGGGGTAACCGGTTCGGGTAAAACGTTTACCGTCGCGAACGTCATTGCGGACCTGCAACGCCCGACGATGGTGCTGGCCCCCAATAAAACCCTGGCGGCGCAGCTCTACGGCGAGATGAAGGAGTTCTTTCCTGAGAACGCGGTAGAGTATTTCGTCTCGTACTACGATTACTACCAGCCTGAGGCCTACGTCCCAAGCTCTGACACCTTTATCGAAAAAGACGCCTCGGTGAACGAACACATCGAGCAGATGCGCCTGTCGGCGACCAAGGCGCTGCTGGAGCGTCGCGACGTGGTGGTGGTGGCTTCGGTATCCGCCATCTACGGCCTGGGCGATCCGGACCTGTACCTGAAGATGATGCTGCACCTGACGCAGGGGATGATTATCGATCAGCGCGCCATCGTGCGCCGTCTGGCCGAGCTGCAGTACGCCCGTAACGATCAGGCGTTCCAGCGCGGCACCTTCCGCGTGCGCGGCGAGGTGATCGACATCTTCCCGGCGGAGTCGGACGATATGGCGCTGCGCGTCGAGCTGTTTGACGAAGAGGTTGAGCGGCTTTCGCTGTTCGACCCGCTGACCGGGCACATTGAGTCGGTGATCCAGCGCTTTACCATCTACCCCAAAACGCACTACGTGACGCCGCGCGAGCGCATCGTGCAGGCGATGGAAGAGATTAAGGTTGAGCTGGCTGACCGCCGCAAGGTGCTGCTGGCGAACAACAAGCTGCTTGAAGAGCAGCGCCTGAGCCAGCGAACCCAGTTCGATCTGGAGATGATGAACGAGCTGGGCTACTGCTCCGGCATCGAAAACTACTCGCGCTATCTCTCAGGCCGCGGGCCGGGCGAAGCGCCGCCGACGCTGTTTGACTACCTTCCGGCCGACGGCCTGCTGGTGATTGACGAATCCCACGTGACGATCCCGCAGATTGGCGGTATGTACCGCGGCGACCGCGCGCGAAAAGAGACGCTGGTCGAATACGGCTTCCGCCTGCCGTCGGCGCTGGATAACCGTCCGATGAAGTTTGAAGAGTTTGAGGCGCTCGCGCCGCAGACGATTTACGTGTCGGCAACGCCGGGTAACTACGAGCTGGAGAAATCCGGCGACGATGTGGTGGATCAGGTAGTGCGCCCAACGGGCCTGCTCGATCCGATTATCGAGGTGCGGCCGGTGGCAACGCAGGTCGACGATCTGCTTTCAGAGATCCGCGCCCGCTCCGCGATTAACGAGCGCGTGCTGGTCACCACGCTGACCAAACGCATGGCGGAAGACCTGACCGAGTATCTGGAAGAGCACGGCGAGAAGGTGCGCTACCTGCACTCGGACATCGACACCGTCGAGCGCATGGAGATCATCCGCGATCTGCGCCTCGGCGAGTTTGACGTGCTGGTCGGCATCAACCTGCTGCGAGAAGGTCTGGACATGCCGGAAGTCTCGCTGGTGGCGATTCTGGACGCCGACAAAGAGGGCTTCCTGCGCTCCGAGCGCTCGCTGATCCAGACCATCGGCCGCGCCGCGCGTAACGTGAACGGCAAGGCGATTCTGTACGGCGATAAGATCACGCCGTCGATGGCGAAAGCGATCGGCGAGACGGAGCGCCGCCGCGAGAAGCAGCAGCGCTACAACGAAGAGCACGGCATCACGCCGCAGGGTCTGAACAAGAAGGTGGTGGACATTCTGGCGCTGGGTCAGAACATCGCGAAGACCAAGGCGAAAGGGCGCGGCAAGACTCGTTCGGTAGTGGAAGAGGATACCGTCGTACTGACGCCGAAAGCGCTGCAGCAGAAAATTCACGAGCTGGAAGGGCAGATGATGCAGCACGCACAGAACCTGGAGTTCGAAGAGGCGGCGCAAATCCGCGACCAGCTGCATCAGCTGCGCGAGCTGTTTATCGCGGCGTCTTGAGTGGGTTTTGCCCGGTGGCGCTTGCGCTTACCGGGCCTACAAATTGCACGTAACCTGTAGGCCCGGTAAGCGCAGCGCCACCGGGCGATAAAGGCCCCACAAAACAAACCCTATCCCAGCGCCTGAACCGCCTTCTCCAGCGCCTCGCGCAGCAGGTGTCTGTCGTGACGATACTTAATATCGCTCGCTTCCAGCGGCTCCTGGACCACCACGCGGCCTTCCATGCCGGAGACATCAACGCTTGGTCCCACCACCACGCCGTCGATAATCTTCTTACCCACGTAATGCTCCATCAGCGCCAGCTTCTGCACCAGCGTCAGGCTGGCGGCCGCAGGGCTCAGCTCGCGCCCCAGGTTGCCCACGTAAACCATCGGCGCAGGCGTTCTGCGCAGTGCCTGCGCCAGCTCTTTGACCAGCAGGATGGGCATGAGGCTGGTGTAAAAACTGCCCGGTCCGATCAGGATCAAATCCGCTTCGCTTATCGCCTCTACCGCCTCGCGCGTGGCGGGCACGCTCGGGTAGGTCATCAGCTCTTTAGGCGGCTGAATAAGCTGGTCGATATTGACCTCGCCATACACTTCATGGCCTTCGGCGTCGATGGCCATCAAATCCACCGGTTGTTCCGACATCGGGATCAGAAACGCGTCCACTTTGAGCAGGTTACGGATTAAGTTTATCGCTTCCAGAGGCCGCACGCTCAGGTGATCCAGCGCCTTTAACATCAGGTTTCCGAGGTTATGCCCGGAAAGTTCGCCGTTACCGCCAAAACGATACTCAAACATGGCGGATGCGACGCTTGGTTCGGTAATTAACTGATTAAGACAGTTGCGCGTATCGCCCCAGGCAATCCCGCCTTCCGCGCGTCGAATCCGCCCCGTTGAGCCGCCGTTGTCCGTGGTGGTCACGATGCCCGTGAGCCTGGAGCCCAGTGAGGACAATGAGGACATGACGCGTCCCAGCCCGTGGCCTCCGCCGAGAGCGACAACGCGGTCAAGATCCGCCAGCGTGCGATTGCGCATATGTATTCCTTATGAGTTTTATCCGCGTAACAGTAACCTAACTACCACCAAAAGACGATGCTTCACCCGCTCGCGAATGATGTATATCAATGCGAAAGTGTTGTTTTTACGTATTCTATAGCGAAAATGCACAATCGTGCCGCTATATATAAAAATATATAGCGAAAAGCGAAAATGGCGAACTGATGATTTAAGCGCTACTATCGCCTAAACCTGTTTTCATTATTGAAAACCTACACTCTAGCCTTTGCGCCTGTGTCGAAAGATATGGCGCTCTGGCCGTGGCGGACCTGCCACCAGGGTACAGAAAGAAATGACTGTGCCTCCCGTATCTGGAAAGGTGTACATGGCTTCACAACTCACTGATGCTTTCGCGCGCAAGTTTTACTACCTGCGCCTGTCGATTACCGACGTGTGCAACTTCCGTTGCACCTACTGCCTGCCAGACGGCTACAAGCCGGGCAGCGTCACCAATAACGGCTTTCTTTCCGTCGATGAGGTGCGCCGCGTGACGCGCGCCTTCGCCGAGCTCGGCACGGAAAAAGTGCGCCTCACCGGCGGCGAGCCTTCACTGCGCCGAGATTTCCCCGACATCATCGCGGCCGTGCGTGAAAACGCGCGTATCCGCCAGATTGCCGTCACCACTAACGGCTACCGCATGGCGCGTGACGTGGCAGCCTGGCGCGACGCGGGATTAACCGCAATTAACGTCAGCGTCGATAGCCTCGACGCCCGCCAGTTCCACGCCATTACCGGCCAGGACAAATTCCAGCAGGTGATGGAAGGCATCGACGCGGCGTTTGACGCGGGCTTCGATAAAGTCAAAGTCAATACGGTGCTGATGCGCGACGTGAACCACCATCAGCTCGACACCTTCCTGGCGTGGATCAAGCCGCGCCGCATTCAGCTGCGTTTTATTGAGCTGATGGAGACCGGCGAGGGCAGCGACCTGTTCCGCCGCCATCATATCTCCGGCATGGTGCTGCGCGACGAGCTGCTCAAGCGCGGCTGGATACACCAGATCCGCCAGCGCAGCGACGGCCCGGCCCAGGTCTTTTGCCACCCGGATTACGAAGGGGAAATCGGGCTGATTATGCCCTATGAGAAAGACTTCTGCGCCAGCTGCAACCGCCTGCGCGTCTCCTCCGTCGGCAAGCTGCACCTTTGCCTGTTCGGCGACGGCGGCGTGGATCTGCGCGATCTGCTGGAACACGACGCTCAGCAGGAGGCGCTTGAAGCGCGCATCTCCGAGGCGCTGACGCACAAAAAGCAGACCCACTTCCTGCATCAGGGCAACACCGGCATTACGCAAAATCTGTCATACATTGGCGGCTAATCAGCTTTAAGAAGGAACCAGAAGATGAGTCAGGTAAGCGCAGAATTTATCCCGACACGCATTGCTATTCTTACCGTTTCCGAGCGCCGCGGCGAAGAGGATGACACCTCTGGCCACTGGCTGCGCGACGCGGCGCACGACGCCGGGCACCACGTTGTCGATAAGGCGATCGTGAAAGAGAACCGCTACGCCATTCGCGCCCAGGTTTCGCAGTGGATCGCCAGCGACGAGGTGCAGGTGGTGCTGATCACCGGCGGCACCGGCTTTACCGCAGGCGATCAGGCGCCCGAAGCGCTGCTCCCGCTGTTCGACCGCGAGGTCGAAGGCTTTGGTGAAGTGTTCCGCATGCTGTCGTTCGAAGAGATTGGCACCTCCACGCTGCAGTCGCGCGCGGTGGCGGGCGTGGCAAACGGCACGCTGATTTTCGCCATGCCCGGCTCGACCAAAGCCTGCCGCACCGCGTGGGAAAATATCATTGCCCCGCAGCTCGATGCCCGCACCCGTCCGTGTAATTTTCATCCCCATTTGAAGAAATAAGCTATGTCGCAACTGACCCACATTAACGCCGCGGGCGAAGCCCACATGGTGGACGTCTCCGCCAAGGCCGAAACGGTGCGCGAGGCGCGCGCCGAAGCGTTCGTCACCATGCTGCCGGAGACGCTGGCGATGATCATCGACGGCAGTCACCACAAGGGCGACGTGTTCGCCACCGCCCGCATTGCCGGTATTCAGGCCGCTAAGCGCACCTGGGACCTTATTCCCCTGTGCCACCCGCTTATGCTCAGCAAGGTTGAGGTCAACCTGCTTGCGCAGCCGGAGCACAATCGCGTGCGCATCGAATCCCTCTGCCGCCTGACCGGTAAAACCGGCGTCGAGATGGAGGCCCTGACGGCCGCGTCCGTTGCCGCGTTGACCATCTACGATATGTGCAAGGCCGTGCAGAAAGACATGGTGATTGGCCCGGTGCGCCTGCTGGCGAAAAGCGGCGGCAAATCCGGTGATTTTAAGGTGGACAGCCATGATTAAGGTGCTCTTTTTTGCTCAGGTGCGCGAGCTGGTCAATACCGACAGCCTGACGGTCGACGGTGCGTTTGAGAACGTGGCCGCGCTGCGCGCCCATCTGGCCGGGCAGGGCGACCGCTGGGCGCTGGCGCTGGACGAGGGCAAGCTGCTGGCGGCCGTGAACCAGACGCTGGTCGATTTCAATCATCCGCTGACGGCGGGCGATGAAGTGGCGTTCTTCCCGCCGGTCACGGGAGGCTAACATGGTTGAAACCCGAATCCTGGTGAGCCGCGATCGCTTCAGCGTCGGCAGCGAATACGACTGGCTGGCCGAGCGCGACGAAGACGGCGCGGTCGTGACCTTCACCGGCAAGGTGCGCAACCATAACCTCGG
>AGFT01081435.1_pt1 | contig 37064 bp, 38 predicted proteins | sample 305848 | NCBI WGS metagenome assembly AGFT01 (sample SAMN02954282, study PRJNA62043) | ant fungus garden metagenome | biome: terrestrial; feature: Atta colombica fungus garden; material: fungus garden; isolation source: Atta colombica fungus garden bottom | host: Atta colombica | place: Panama...
CTGTTCCTGAAGAGGAGAGAAGCTGATGGGCGTTGATATCTCGGTTATCTGGTTTGCCATTATCGTCTTCGCCACGCTGATGTACATCATCATGGACGGCTTTGATTTAGGCATCGGCATGCTGTTCAGCTTCGTGGGAAATGCCAAAGAGCGCGACGTGATGGTCAACAGCGTGGCCCCGGTCTGGGACGGCAACGAAACCTGGCTGGTGCTCGGCGGCGCGGGGCTGTTCGGCGCCTTTCCGCTGGCCTATGCGGTGATTGTCGACGCGTTAACCATCCCCCTTACCGCCATGCTGATCGGGCTCATTTTCCGCGGCGTGGCGTTCGAATTTCGCTTTAAGGCCACGCCGTCGCACCGCAAATTCTGGGATTATTCGTTTGCCGGCGGCTCGCTGCTCGCCACCTTTAGCCAGGGGATCGTGGTGGGCGCGATGATTAACGGCTTTGACGTGGAAGGACGGCGGTTTGTCGGCTCCGCGCTCGACTGGCTGACGCCGTTTAATCTCTTCTGCGGTCTGGGGCTGATTGTCGCCTATACCCTGCTGGCGACAACCTGGCTCATCATGAAAAGCGAAGGCGCACTGCAGGGCCGCATGCGCGAGTTGACCCGTCACGTGCTTCTGGCGCTAATAGGGGTCATTGCGGTGGTCAGCATCTGGACGCCGCTCGGCTGGCAGTATGTCGCAGAACGCTGGTTCACTCTGCCCAACTTCTTCTGGTTCGCGCCCGTTCCGCTGCTGGTGGCGGTGTTTAGCGTGTGGATCTGGCGCCTGACGCGCAATCCGTACAGCCATGCGCGGCCGTTTCTGCTGACGCTGGGGCTGATTTTCCTCGGCTTTAGCGGCCTGGGCATCAGCCTCTGGCCGCATATTATACCGCCGCGCATTACCCTCTGGGAGGCCGCGGCGCCGCCAGCAAGCCAGCTCTTTATGCTGGTCGGCACGCTGCTGATTATCCCGGTGATTCTGGTGTACACCGCCTGGAGCTACTACGTCTTTCGGGGCAAAGTCTCGGATACCGAAGGGTATCACTGAGGCGCAGTGCGGCGGGCAGAGAGGAATTCGATCAGCTGAGACAGCGAATAGCGCACGGCTTTTTCCACCACGTCCTGGCACTCGCCGGAGAAGAGCACGGTGCGGGTTTCAACCCTGCCCTCAATATCCCACCCGAAGCAGACGGTGCCCGCTGGGGTGCCGTCTTCTCCCCCCTCCGGCCCCGCATATCCGCTGGTGGCAATGCCGATGTCCGCCTGCGCGATGTTGCGCGCGCAGCTGGCCATTTCGCCGACCGTTTGTTCACTCACCGCGGTAAAACGCTCAAGCGTTTCACGCTGAACGCCAAGCAGTTTTTTCTTTGCCGAATCGCTGAATACCACCAGCCCCACGTCGTAAAATTCTGCCGTATTTCCCTCAGCACAGAGCGCCACGGCCAGCTTTCCGCCGGTGCAGGATTCTGCCGTAGTGGCGCGCAGCCCCAGGTCCGTCAGCTTGCTCGCCAGCTTTTTGGTTAGCTCCCCCGTCGTTTCATTTTTATCGTGGAGTAAATTACGCATTAGGATGCCTCCTGATTTTCATAAGGAATGATTGAAATATGGCCGTTGCGCTCCAGAATGGCATATTTAATCTTATGCAGGTCGGTTATTCCGTTGTTCTGCCGGGCAGAAACCAGAATATCGTCACATGAGACATCCACCTTTCTGAGCTTATCGGCGAGCGGCACGCCGTCTTCAACTAAAATAACCGGCGTGCCGTCAAGAATATTTTCAACGGGCGCGAAATATTTTTTCATCAGGCCGAAAAGAATATCCACCACGATTAATGTCGTTATCGTAATCATCGCGCCGGTCACCGAGAAATCTTGCCCCAGCAGCGCCTGCTGCGTTGCCTCGCTGATAATCAGCAGGAGGATCAGATCGAAGCTTGTCATTTGCAGCAGCGCGCGTCGTCCGGCCACTTTAAATACCACGACCAAAAAGAGATAGATTGCGAGGGCGCGAAAGACCATATCCATTTTCTTCTCCTAGGGGTAGATAAACTGCCAGAAGCGAACGTCCGGCTCGTGGTTAAGGCGGATAACATTGTCCAGGCGGCCGGCCTGTGAAGGCGTTAAATAGAGCAGAACGGTAAATTTCTCGCTCGCCTTCAGGTCCTGATAGACGAAGTAGAAGGTATTACCCCGGCTGAACATGCGGTCGGGCTGCGGCCAGACGCTGCCCGGCTCATAGGCATCGCTCGCCTCGCTCGTCAGGCTGAGGACATACTCCCCAGCGGTCTTCACCGGAAATGACATTTGGACCGGAAACTCGGTTTCCCTGCGGCCAAATCGCTCGTAGCTGACGGTGAGCGATTGCGCCGAGTTTGTTTTTTGGCTATCGCTTATTATTCCTTTTGAAAACAATCCTGCAATCGCAGCAACAATAATAGCCATTAAGACAATAAAGCCCGCCTGGCGGAACACATATTCAAACGACAATAAACCAGCACTTTCTTTTATCCCTGGCACCTTATCTTTTTTACGATTCATGGCTACCATCACCGTTTCGCTTATTCTTAGAACCCTCTGTTTTCTATAAGCAAATGCTTTTAGGACTTATCACATTTGCCACATAAAGAGATAGCAACAATACTTAATAAGTCAAGCCATCACAAAGGAAGGACATCAGATGAAATTACCAGTTATTTCAGCTTTATTGATATTTTTAATGCCGTGCGCCTGGGCCGATAATAACGCGGGATTGCAAAAGGGTGATGCTCCGCCTCCTCCCCACGCTCTTGACGATGGATATCGCGGAACGGACGATGCCCGTATTATGACGATTAACCAGGCAAAAACCCTGCATGACGGCGCCACGATTTCACTGCGCGGAAATCTGATTGATGGCAGCGGTGATAAATATGTCTTCCAGGATAAAACCGGGAAAATTGACGTGATTATTCCTAAGGCCGTATTTGACGATCGCACGGTGAAGCCAGACCAGATGATCAGCATCAACGGCTCGCTGGATAAAAAATCATCACCGCCCGTGGTTCGGGTCGACCGCCTGCAAAAATAGCTCAGCTTAGCGTTCCGCTGCAGTTCTGACCAAATGACTAAATCCTCTCCTAACCTGTAAGGAGCCAGCAATGAGTGATAACTCTCAGCCTCGCCACGCTTTCCCCACGCCGCCCTTCCCCGAGCAACCGCAAACGCCGCCTGGCCTGGCGTCTGAAATGCAGCCCGTACCCGATCACGGCGAGACGCGCTATCAGGGTCACGGTCGACTTGCCGGGAAAAAGGCGCTGATTACGGGCGGGGATTCAGGCATTGGCCGCGCGGTGGCCATTGCGTATGCGCGTGAAGGCGCGGACGTGGCGATCAACTATCTTCCTGAAGAAGAACAGGATGCCGCCGAGGTTATAGCCCTGATTAAAGCCGAGGGCAAAAAGGCGATTGCCCTACCGGGCGACGTGCGCGACGAATCCTTCTGCGTAAACCTCGTAGAAGATGCCGTTCAGAAGCTGGGCGGCCTGGATATTTTGGTTAATAACGCTGGCCGCCAGCAGTACTGCGAGTCGCTGGAAGAGCTGACGACCGAAGATTTCGACGCCACCTTCAAAACCAACGTCTATGCGCCCTTCTGGATCACAAAGGCCGCGCTGCGCCACATGAAATCTCCGGCATCCATCATCAACACCTCCTCCGTGCAGGCGGTGAAACCCAGCCCGGTGCTGCTCGACTATGCTCAGACGAAAGCCTGTCTTGCCGTCTTTACCAAAGCGCTCGCAAAACAGCTCGGCCCTAAGGGCATTCGCGTGAACGCAGTGGCCCCCGGCCCATACTGGACGGTGCTGCAGCCCAGCGGCGGGCAGCCTCAGGAAAAGGTTAAGCATTTTGGTGAAGACTCGCCCCTTGGCCGCCCCGGGCAGCCCGTTGAGATTGCGCCTCTGTACGTGACCCTGGCGTCGGATGAATGCTCGTTTACCTCCGGGCAGGTCTGGTGTTCAGACGGTGGCGACGGCGTGCTCTAAGCTTCTGACGCTCCCCCAGCCATACTGAACAGGGATGTTCAGCGCTGCGCCCCTCGCGAAAAAACGTTGTAACTCAAACAGATCAATTGTTAAAAATATTTTGCAACCAAGTTATCAAATTTAAACAACTTCACTTGCCACCTGCCTCGCTCTGTTTTTAACATCGCCTATGGAAAAAAATGGTCTGTTTAGTCAGCGCATACGCTTGCGCCATTTGCATACTTTTGTGGCCGTCGCTCAACAGGGAACGCTGGGGCGCGCGGCTGAAACCCTTAATCTGAGCCAGCCTGCGCTCTCCAAAACCCTCAACGAGCTGGAGCAACTTACCGGCACCCGCCTGTTCGACCGCGGGCGCCTCGGCGCGCAGCTTACGCTCGTCGGCGAACAGTTCCTTACCCACGCGGTGAAAGTGCTCGACGCGCTAAACACGGCAGGACAGGCGCTGAACCGCAAAGAGCCGCAGGCGAACGACATTGTTCGCATCGGCGCGCTGCCGACGGCGGCGCTGGGGATCCTTCCGGCGGTTATCGGCCAGTTCCACAAGCAGCAAAAAGAGACCACCCTGCAGGTCGCCACCATGAACAACACCATGCTGCTGGCGGGCCTGAAGTCTGGCGAGCTGGATCTGGGGATCGGGCGTATGTCGGACCCGGAGCTGATGACCGGCCTCAACTACGAGCTGCTGTTTCTCGAATCGCTTAAGCTGGTCGTTCGTCCTAACCACCCGCTGCTGCACGACACCGTGACCCTGAGCCGCGTGATGGAGTGGCCGGTGGTGGTATCGCCAAAAGGCACCGTGCCACGGGAAAATGCGGAGGCGCTATTGCAGCTTCAGGGCTGCACGCTGCCGTCCGGCTGCATCGAAACGCTGTCGGCCTCCCTTTCTCGCCAGCTCACCGTCGACTATGACTACGTCTGGTTCGTCCCGTCCGGTGCGGTAAAAGACGATCTGCGCCACGGCACGCTGACGGCGCTTCCCGTGGCTTCGCCCGGAGCCGGCGAACCGATCGGCATTCTCACGCGCGTGGATGCGCCGCTCTCGTCGGGCGCGCAGGCCCTGCTCAGCGCCATCCGCAAGTCCATGCCCGCCTGAATCCCCTTATTCCCCCCCTCACCCCGACGCGGCGAGGGATCTCAGAAGGTTTTTAACCAGAAGCAATTAAGATTTTATTAGAAAAATAAATAACTTACAGCGACACCCTGGTCCGGCTGAAAATCGCCGAAGCGTTTCCGTAAGTCCGGGGCGACGCGCAGGGATGCGCGGCGAGGGCATAGCCTGCAGGGATGCAGGCTGGTGCCCGACCCGAAAGACTGAAGGAATTAGCTGAGGGCACCGCGAAGCGGCGATTTTCTCTGCCGGGAGCCCGGGTCGCCAGGGTGGTGGCGACTAAGCCACCCTGGCACGTTCACAGGTCGTGTCGTTACAAAGTAGCAAGGCTCGTAAAGTGAACGGAATAACCACCACAGCCGTATGTTCCCCCTCACCCCAGCCCTCTCCCTGAATGGAGAGGGAGTATTCTATGCCTGGCTGTAATTTGAGAGGATCCCTCAGCCTAGCGGGGAGAAGGGACACTCCCGTACGCTAATCAATTAATGCGAAATCATCTATTAACAATTGCGCAAAACAATTTAACAGTTTTATGATACCCGCATTCACCATATGGTTCGCATTGATACCCATAAAGGTGAATCTAACGCAGTAATTCGGCATATAACACTACTTCTCTCGTCATTATTTATCCATTTGGTACACACCGCACGGACCGGAAAAGACGTGAGTTTAAGGAGACAGAAATGGCTAATGGCAGTGCGCCGCGCGGGGTCCCTCGGATCCTTCAGTGGCTCCTTGCCGGACTGATGGCAATCGTCGGTCTGGCAGTGGGTGGATTGGGGCTTAAGCTCGCCACCGTAGGCGGAAGCTGGTACTTCCTGATCGTCGGCATCGTAATGGTGGTCGCCGCCGTCCTGATTTTCATCAACCGCACCAGCGGGATTGTGCTCTACGCCGTGGCGTTTATCGCCTCGCTGTTCTGGGCTGTGAGCGACGCGGGCTGGGACTTCTGGCCGCTCTTCTCGCGCCTGTTCACCCTTGCGGTGCTGGCGTTCCTGTGTGCCGTCGTCTGGCCTTACCTGCGCGCGGCGCAGCGCGGCACGCCGGTTGCTAAAGCCCCGGCGTTCGGGATCGCGGCCGTGCTGGCGGTCGCCATGCTGGCAAGCCTGGGCTGGATGTTTAAGCCGCAGACGCTGGTCGCGGCCAACGAAGCGGTTCCGGTTAAGCCCGTCGCCCCCGGCGAAGAGCAAAAGAACTGGGAGCACTGGGGCAACACCACCCACGGCGATCGCTTCGCCGCGCTCGACCAGATTAACAAGCAGAACGTGAATGACCTGAAGGTTGCCTGGGTTGCGCACACGGGCGACATTCCGCAGAGCAACGGCTCCGGCGCGGAAGATCAAAACACGCCGCTGCAGATCGGCGACACGCTTTTCGTGTGCACGCCATACAGCAAGGTGCTGGCGCTGGACGTGGATTCCGGTAAAGAAAAATGGCGCTACGATTCAAAAGCCACCGCGCCTAACTGGCAGCGCTGCCGCGGTCTGGGCTATTTTGAAGAGCACCAAAACGTGACAACGTCACAGGAAAATGCGCAGCCAGCGGCCTGCCCGCGCCGCCTGTTCCTGCCGACGACCGATGCGCGCCTGATTGCCATCAACGCCGACAGCGGCAAGGTCTGCGAAGACTTTGGCGATCGCGGCATCGTCGATCTGAGCGTCGGGATGGGTGAAATCAAGCCGGGCTACTACCAGCAGACCTCAACGCCGCTGGTGGCGGGCAACGTGGTGGTGGTCGGCGGACGCGTGGCGGATAACTTCTCTACCGGCGAACCGCCGGGCGTGGTTCGCGCCTACGACGTTCACACCGGGAAGCTGGCATGGGCGTGGGATCCGGGCAACCCGAACCTGACCGGCCTGCCGCCGGAGGGGCAAACCTATACGCGCGGGACGCCAAACGTCTGGTCGGCCATGTCTTACGACGCGAAGCTGAACCTGATCTATCTCCCGACCGGTAACGCCACGCCTGACTTCTGGGCCGGTGAACGCACCGCGCTGGACGATAAATACAGCTCCTCCGTGGTCGCGGTCGATGCCACTACCGGCAAGGTGCGCTGGCACTTCCAGACGACGCACCACGACCTGTGGGACTTCGACCTGCCGTCCCAGCCGCTGCTGTACGATCTGCCAGACGGTAAAGGTGGCACCACGCCGGTGCTGGTTCAGACCAGCAAGCAGGGCATGATCTTCATGCTCAACCGCGAAACCGGCAAGCCCGTGGCGAAAGTGGAAGAGCGCCCCGTTCCCGCCGGCAACGTCGAAGGCGAGCGCTATTCCCCTACCCAGCCGTATTCCGTCGGCATGCCGATGATCGGCAACCAGACGCTGACCGAATCCGACATGTGGGGCGCGACGCCTGTCGATCTGCTGCTGTGCCGCATTCAGTTTAAAGAGATGCGCCATCAGGGCGTCTTTACTCCGCCGGGCCTCGACCGCTCGCTGCAGTTCCCGGGCTCTCTGGGCGGGATGAACTGGGGCAGCGTGTCGGTTGACCCGAACAACGGCCTGATGTTTGTGAACGACATGCGCCTGGGGCTGGCAAACTACATGGTGCCGCGCGCTAACGTTGCGAAAGACGCCAGCGGCATCGAGATGGGCATTGTGCCGATGGACGGAACGCCGTTCGGTGCCATGCGCGAGCGCTTCCTGTCTCCGCTGGGCATTCCGTGCCAGAAGCCGCCGTTTGGCACGATGTCAGCCGTTGACCTGAAGTCCGGCAAGCTGGTGTGGCAGGTTCCGGTTGGCACCGTTGAGGACACCGGCCCGCTGGGGATCCGCATGCACATGCCAATCCCAATCGGCATGCCAACCCTCGGCGCGTCGCTCTCGACGCAGTCCGGCCTGCTGTTCTTCGCGGGCACCCAGGACTTCTACCTGCGCGCGTTTGATACCGCGACCGGGAAAGAGATCTGGAAAGACCGCCTGCCGGTGGGCAGCCAGTCCGGCCCGATGACCTACGTTTCGCCGAAAACCGGCAAGCAGTACATCATCATCAACGCTGGCGGCGCACGCCAGTCGCCGGATCGCGGTGATTACATCATCGCGTACGCGTTACCGGATAAGAAATAATGCAAAAGGGACCGAAAGGTCCCTTTTTTTGCCCGGTGGCGCTCCACCCTTTTTGTAGGTCGGGTAAGGCGAAGCCGCCACCCGACACAACACGCCACTCAGAACGTCTCCCAATTCTCCCCGGAAACCGCCGCCGCAGGGCGTAACGGTGCATTCTGCTGCACCGGCGCAGATGTCGGCGCGCGGTTTGGCTTCGCGCCGCCTAAGCGAAACGCGCCCACCGCCTCCGTCAGGCGCGCGCCCTGTTCTTCCAGAGACGCCGCGGCCGCCGACGCTTCTTCCACCAGCGAGGCGTTCTGCTGCGTCACTTTATCCATCTCGGAAATGGCCTGACTCACCTGCACAATGCCGCGGCTCTGCTCGTCGGAGGCCGCCGCGATCTCGAGCATGATATCGGTGACGCGCCTCACGGCGTCGACGATTTCGTTCATGGTGTTGCCTGCGGCAACGACTTCGCCCGAGCCCTGGTCGATAAGCGTGACGGACTCGTTAATCAGCCCCTCAATCTCCTTCGCCGCGTTGGCGCTGCGGCTGGCCAGCGTGCGCACCTCGCTTGCGACCACGGCGAATCCGCGCCCCTGTTCACCCGCGCGGGCGGCCTCTACGGCGGCGTTTAGCGCCAGAATATTGGTCTGGAACGCGATGCTGTTAATCACCGCGGTGATTTCAGAAATCTTCTTCGAGCTGCTGGAGATGTTGCCCATGGTTTTCACCACGCCGGAGACCATCTGGCCGCCGCGGCTCGCCTTGCCGGAGGCATCTTCCGCCAGCTTGCTGGCATGGTGCGCGTTATCGGCGTTCTGCTTCACCGTCGCCGTCAGCTGCTCCATGCTCGCGGCGGTCTGCTCAATCGCCGCGGCCTGCTGCTCGGTGCGTGAAGAGAGGTCGGTGTTGCCCGCCGAGATCTCGCTGGTGCCGCGGTAAATCTCCTCGGCGCCCTGGCGCACGGTGCCCACGGTGTTCGCCAGCGAATGCTGCATGGTTTGCAGATCGCGCGTCAGGCGGCCAATTTCGCTGCGCCCTGCCGCATCGTCCGGCATCGTCAGGTCGCCTTTGGCGATGTTCTCGATGCGTTTTGCCGCGCGCTGCAGCGGATGGATCACCGTCCTGCGCAGCACGACGAAGGTCATCGCCGTCAGCAGCAGCGCCAGCACGAACGCCCCGACCATAAACCCTAGCCCAAGCTGCGTGCGCTTATGCGCCAGGGTAGTCAGCGCGCTGGCCCGGTCGGTGCGGATCTTGATCGCCTTCAGCAGCACGGCGTTGTAGGCATCGTCCAGCGGACGGGCGGATTCATTTTCGTGGTTGATGATGGCCTCAAACATGCCGTTTTTGGCAAACTTGAGCATCGGCTGCAGCCCGGCGATATAGGCGTCGTAGCGCGCTTTCAGATCGGCATCCAGTGCTTCGTCCGCGGGGGTGCGCACGCTGCGGTTCATGTAGGCAGTAAAGCTGTCCTGCGACTGCTTGATGCGGGTTTCCGCCTCGGCGATGTTTTGCTTCATCGCCTCCATTTCCGCGATGCGGCTCGCGGCTCCCGCGTGAATGAGGTTGATGCGCGCGGTGCGCAGATGGTTAGAGCTGTTCGACAGCCCCATGCGCACCTGAATTTCAGACGTGACGTCCTGCTGATCGGTATCGGCCTGCAGCAGGAAATACCCCGCCAGGCCTGAGCTCAAGGCAAACAGCAGAATAATGCCACCGAGAATGGAGGAAAACAGCGGAACCAGCCGGATATGATGCAGGAAGCCCAGCGTGCGCTTCGCCTGCATCGTTGTTGTGTTGTCCATGACCGTCGACTCTCTTATAGGTAAGATGCGCAAAAACACGCCTGTAAAATAGTCATCGGCACGGCAGGAAATTAGCTTACGGCTAAAAGCGCAAGGCAGGTCACACTTTAGAGAAGAATATTCAGGAAACGCCAGCGGCAAAAACCGCTGGCAGAATCGTTACTTATCGCCGAAATAAATCACGGTGCGGATGGATTTGCCTTCGTGCATTAGATCGAACGCCTCGTTGATCTGATCCAGCGGCAGGCGGTGGGTGATGAACGGATCGAGCTGAATTTTGCCGACCATCGCCTCTTCCACCATGCCCGGCAGCTGGGTGCGCCCCTTCACGCCGCCGAACGCCGAGCCGCGCCAAACGCGCCCGGTCACCAGCTGGAACGGACGGGTTTTGATCTCCTGGCCCGCGCCCGCGACGCCGATGATGATGCTTTCGCCCCAGCCCTTGTGGCAGCACTCCAGCGCGGAGCGCATCACGTTTACGTTGCCGATACACTCAAAGCTGAAGTCAACGCCGCCGTCGGTCAGTTCAACAATCACGTCCTGAACCGGCTTGTCGTAGTCTTTCGGGTTGATGAAGTCGGTCGCGCCCATTTCGCCCGCCAGGGTGAATTTCTCCGGGTTGGTGTCCACCGCGATGATGCGGCCCGCCTTCGCCTGCACCGCGCCCTGGATGACCGCCAGGCCGATCCCGCCGAGGCCAAACACCGCAACGGTATTGCCCTCTTTAACCTTCGCCGTGTTGTGTACCGCGCCGATGCCGGTCGTCACGCCGCAGCCCAGCAGGCAGACTTTGTCCAGCGGCGCCTGCGGGTTAACCTTCGCCAGCGAGATTTCCGCGCAGACGGTGTATTCGCTGAAGGTGCTGGTGCCCATGTAGTGGTAAATAGGCTCGCCGTTGTACGAGAAGCGGGTGGTGCCGTCCGGCATCAGGCCTTTGCCCTGAGTGGCGCGAACCGCCTGGCAGAGGTTGGTTTTGCCGGATTTACAGAACTTACACTCGCCGCACTCGGCGGTGTACAGCGGGATGACGTGGTCGCCCGGCTTCAGGCTGGTCACGCCCTCGCCCACTTCCATCACGATGCCGCCGCCTTCGTGGCCGAGCACCGCCGGGAATACGCCTTCCGGATCGTCACCGGAAAGGGTGAACGCATCGGTATGGCATACGCCGGTGTGGGTAATTTTGATCAGCACTTCGCCCTTTTTCGGCGGCGCGACGTCGATTTCAACGATTTTTAACGGCTGGCCGGGGCCAAACGCAACGGCTGCGCGTGATTTCATAGTGACTTCCCTTATGTGATATCTGTGGATTTATTTTAGATAAGAGCGCAGCAAATGGCCGACTTCTGCCATGCGTACCGCCCGCTGATCCGGGGTTGTCTCCCCCGTCACCAGCTCGTCTTTGAGGTGAATTTCAACCATTTCGCCCATCAGGCCGTTGGCGGCCCCGCGAACGGCCGCGATTTGTTGCAGTATAGCCAGGCAGGGTTCGCCTGACTCCAGCGCGCGCTCAAGCGCATCAACCTGCCCGCGTATGCGGCGAACGCGGGTCAGAATACGTTTTTTATCTTCGGGTGAGTGTGGCATACGCGCCTCCTGATACTGTAGGGGGGTATAGTAATTTTTTATACTCGGGGTGTAAACCCTGCTGGTTCAGAAGTGCTGACTGCCGAGGATGGTCAGGGCAAGACATTATTCAGAATGAATATCCTAACCAACTGATTTATGTCTATTTCATATAACACAAAAAGTAAAAATATATCTCTTCGGGAAGCGTTTAGTAGGTGGCGTTTTTATTTAAAAATGGAGTTTTAAAATGGCAATACCCGCATATTTATGGCTGAAGGACGACGGCGGTGCAGACATTAGAGGCGCAGTAGATGTAAAGGATCGTGAAGGAAGTATCGAAGTTCTGGGATTTGGACATGGTCTCCATCTCCCTACTGACAATAATACCGGGAAAATTACGGGTACGCGCGTCCACAGCGCCCTGGTATTTGAAAAGGAGTTTGATAGCGCGAGCCCCTATCTCTATAAAGCTGTCGCAACGGGCCAAACGCTCAGTTCCGCTGAGTTAAAGTGGTACAAAATTAACGACGCGGGCCAGGAGGTGGAATACTTCAACATGCTGCTTGAGAACGTCAAAGTTGTCTCGATTTGTCCATTAATGCATGACGTAAAAAACCCGGCAACGGAGAAGCATAATCATCTTGAAAATGTCTCGCTACGCTACGAGAAAATCACGTGGAAACATTGCGACGGTAATATAATTTTCAAAGATTCCTGGAACGACCGCTGATGAATCTTTTGCAATGCTATTTCCATCTGAATAGCGGAAAATATGGAACAATGGCTGTACCGGGTATAGGGTATTTCCCTGCATTCTCTGGTAATGGCAGCGCGACGAATGACCCTGACAGCGCGAATGTTCCGAACATTGGCCCACTTCCGCCTGGCCGCTACTATATTCTTTTGCGGGAACGTGGCGGTTGGTTTACTCAAACAAAAGACAGCGTTAATGCGTTCTTTACAGGTTCAAATCGAAGTGAATGGTTTTCATTGTACCGCGATGATGGGTCAATAAATGACGAGACATTTATTGATAGCGTCAGGCGCGGTGAGTTTCGGCTCCATCCGATTGGGCCATCGGGATTGAGCAAGGGATGTATTACCCTGTATAGCCAGAGTGATTTTCACATTCTCGCCTCCGCCCTGCTTCGAACGGGTGGAATGTATCTTGGTAATTTCATGATTGCGCATGGCGTTGTGCAGGTGTACTAATGAAAATCATGTTCCTGGTTTTATTGTGGCTTGCAGTAACCTTCCTGACGATGCTCTCTCTCTACAGATTCGTGCCCCCTGAAACACAATATGCTATGGCGGAGTACTTTGGGTTTTACGGCGATGAGCGGGTAATGGATTTTGTTTTGTACAGTTTTTTCGCTATAGCAATTAGCATTGCCAGCGCGTCCACGTTCTGTGCATTTTTACTGTTGCGTAAATAGTTCAGGCGGGCAGCTGGTCTGCCCACTATTCGCTCCGCTATTGGCGAACACCGGTTTTATCGCCCCTCGCTTTTTCCCTTCACACTGCCCTAAGCGTAAAGAGACATATCCGAAAAACCGCCCTTTTCCTCCCGTCTGGCCCCGAACCTTCAAATGCAGGCTATCCTTAACATGACTACAAAGGAGGAAGTTATGACTGATTTCGACGCTGATAAAAATGCGGAATACGCTGGCGATAAGGCCAAAAACAAGCTCGATGAGCTCGCAGGATCCGCTCAGCAGCAGTTTGGTGATTTTGTTGATTCACCGAAACATCAGGTTAAAGGCGCAGCGCGTAAATACGCGGCGCAGGCCAGCGATGCGGTTTCGGACGTCACTGAAGCCGTAAGAAACAATCCGCTTTCCGGCTTGATTGCCGCCGGTGCGGTTGGCGTTGTTCTCGGCCTGCTGTTGGGCCGCAAGTAGCCGCAGGCCCTTCGGGGCCTGTTTCACCTCTCCCGTTCGAATCCTCTCCACCCACTACACTCATCCAGACGCCCCCCTTCTGAACCTCATCCTCACCGTGTCGCATCGCGTCCTGACGGTCGTTTTTTTGCTTATACAAAAATAGTTGTACATTTTTTATGTACAGATTTGGATTAATGGTATAGATTCTAACTCATCGGTGTTACACAAATGTTTAAAAACGGTGGTCAAACAATGCGTCGCAATCACAACCCAACGGCAGCGGAAAACGCTATCACGTTGTATTTCAATAAAAACAACATGCCTGGACAACAGGAGACCCTTGGTCTGATTGTTAGCGAGATCATCAAAGAGAACATTCCCCTGAGCCGGATGACAATCTGTACAAAGCTGTTGCGTCGCATTGAAGAATCATCCTGCGATGATGAGAAGGCACACTATAACGGCCTCATCGCTCTTTTCTTCGCGCGGTAAGCGAATCTGATTTTTTGCTTACTGAGTTGGTTTCGCTGAGCGGAAGAAATATTCTTATCATGGCGCAACCAACAACATGCTGCAGCCCGTCATGCTGAAGCAGAGTGAGATTAAAGCTATGCATAGAACTAAATTCGAACGACTGAAAGATGATTTGATTGGTGAAGCGGTCCTGTCCATTTTGAAAGAAAACGGTCCGATCACCTTTTCCTCCCTGGCAGCACGCCTTTTGCTGATGGCCAGAGCGGAATCAAATCCAGAAAGAAAAGATGCATTGATTGCGGCAGAGAATGAGGTACGTGAGCGAATTACGGGCGTGTCGCAGGATCGGGGACGCATTATTGGCGACTATGACGTCTCCAGAGTGCGCTCGATTTTACATCATGAACCGCTTCATTCACCCAATAAAAAGCATTGAACTCCAACTAACACGGTGCGCCAACATGGACAAAGTCAGTACACAGCAGAATTACATTTTTGAAGCGCTGCATGATAAAGGTCTGGCAGAATTTTTCCTGAACGCGGGGAAAAATCTTAGCGACGAGGCGGAAGTGCTGGGTTCAGCCATACGCTGCATCATGCTGTGCGGGGATAATCTCTCCAACAAAGAGATCATCTTACAGCTGATCCACGCGCTGGAAATTACGCCAGAGCCTGAAGCCTGTGACATTATCCGCAACACCCTTGAAATTGTCGTGGGCTTCACCCGAGACGATATTTAATCGCCCACCGCCATCCTGCCTCACTACGCACGCCCAAGGGGGACAACGCTCCCCCCTTCTTCTCTTGCAAAACCCCTTATAACGACCTAAAGCGATTGACGGCCGGCCCGTCCTTCTGGCAGAAAGCCGCATATCTTTTTTCTCGTTTTGCTGTATTATGCGAATTATTGCGATAATTTGCAGGATTACGCGCCCATGCACAAAACGGCCAGACAACAGTGTGTGCTTGATATTCTGACCGAACGCGGTCAGGCCAGCATCGCTGAGCTCGCAGAAAAGCTGCAGGTTTCTGCTGATACCATCCGCCGCGATTTGACCGATCTTGAAAAAGAGGGCCTCGCGCAGAAGAACCACGGCGGCGCTATCGCGCTCGATATTTCCGTGATGAATCGTCAAAGCCGCAGCGCCCTGCTGCCGCAGACTAAACAACTGCTGGGAAAACGGGTTGCGCAGAGCGTGCCCGCCGGATCGACGTTATTTCTGGATGCCGGCAGCACGGTGCTGGCGGTTGCCAGCCACCTGAAAGGGCCGCTGACGGTGATAACCACCTCGCTGGATATCGCGCAGCTTTTCAGCGACCGGGATGACGTCGAGCTGATCCTGCTCGGCGGCAGGTGGGACCCAAAGCAGCGCCTGTTTGCCGGGAGCGCCACGCTTTCGCTTCTGTCGCGCTATCGGGCGGATATTGCTATTCTCGGCGCGTGCGCCATTCATGCCGAGCTGGGCCTGAGCGCCGGTCAGGAGGCCGATGCGGACGTCAAGCGGGCCATGCTGGCCGCAAGCCATGAGCGCTGGATCGTCGCCGACCACCTAAAGCTAAACCGCTGCGAACCGCATCTCGTTTCCGGGCTCGCGGATATTCATCAATTGTTTTTAGATCGCCCCTGGGCCGAGCTTGGGGACAACTGCGCATTGCAAGTCACGATTGCAGACGCCTCATAACGTGGAGAAGGTCATGAATATAGAGAAGACGATAAACGTTGCGCTGATCGGGTATGGATTTGTGGGCAAGACCTTTCATGCTCCGCTGATCCAGTCCGTTGACGGGCTTACGCTGGCAGTGGTTTCTTCCCGTGATGAAGAAAAGGTCAAGCGCGACGTGCCGAACGCGATTGTTGTCGCGACACCTGAAGAGGCCATTCAGCATCCGGACGTCGATCTGGTGGTGATTGCCTCCCCGAACGCCACCCATGCGCCGCTGGCAACGCTTGCCCTGAACGCAGGCAAGCACGTCGTGGTCGACAAGCCCTTTACCCTCGACATGCAGGAAGCGCGCGATCTGATCGCTCTGGCAGACGAGAAGCAGCTTCTGCTGTCGGTCTTCCACAACCGCCGCTGGGACAGCGATTTCCTCGGCATTAAGCAGACGATCGAACAAGGCACCCTCGGCAAGGTTAAGCACGTTGAGTCGCATATTGACCGCTTCCGCCCGGAAGTGCGCGTGCGCTGGAGAGAGCAAAACGTGCCGGGGAGCGGACTGTGGTTCGATCTCGGGCCGCACATGATTGACCAGACGCTGCAGCTTTTTGGCCTGCCGCAGTCCGTACAGGGCAATATCGCCACGCTGCGCGACGGTGCGAAAATCAACGACTGGGCGCACGTGGTGCTTAATTATCCGGAGCACAAGGTGGTTCTTCACTGCAGCATGCTGGTCGCCGGTGGCGTTTCCCGCTTTACCGTTCACGGAGATAAGGCCAGCGTGGTGAAGGCGCGCATCGACCAGCAGGAAGCGCAGCTGCTGGCGGGCGTTGTTCCGGGAAGCGAAAGCTGGGGGGAAGACGGTGACGATATGGTGTTGTTTAACGCTCAGGGTGAAGCCAGCGCCCTCCCCACGCCAAAAGGCGATCAGCGCCAGTACTACGTTAACGTGCGCGATGCGCTGCGCGGGAAGATTGAAAACCCGGTGCATCCGGTCGAGGCGCTGGCGGTGATGGCGGTTCTGGAAGCGGCAGTAACCTCTTCCGAAACCGGCTCAACCCAGGCGCTGGAACTGACGGCAGCAGAGCGCGCAATGCTGCAATAAACGCAAAAAAAATGCCCTGCGGGTTCGCAGGGCACGTTTGCTAGTGGCGCTTTTTCGGCATCATGCGCAGCAAGGTATTGTCTTTCCAGTAGTAGTGATGCATCAGCGCGGCAAAAGCGTGCAGGCCAATCACAAAATACCCCAGATTCGCCAGCGTGACGTGCCACGCCTTAAGCGTGTCCACCAGGTCAAAGTTCCCTTCCGCCGCATGCGGCATCGTCAGGCCAAAGGCAAACCAGTCGTTGCCGCGGTTGTACATCATCACCAGGCCAATCAGCGGCAGCGCGATAAACAGCAGATAAATGGCCAGGTGGCCCTGGTGCGACAGGCCCGTAATCATCGCTTTTGGCTTCGGCTGGATGGGCGGCGCGGGGAATTTAAGGCGAATCAGCAGGCGCGCAACCATCAGTACCAGAATAGAAATGCCGCAGGAGACGTGGATCATGTTGATCAGCGGCCGATCGCTTCGCGGGAAAAAGCCCCTGAACTCCATGGCGCAATAGGCCACGATGACTAACAAAAATACCAGCCAGTGGATGCTAATTTGCAGACCTGTATATTTCGTGCGCATGTTTTTTTCCTGAGTAATGACGTTACCAGCGCCAACATAACGGCCTTTTCTTAAAATTTCATTAACTGTTTTGATGGAACGCTCAGGAATATAAAAAACGACCGTCGAATCTGCGCCGCGGCGACAGGATGCGGGTATTGAGGGTAATCGACCGTCTGCGCAAGATGGGGTCGATAAATGTCAAAAAGTAGCCTGACCTCGCGGATAATTCCAACTTTCCGCCGTCCAATGGCGACGAGGCCAGTGGCGCGGATAATATAAGCTCATTCTTAATTAACTTTAGCTGTCCGTGCTAAAATGGGCTCTATCCGGTTTAACTGGTTTAAAACCATACGCCATGGCGCAATAATAGCCAGTCAAGCTCCGACACGCTAAATTCACATGATATATAGCGCTGCAGATTGGTCACCGAACTCAACCCCAATCGTTGCACCGCAGAATATAAGGTGGAATCGACGGTCTTCGTGGATACCTTAAGCATTCTGGCGATAGAGGCATTAGACTTATAGCGTCGCATAACGCACGCCCTTAGCTGCGACTTGGTTAAATCCTTCAGCGTTCGGCAGGCCTTAACGTGTTCGGATAGCGCGGTTAACCCGACTCCCTGCTTATTGGATAAGCGAGTTAAAACGTCATGCAGCGAACTATGGCTGTTCATTACGTCAAACTTTGCTAATAGCTCTGAATAGATCCCTTTATTGCCAAGGAAATAAAACTCCGTGCTGCTGGGTAATTCATGCTCTTCGAGCTCCAGCATTAAATTCTGCAGGCATGAGCACCCTTCCAGGTCAATCAGGCAGATTTCTCGCGTTGTAAAAGAGGTTTCAAGCATCCAGCTTAATGCAACGCGTAAAAATGCGTTATGCGTAATAATAAGAGACATCGTTTTACACCATCGTGTTTAAATTTATTAGTGTGGCGTCGGGTGCCTCCCGATGACGATATCCAGTTAACCTATCGCCGGAAATGATATTGGGACTTTTGAGAGAAACTTAACTGTTCCGCGTGCGCTTAGCCGCATTCACCACGAAATAAATTTAACCCAACCAGGCTCATTAATCTAAAACTTTACGTGTACTTTTTAAGACATATTTACCTTAACCGTTTCCTGCGCGAGAAATCATTTCGAAATAACACGTCGCATAGTTACGCCAACATACTGATGTCATGTGGTTGTTCCCACGGTAACGCTGGAAAATGTTCGCGCACCTTTTCCACATATCGAAGAGATGAGATGCGCCCGCCGACTTGCCCCACTCCCCGTCATGGTCTAAGCCTGGATAAGTTCACACTGTCGCACCGACACTTCACCAGGAGTATACGATGAGCAACATTGGCATTAACGGCTTTGGACGCATTGGGCGCCTTGTCCTGCGCCGCCTTCTCGAAACTCAGGACAGTAATACCGTGGTCGCCATCAACGATCTGACTTCCCCTAAGGTATTGGCCTATCTGCTGAAGCATGACTCAAACTACGGCGGTTTCCCGTGGAGCGTGGATTTCACCGAGGACGCGCTGATCGTCGACGGCAAAACGATTTCGGTGTACGCCGAAAAAGAGGCCAGGCATATCCCGTGGAAAGCGGCCGGCGTGGAGCTCGTCGTGGAATGCACCGGTTTTTATACCTCTGAAGAGAAATCGCGCGCGCATCTGGACGCTGGCGCCAAAAAGGTGCTGATCTCCGCTCCCGCGGGTGAAATGAAAACCATCGTGTTCAACGTCAACGACGACACCCTAGATGGCAGCGACACCATTATCTCCGTCGCCTCCTGCACCACCAACTGCCTGGCTCCGCTGGCGAAGGCCCTTAACGACGCGTTCGGGATTAAGGTCGGCACCATGACCACCATACACGCCTATACCGGCACGCAGGCGCTGGTGGACGGCCCGCGCGGCAAAGATCTGCGCGCCTCCCGCGCAGCTGCGGAAAATATCATTCCCCACACCACGGGGGCGGCAAAAGCGATTGGCCTGGTGATACCAGAACTGAGCGGCAAGCTTAAAGGCCACGCCCAGCGCGTGCCGGTTAAAACCGGTTCCGTGACCGAACTGGTAGCGATTCTGGGTAAAAAGGTGACGGTGGATGAGATCCACGCGGCGCTAAAACATGCGACCGACGGAAATGAATCCTTTGGCTATACAGATGAAGAGATTGTCTCATCCGACGTTATCGGCTCGCACTTTGGCTCGGTGTTTGACGCCACGCAAACGGAGGTGAGCGAAGCAGGCGATCTTCAGCTGGTCAAAGCCGTGGCGTGGTACGACAACGAATACGGCTTCGTGACCCAGCTGGTCCGGACGCTCGATAAGTACGCTCTGCTGTAGGCAACGCCCCCTCGCCTGCGGGGGGCATTTTAACGATCAATGCGAACCTGTCAGCGCCACGGTTGTCTATCTCTGCAAACCCGAAAATTTCATGCGCAGCTTATTTGCTGGATAAGGCATGGTCTGAGAAACAACAGCTCGCGTTTCCCATTGACGCCGCAATAAAATAGCCTCTGCATAAGATAATTTAATTCAAAAAAACGCTTTTCATCGACTTAAATATATTGTTTAAGCCCAGTGAAAACGACTTAAATCACGTTATCCCTTGAGACAAAAAACGTACCTCTCAGCGTAATCACTAGCCTGTAAACCATTGATTTTAGACGATTTAAATATCATGCCATGTTGTTTTATTCATCTCATGCAAATTTCCTCAATGCATTCATTACATTTATTACCCCTAAGAAATTTATAGCCCAGGATAACACCTAAATTTTACTAAACTTGAGTTTAATTTTTTATAAATTTTCATAAATACAATATCCACTATTATGCCTGCCGAACGGGATAGATTGATTAGGATTAATCTAAACCGAGGATATATCATGAAGTTTTGCGTCACATTTAATTACATTTGAAAGGATCAAGGATGAAAAAGGTAATTCTCGCTACAGCTATCGCATTATGTGCAACGTCTGCGTTTGCAGGTGAAACAGCAGTTCTGAAGGTTAAGGGTACTCTGACTAACGCGTCGTGCTCTGCAGACATGGGTAACGGCGGCGTGATCGACTACGGTCGTATCGCTCTCGGCAACCTGAGCGCAACTGCCAACAACGCGCTGGGTCAGAAACAGCTGCCAGTAACTATCACCTGTTCTGCACCGACGAAAGTTGCTTTCTCAGTATTGGACGATCGTCAGGACAGCAACGCACAGCTGCCGGTTGACATCGGTAGCAATAAAGGCGTAACCACCGACTATTACACCTACGGTGTAGGTAAAACGGCTGGTGGTGTGAAGATTGGTAACTACAGCCTGTGGATGACCGATGTGATGGCCGATGGCGTCAGCGTTGATGCTATCCTTCAGCACAACGACTGGTCTGCTACCAAGTGGAATAAGAGCGTCATCCCTCGCAGCGATGCATTTAGCAAAAACTCATTCGCCACAACGGGCACTCTTGACCCGGTTGCTGTGACTACTGCCACGTTTAACTTTAACTCAAACCTGGTTATTCGTGACACCGCGACGCTGGCCATCACTGATGATACCCAGCTGGACGGACAGACAACCCTGACTCTGGTTTACCTGTAATAGTAGAGAGATATGCTAGCTTTACCTGTTCATAACGGGCCAGCAATGGCCCGTTATTTTTTTCTGAAAATATCTCTTCACTTTTATCCCTATCATCTTCTGTGAGGATAATTTAAGTCTCCTTTTCATTTGCCTTTCTAAAATACATATCTTTCCATCTGAAAACAGCTTAAACATAAAAGCCGCACATCGATATGATGTATATCACCCGTGCTCACACTTTATCTTATTGATATACAGTTCTTTTCTTTATAGATCAGCCAAGTAATCAAATAAATTTTGCCATCCAATTCTTCATAAGTTAAATCTAAACATAACTATTTCTAAAGATGGATTTAATTTTTAATAAATTTTCAAAAATATAAAATTCGATATTATACCTGTCGAACGGATGGATTAAGATTAATCTATCCGAGGATATATTATGAAATATTTGGTTATATTTAACTACACAAGGAAGAATCAAGGATGAAAAAGGTAATTCTCGCTACAGCTATCGCATTATGCGCAACGTCTGCGTTTGCGGGTGAAACTGCAGTTCTGAAAGTTAAAGGTACGCTGACTAACGCGGCGTGCTCTGCAGACATGGGTAACGGCGGCGTGCTCGACTACGGTCGTATTGCACTGGGGAACCTGAGCGCAACTGCAAACAATGTGCTAGGCCAGAAACAGCTGCCGGTAACCATCACCTGTACCGCTCCAACGAAAGTGGCGTTCACTATGATGGACGATCGTCAGGACAGCAACGCGCAGCTGCCGGTTGACATAGCCAGCAATAAAAACATCACCACCGATTACTACACCTACGGTGTAGGTAAAACGGCTGGCGGTGTGAAGATTGGTAACTATGGCCTGTGGCTGGCTGATACGATGGTAGATGGTGCAGCAGCTGACTCGATCGGTCAAAACGGTGACTGGACTGCGGATCACTGGGCGAAAGGCGTTCTGCCTCGCAGCGACGCATTCATCCGCAACTCATTCGCCGCGACCGGGTCTCTTGCCCCAGTAGCAATCACCACTGCGACCTTTAACGTTATTACTAACCTGGTTATTCGCGACACCACCACGCTGGCCATCACTGATGATACCCAGCTGGATGGACAGGCAACGATGACGCTGGTTTACCTGTAATAGCAATATCTGTTTAGCTTTACCTGTTCATAACGGGCCAGCGATGGCCCGTTATTTTTCTCGACTGCAATTATCTTTCTGCTTTCTTTACAACCTACATATTTGTCTTCAAAATTCGCCCCTATCACCGCCAGGCGCACTCGAACTCAGTGATATTTTAAATACAAACCCCTCACTTCATAAGCCAGAAAAATATTTAACAAAATAATAATCAACCGACAATTAATAGATAAGACTGAAACATAAGCCTTACTTAAACATGCTTTTATTTTTAATAAATCCTCACAAATATCAAATACGATATTATGCGCGCCGAACGGGATGGGATATCTAAGATTAATCCATTCCGGGAACGCATTATGAAACATTTTATTTTATTGTATTTTAAAAGGATCAAGGATGAAAAAGGTCATTCTCGCTACAGCAATTGCGCTGTGCACCACCTCTGCGTTTGCCGGTGAAACTGCACTTCTGAAAGTTAAAGGTACCCTGACTAACGCAGCGTGCTCTGCAGACATGAGCAACGGCGGCGTAATCGACTACGGCCGTATTGCACTGGGGAACCTGAGCGCAACTGAAAACAACGCGCTGGGCCAGAAACAGCTGCCAGTAACCATCACCTGTACCGCACCAACGAAAGTGGCGTTCACTATGATGGACGACCGTCAGGACAGCAACGCGCAGCTGCCTGTTGACATTGCCAGCAATAAAGGCGTAACCACCAACTACTACACCTATGGTGTAGGTAAAACGGCTGGCGGTGTGAAGATTGGTAACTATGGCCTGTGGCTGGCTGATACGACGGTAGACGGCGCAGCAGCGGACTCCATCGGTCAAAACGGTGACTGGACTGCGGATCACTGGGGGAAAGGTGTTCTGCCTCGCAGCGATGCTTTCATCCGCAACTCTTTCGCCGCGACCGGGTCTCTTGAACCAGTAGCAATCACCACTGCGACCTTTAACGTTATTACTAACCTGGTTATCCGCGACACCACCACCCTGGCCATCACTGATGATACCCAGCTGGACGGTCAGACAACCTTGACGCTGGTTTACCTGTAATAGCAATATCTGTTTAGCTTTACCTGTTCATAACGGGCCAGCAATGGCCCGTTATTTTTTTATGTTGCATTACAGCAAAGAACGGCTGACCAGCGCGTCGGTCAGAATGGCGTCATCACGCAAAATTTGCCACGCGGCCTCCACCTCGGCCGGCACATCCACGTGGACAATAAAGTCACGCCCCGCCGGACCGTAGCCGTTAATGTCGTCCCGCAGGCGCGGAAGCTCTCCCAGCACCAGCGACAAATAGCGCTCTACCGGCCACAGCCCCTCGCCCGCCTCCGCAAAGACCAGACCATCCTCACCGTTTTTCAGCACCGGCGTCATGCCGGGATGGCTCACCCACACGGGGGAAACCGCCTCGTCCCGGCATACCCGTGCAAAGGTCGCCATCGTGCGTCGCTGCATGGTCGGATCCTGTACCACCACCACCCGCGCGCCGGTAAGCCCGCGCTGCTTCATTAGCGCCCAGCTGAAGCGGGCGTTCTCGCCGCAGTTGGTCGACTGGTCCTCGATCGCGATATGTTCAGCGGGAACATCCCAGAACTCGCGCGCGATGTCCGCCAGGATCGCTGCTTCGGCGCGCCCGGTCGTGGGCAGCCTGTTATAGCGAGGATGTTTCGCAATCGCTGCGTACAGAAAGGTGGTTGAATGCCCAATCCCTCCGCTGACGATAAGCGGCACGCCCTGCTCAGCCGCCAGTTTGCACGCAGCCTCAATCGTGGGGATCACCGCATTACCCGCCAGAATCACCAGATCGCCAGAGAGATTTGCCTGGCTATCGTCCTGCGCCAGCCACTTTCCGACGGTATTCACGGCATTGAGCGTTCTGTCGGGCAAACAGGGAAAAAGTGTCATTGTCATCGTTACCTCCTTACACATCGAGAGCTACGATTATCCGCCTTTCATTTCGTCAGGCTATGCCATAATGCTGAAAAATCGCCGACTAGTTTTTTTCGTCTTGTTAACAAAATTTGATTAACCAGCGATAATCGTATTCACTTGAATTATCATTTACGTCAGCTTTAGAATCATTAGCCCGCTCATCGTTCAACTTTTCCAAAGGTAAACCACGCTATGCGCCTGCCCCAACGCGACCCTTATGCTCCTCGCGAGTGGCAGCCACATGAGAAACCCGCCCTGCTGGGTTCACCCTCCACGCCGGAACACCCCACCTCGAAACGGATCGCGTACGGCGTGGTCGGCCTGCTGGTGTGCCTGACGGGCGCGCTGGGCAACGCGGTGGTGACCGCCAATCTGCAAAACCTGCAGGGCACCTTCGGCGCCTGGTCAACGGAAATCGCCTGGCTGCCAGCGGTCTACGTCATGACCAACGTCTCCATCAACCTGCTGCTGGTAAAATTTCGCCAGCAGTACGGTCTGCGCGCGTTCACCGAGGGCTTTCTGGTGCTGTACGTGCTGGTCACCTTTTTCCACCTGTTTGTGAACGACCTCAGCTCGGCGCTGATGGTGCGGGCAGCGCACGGGATGGTCGCCGCCGCGCTCAGCTCGCTCGGCATCTATTATCAAATTCAGGCCTGGCCCGCGAAGCACCGGCTTAAGGCACTGACGATCGGCATCACCGGATCATCGCTGGCCATCCCGCTCGCCCGCCTGTTCTCTACCGAGCTGCTGCAGCTCGACGAGTGGCGCGGGCTGTACTTCTTCGAGCTGGGACTGGCGCTTATTTCGCTGGCCTGCGTGATGGTGCTGAAGCTGCCGCCGGGCGATCGGCGCAAGGTCTTCGAGAAAAAAGATTTCATCACCTTCTTCCTGCTTGCGCCGGGCATGGCGCTGCTCTGCGCCGTGCTCTCGCTCGGCCGTCTCGACTGGTGGTTTGAAGCGCCGTGGATCGGCTGGGCGCTGGCGCTCTCGCTGGTGCTGATCGTCTCCGCCATTGTCTTTGAGCACAACCGCAGCAATCCGCTGCTCAACACCCGCTGGCTGTCGAGCGGCAGCATCGTGCGCCTTGGGCTGATTATGCTGCTGATCCGCATCGTGCTGGCGGAACAGAACACCGGCGTCATCGGCTGGCTGCAGTACGTGGGCTTACAGAATGAGCAGATGACCCACCTGGCGTGGTCTATTTTCGCAGGCATTGTCTGTGGCATCGTCACCAGCTGTCTGACGATCAAACCGACGAAGCTGGCCTGGCCGATTATTACCTCGCTGGCGCTGATGATTGTCGCCTCGCTGCTGGACAGCCAGTCCAATAACCTGACCCGCCCGGACCAGCTGATGATCAGCCAGTTCCTGCTGGGCTTCGGCAGCGCTTTTTTCCTCGCCCCGGCAATGCTGGCCGCCATCGGCGGCGTCATCGCCGAACCGCGCAACCTGGTCAGCTTTTCCGTCATGTTCGGCATGAGCCAGAACCTCGGCGGCCTGCTGGGCTCGGCCATCCTCGGTACCTTTCAGACCTGGCGCGAGAAGTACCACTCCAGCCTGCTGGCGGACCAGCTCACCACCCTTAACCCGCTGGTCAACGAACGTATCCAGCTTTATACCCAGCTGTACAAAAGCCTGATTGGCGACAGCGCCCTGCTGGGGACGCAGGCCATTACCCAGCTCCAGACGGTTACCTCCCTTGAGGCAAATATTCTGGCTTACAACGATACTTACCTGCTGACGGCGAGCATTGCCACCGCCACGCTGGTCTGGATTTTGTGGCGCTTGCTGCGCCTGCGCATCACCGCCCGCATGGCCCTTAAGAACGCCACCGGCAATAAGTAATGACTATTTTTCAGGAGAAGTTATGAGTCAGCAGGATGCCGCCAAAGAGCAGGCCAATACCCGCAAAAACGTGCGCGTCGTGTCCGTATTCACCGCCGCCGCGATTGGGATCGTCGGGGTGCTGGTGATCCTTTACGCGTGGCAACTGCCGCCGTTCACCCGCCACGCGCAGTTCACGGATAACGCCTACGTCCGCGGCCAGACGACCTTTATCAGCCCGCAGGTCAACGGCTACATCACCGAGGTGCACGTTCAGGATTTCGCCCAGGTCAAAAAAGGCGACCTGCTGCTGCAGATTGACGACCGCATTTACCGCCAGCGCGTGCATCAGGCCGAGGCGCAGCTGGCGATGAAAATTGCCGCGCTGAACAACAACCTTCAGCAGCGCAAAAGCGCCGACGCGGTGATAGCCAGAAACGAGGCGGCGCTGAAAAACGCCCGCGCCCAGAACCTGAAAACCCAGGCCGACCTGAAGCGCGTGAAAGAGCTGACCGCCGACGGCTCGCTCTCTATACGCGAGCGCGATGCGGCGCTGGCCAGCGCCGCGCAGGGCAATGCCGATATCGACCAGGCCAGCGCCACGCTGGAGATGTCGCGCCAGGATCGGCAGACGGTCATCGTCAACCGCGGCGCGCTTGAGGCGGACGTTGAAAACGCCAAAGCGGCGCTGGAGCTGGCGCAAATCGACCTGCAAAACACCCGCATCGTCGCCCCGCGCGACGGCCAGCTGGGGCAAATTGCCGTTCGCCTCGGCGCTTACGTTACCGCAGGCACCCACCTCACCACCCTGGTGCCGCCGCAGCACTGGGTAATCGCCAATATTAAAGAGACTCAGCTGGCGGATCTGCGCGTCGGGCAGCCGGTGAAATTCACCGTCGATGCGCTCAATGACAAAGCCTACGAGGGCCGCGTAGAGAATATCTCCCCGGCCACCGGCGTCGAGTTCAGCGCCATCACGCCGGATAACGCCACCGGGAACTTCGTCAAAATCGCCCAGCGTATTCCGGTGCGCATTGAGGTGCTCGGCAAGCCGGAAGACGCGGCGCTGCTGCGCCCGGGGATGTCGGTACAGGTGACGATTGATACGCGGGAGGCGAAGCCATGATCCTGCGCCCAGTGGCCGCCGCGCTGGTGGCGATATGGCTCGCCGGCTGCCAGTCGGTCGACGTTGAGCCAGCCCAGCCGTCGCTGCAGATCCCCGCGCAGTGGCGCGCCGCGTCGGGCCCGACCAGCCCGGCTGAGCGGCTCTGGTGGCGTAACTTCCACGATAATCACCTCAACCGCTACGTGGAGCAGGCGCTCAACAACAACAGCGACGTGCTGATCGCCCGCGAGCGCGTTAACGAATATCAGGCGCGGGTCTATGCCGCCGACGGCAGCCTGTTTCCGTCGCTGGATGCGGGCGTGACCGGCACCCGCGCCCGCTCGCAGTCTGCCGCGACCGGGCTGCCGGTGTATGGCTCGCTGTACAAAGGCAGCCTGACCGCCAGCTACGACGTGGATATCTGGGGCGTTAACCGCAGCACCGCCAGCGCCGCCGAGGCCTCGCTTGAGGCGCAAAAGGCCGCGGCCGCCGCGGCGGATTTAACCGTCGCGTCGTCGGTGGCATCCGGTTACGTCACCTTGCTCTCGCTGGATGAGCAGCTGCGCGTAACCGAGTCCACGCTGAAATCCCGCGAAGAGGCGTTCAACCTGGCCAAACGCCAGTTTGACACCGGCTACAGCTCGCGGCTGGAGCTGATGCAGTCCGACTCCGAGCTGCGCGCCACGCGGGCGCAGGTGCCGATGATCCAGCACCAGATTACGCAGCAGGAGAACGCGCTCGGCCTGCTGCTGGGCAGTAATCCGGGAGACGTTGCGCGCGCTAACGATTTCGATGTCCTAACCCCGCTCGCCATTCCCTCGCAGCTGCCGTCCACCCTGCTCAACCGCCGCCCGGATATTGCCCAGGCGGAACAGCAGCTGGTTGCGGCAGACGCGACGCTCGCGGCCTCCCGCGCCAGCCTGCTGCCGTCGATCAACCTGACCGCCACCGGATCGGTGCAGGATCGCACCCTTTCGGGCTTGCTGGATAACCCGCTGCAGCTGTGGAGCGTCGGCGGCAGCATCCTCGCGCCGCTGCTGAACCGCCAGGCGCTGAACGCGCAGGTAGACATTTCGCAGTCCCAGCGCAACCAGGCGCTTTATAGCTATGAAAAAACGGTGCGCAACGCCTTCGCGGAAGTGAACAACAGCCTTGACGCCATTACGCGCTATCAGGAACAGCTGAGCGAGCTGCAGGCGCAGCAGGATGTCGCCCAGGAGACATTGCGCATCGCGCAAAACCGCTATCGCAACGGCTATTCGTCCTATCTTGACGTGCTGGACGCGCAGCGCACGCTCTATTCGGTACAGACCAGCGTGGTGCAGGTCAAAAATAACCTTCTGCTGGCGCAGATCGATTTGTATAAAGCGCTGGGTGGGGGTTGGGTGAGTGCCTGAACACATGCCGGGTGGCGGCTACGCCTTACCCGGCCTACATATTTCCAGTAGGCCCGGTAAGCGCAGCGCCACCGGGCGCTGTTTTTAGCCGGAGATCTGCTCCATCGCCTGCAAAATACGCTTATCCGAAATCGGGTACGGCGTGCCGAGCTGCTGAGCGAAGAAGCTAACGCGCAGCTCCTCGATCATCCAGCGGATCGCCTGCACGTCTTCGTCGTCGCGGCGGGCGGGCGGCAGCTTGTTGAGCCACTGCTGCCACGCCTGCTGCACGCTCTCCACCTTCAGCATCTGCGCGCGATCGCGGTGCGGATCGATGGCCATTTTTTCCAGCCGTTTTTCAATTCCGTGCAGGTAGCGCAGCGTATCGCCAAGGCGCTTGAAGCCGTTGCCGGTGACAAAACCGCGGTACACCAGTCCCGCCATCTGCGCCTTCACATCCGACAGGCCGAGCGCCATGGTCATGTCCACGCGCCCCTTCAGCCGCTTGTTGATGTTGAACACCGCCGTCAGGATCTGTTCGACCTGTTTGGCAATCTCCACCACGGTGTCGTTCAGCTCGGCGCGCACTTTGTCGTGCAGCTTCGCAAACGCCTCTTCGGTCCAGACCGGACCGCCCGCCTCGTCAATCAGCTTGTCCACGCCGCAGGAGATGCAGTCGTCGATCAGATCCAGCACCTTGCCGTACGGGTTAAAGTACAGCCCCAGCTTGGCCTTGTTCGGCAGCTTCTCGTGCAGATACTTGATCGGCGACGGGATGTTCAGCAGCAGCAGGCGGCGTAGCCCGCGCCACATCATCTGCTGCTGCTCCTGCGGATTGTCGAACAGCTTAATCGCCACGCTGTCGCGCTCGTCCACCAGCGCGGGCCAGGCCTTGACCTTATAATTACCGCGCTTCTGCTCATAGCTTTCCGGAAGCTGGCCAAAGCTCCAGATGTGCAGCCCGCTCTGCTCGATGCCGTCATCCGCCACCGCAGAAAGCGTCTCCTGCACCTTACCCTTCAGCGCGTCCTTCAGCCCGGTGAGCGAACGGCCCTCCAGCAGCTTTTTGTTTTTATCGTCCACCACGCGGAAGGTGATTTTGAGGTGATCGGGCACCTGATCCCAGTTCCAGTCCTCGCGGTCGATGGTGGTGCCGGTCATGCGGCGGAACTCGCGCTCCAGCGCGTCCAGCAGCGGCATTTCAAGCGGCGTCACGCGGCCTAAAAACGCCTCGGCGTAGTTTGGCGCGGGCACAAAGTTGCGGCGCACCGGCTTCGGCAGAGATTTGATCAGCGCAATCACCAGCTCGCGGCGCAGGCCAGGAATTTGCCACTCAAACCCACTCTCCTCCACCTGGTTCAGCAGCGGCAGCGGAATGTGGACGGTCACGCCGTCCGCGTCCGCGCCCGGCTCAAACTGGTAGGTCACGCGCAGCTTGAGGTTGCCCTGATGCCAGAAGTTCGGGTAGTCGAGCTTGCTCACCGACTCCGCGCCTTCCTTAATCAGCATGCTCTTTTCAAAGTTGAGCAGGTCCGGCGTCTCTTTCGCGACCTTCTTCCACCAGCTGTCGAAGTGGCGCGCGGAGACCACGTCGTGGCTGATGCGCTGGTCGTAAAAGTCAAACAGCGTTTCGTCGTCCACGAGGATGTCGCGACGGCGCGTTTTGTGCTCCAGCTCCTCTACTTCCGCACGCAGCTTCAGGTTTTCGCGGAAGAAAGCGTGGCGCGTCTGCCAGTCGCCCTCCACCAGCGCGTGGCGGATAAACAGCTCCCGGCTGAGTGCCGGATCGATCTGGCTGTAGTTGACCTTGCGCGCGGCCACCACCGGCAGGCCGTAGACGGTAACCTTCTCGGTCGCCATCACCGCGCCCTGCGCGCGCTCCCAGTGCGGCTCGCTGTAAGAACGCTTCAGCAGGTGCTGGGCAACGGGCTCAACCCACTCCGGATCGATGCGCGCCGCAATGCGCCCCCACAGGCGGCTGGTTTCCACCAGCTCGGCCACCATCGTCCACTTCGGCGGCTTCTTGAACAGGCCAGAACCGGGGAAGATGGAGAAGCGGGCGTTGCGCGCGCCGGTAAACTCCTGCTTGTCAGCGTCCTTAATGCCGATGTGCGACAGCAGCCCGGTCAGCAGCGCGATATGAATTTCGCGGTACTCCGCCGGCTCGCTGTTCACCGGAATGCCCAGCTCTTTCACCACCTGGCGCAGCTGGGTGTAGATATCCTGCCACTCGCGCACGCGCAGGTAGTTGAGGAAATCCACCCGGCACTGGCGGCGGAACTGGTTCGACGACAGCGCCTTCTGCTGCTCGCCGAGGTAGTTCCAAAGGTTGACGAAGGCGAGGAAGTCGGACTCTTTATCGTGGAAGCGGCGGTGCTTCTCGTCTGACGCCTGCTGCTTGTCCATCGGGCGCTCGCGCGGGTCCTGAATAGACAGCGCCGAGGTGATGATCATCGCCTCGCGCACGCAGCCGTGCTTCTGCGCTTCGAGCACCATGCGCGCCAGGCGCGGATCGACCGGCAGCTGGCTCAGCTGGCGGCCCAGCGGCGTGAGCTTATAGGCGGTCGCCTGCTCGTCGGTGGTGATCGCGCCAAGCTCTTCCAGCAGGCGCACGCCGTCCTGAATGTTGCGCTTGTCCGGCGCTTCCACGAACGGAAACGCGGCGATGTCGCCCAGCCCCAGCGCGGTCATCTGCAGAATGACGGACGCGAGGTTGGTGCGCAGAATTTCCGGGTCGGTAAACTCCGGGCGCGAGAGGAAATCGTCCTCAGAATAGAGGCGAATGCAGATCCCTTCCGACACGCGACCGCAGCGGCCCTTACGCTGGTTGGCAGAGGCCTGCGCCACCGGCTCAATCGGCAGGCGCTGCACCTTGGTGCGGTAGCTGTAGCGGCTGATGCGCGCCGTGCCCGGGTCGATCACGTACTTGATGCCCGGCACGGTCAGCGAGGTTTCCGCCACGTTGGTGGCCAGCACGATGCGGCGTCCGCCGTGCGGCTGGAACACGCGGTTCTGCTCGCTGTTCGACAGGCGCGCGTACAGCGGCAGGATCTCGGTGTGGCGCAGGTCGCGCTTGCTCAGCGCGTCGGCGGTATCGCGGATTTCGCGCTCGCCGCTCATGAAGATCAGAATGTCGCCCGCGCTCTCCCTGCCGAGCTCGTCAACGGCGTCGAAGATGGCCTGCAGCTGGTCGCGCTCGGTGTCGTCCGCCTCTTCGACAATCGGGCGATAGCGCACTTCCACCGGATAGGTGCGGCCAGAGACTTCAATGATCGGCGCGTTGCTGAAATGCTTCGAGAAGCGTTCCGGGTCGATGGTCGCGGAGGTGATGATGATTTTCAGATCCGGACGGCGCGGCAGCAGCTCCTTCAGGTAGCCGAGCAGGAAATCGATGTTCAGGCTGCGCTCGTGCGCTTCATCAATAATGATGGTGTCATACTGCATCAGCAGCCGGTCCTGCTGAATTTCCGCCAGCAGGATGCCGTCGGTCATCAGCTTGACCATGGTGTTGTCGCTGACGTGGTCGCTGAAGCGCACCTTGTAGCCGATGCAGCCGCCCGGCTCCGTTTGCAGCTCTTCGGCAATGCGGTTCGCCACGGTGCGCGCCGCCAGACGACGCGGCTGGGTGTGGCCGATCAGCCCTTTTACCCCGCGCCCCAGCTCCATGCAGATTTTTGGCAGCTGGGTAGTTTTACCGGACCCGGTTTCCCCCGCGACAATCACCACCTGGTGATCGCGCACGGCGTTGAGAATGTCCTGTTTTTTCTGGCTGACGGGCAGGTTTTCCGGATAGGTAATCGCCGGGCGCGCGGCTTCGCGCAGCACAACTTTCCCTGCCGCCTGGTCAATCTCTTTCGCCATCTCCTGGAAAATGGCCTGTTGTGCATCAGGATTTTTAACCTTCTTCACGCCGTGCAGGCGACGCGCAAACCGCTGTTTGTCGCGCAGCATCAGGGTATCAAGCCGCTGCATCAGCATCGGGAAGGTGAGTTTTAGTTGTTCTGTCATAGCGTTAACGGGCAGTGCACTGCCGGATAAAATCTCTTTCTAATGATTGCTATAGAGTACCACACCCGCGCTTTTCACGCCTTATTCAAAAATTTCGAACATAGGCTTCGATATATTGCGCTATCCCTGTGGCAGGATTGTGAATAAAGTGTCAACAAGCAACGGGGCAACCCCCTTCAATCAAATAAATACAGGAATCACCCATGAGCAAAGTATTAGTTCTGAAATCCAGCATTCTGGCAGGGTACTCTCAGTCTGGTCAGCTGTCTGACTACTTCATCGAACAGTGGCGCGAACAGCATCCTGCTGACGAAATCACCGTGCGTGACCTGGCAGCAAACCCGATTCCTGTGCTGGATGGCGAGCTGGTTGGCGCGCTGCGCCCAAGCGATGCGCCGCTGAGCCCGCGTCAGCAGGAAGCGCTGGCGCTCTCCGACGAGCTGATCGCCGAGCTGCAGGCGCACGACGTTATCGTGATCAACGCGCCAATGTACAACTTCAACATCTCCACCCAGTTGAAGAACTACTTTGACCTGGTGGCTCGCGCTGGCGTTACCTTCCGCTACACCGAAAACGGTCCGGAAGGCCTGGTGAAGGGCAAGCGCGCTATCGTTCTGACCAGCCGCGGCGGTATTCATAAAGATACCCCAACCGATCTGGTCACCCCGTACCTGAGCGTGTTCCTGGGCTTCATCGGCCTGACCGACGTGAACTTCGTGTTCGCAGAGGGCATTGCCTACGGTCCGGAAGTGGCGACCAAAGCGCAGACCGATGCGAAAGCGGCGATCGACAGCCTGGTCGCAGCCTAAGATTTCCCCCTCTCACCGCCCGGTGGGAGGGTTTTTCTTTTGCCCACCTTTCGCTATCATGCGCACCCACTCATTCACCGGGCTGCCTGATGTCAGTGATTATCGATACCTTTATCGCTCCGCCGTGCCGTGAGGCAATAGAAACGCTGTATCAGGACGACCATCTGGTGCTGATCAACAAGCCTTCCGGATTGCTCAGCCTGTCAGGCAAAAACCCGCAAAACCTCGACTCCGTTCACTATCGCCTGGTGCAAAGCTTCCCCGGCTGCACGCTGGTACATCGTCTTGATTTTGGCACCTCCGGGCTGATGGTGGTGGCACGCAACAAGGCGATCAACGCGGCGCTGTGCCGCCAGTTTAGCGAGCGCGGCGTGGAGAAAGTTTACACCGCCCTGCTTTGCGGGCATGTGAATGAGGATGAAGGGATTATCGACGCGCCGATTGCGAAAGATCCGGCGCTGTTCCCGCTGATGTCGATCGGCGCGGTTAACGGCAAGCCCGCGCGCTCCCGCTATCGGGTAATCGAACGTTTTTATCACGAGACGGGGTTAGCGCTGACGAGGGTATTGCTTACCCCGGAAACCGGGCGCACCCACCAGCTGCGCATTCACTGCCGGGAGCTGGGCCATCCGATTCTGGGCTGCGATCTGTACGGCGGGTTGACCTATCCCGGCTCCGCCGACGCGCCGCGGTTAATGCTGCACGCCAGCGGGCTGGACTTTGTTCATCCGGTGAGCGGAGAGGCGGTTAACGCCCGCCACGCCGCGCCGTTTTAAGACCGGCTTACCACATTAAATCGTCCGGGATTTTGAAGTCCGCGTACGGATCGTCTTCATCCTGAGCTTCCTGGCTCAGGGCGCTGTTCAGGACGATGCTGTCGGCATCGCGCTGGGCGATTTTATCCGCCACCACCGCCGGGATAATCGCATATTCGCAGTCGCCGCTGGCGTTAACCACCAGGCGCGCAATCGCCAGGCGGCCGTTAATCAGCTGGCTTTGGGTCAGCTTATCCACCTCAATTTTCTTGATAAGATTACCGTCGGTAAAGTTAAAGGTAATGTTGCCTTTCGACACCGTGATGCGGTTCATTTCGATCAGCTGCTTAACCTGAGCCTTAAACTCTTTCGCCAGCACCGCCTTCTTGTGCTGCTCGCTCAGCTGCTTGTCGCGCTCAAGCTGCGCCTTTTTGTTCTCTTCTACCGCTTCTCTGGCCTCGCGGGCCTGCACGCGGGACTTCTTCGCCGTGCGCTGGACTTTGGCCACTTTCTTGCTGGTCACTAAGCCCGCTTTCAGCATCTGCTCTTGTAAGGTGAGTTTTGACATGTTCGTTTTAAACCGGTTGGAAATTTGGCGGGATTATACCCGTTATGGCCAGGCGCTGAAACATTCCGCCCTTTTTCGGCTTTACCTGAATGCAGGATCTCCCCCCGTAGACCAGGCTTATTCTTTTTGCTGATAAGGAAACCGCGCGATGAAACGCCTGTTTATGTCGATATTTTCCAGCCCCGAGTCCTTGCTGCAGGTGATGAGCCAGCAGGAAATCATTGAGGCCGTCGAGGACGGCGACCGAATTATCATCGACCAGGACGGGAACGCGTCCGTGAATTTCAAAAGCAACGAGGTGCGCGAAGACTTTCTTCGCCACGTTAACGCACTGAAGAGGGCGTGAAATGGGAACGGCGATCTTTATGGTGCTGATGGTGTGCGGATACTGGTACACCAGCCGCGACCTCTCCACCCGCTTCAAAATCAAGCGCTCCTTCGGCTGGGACGTCTATTTTCTCGTGGCGCTGTACGGCTGCATTTTCGTGCTGCAGGGCGTGATCGCGACGGGGCTGCTGTGGCTGCTTTTGCTCGCGCTTTCCGCTGCCGATAACACCTTCCATTTTACTTCCGAACGCTACGCCAACTGGCAAATGGAGTTCATGAACTGGAGCTTTTTAGGCATTCAGGCGCCGGTGGTCCTGATGCTGGCTTTCACCATCCTGTTTTGTCTTTACCGCTCGAACTGGGCCGGAAGCGCCAGGCTGGACGGAAGCGGCAGGAAAAAGCTCTACCAGCGCCTCGCGCAGTCGAGCGGTATCGAACAGTTGCTCTATCAGTGCATGGAGGAAGGCGAGCTCGCGCAGGTGACGCTGAAATCGCGCAGGATCTACATCGGCATGATCCACACCGCCACGCTGGAGTATGAGAAAACGGCAAATATCGTCCTGATCCCGATGCTGAGCGGCTACCGCGACGTCAAAACGATGAGCATGCGCATCGAGAATAACTACAGCGCGTGGTACGACGCCCACGGCATCACCCTGGATTCAGAACCCCGAAGCGCAATGGCGTTCAGAAAAGTCATTATGCTGAACCACATCGAGAGCCTGTCGCTGTTCGACCCGGCCAGCGCAAGCGCGCTGGCGCTGGTGAGTCGGGAGGACTAAGGCGTACCGGCTGTCACCCCGCCGACTTCGGCCGCAAATTCTCATCAAACACCAGCCGCTTGCGCCCGGGCTCTTCCTCGCGCAGCGGCTCGACCTGGTGCATCGTCAGCTTGCAGCGCTCCACCAGCACCTGATACTCGCGGGTGCCCTGCTGCTTCCAGGCGATCTCCTGCTCGCTCAGGGTGCGGATCGCCTTCGCCGGGCTGCCGATGATCAGGTGGTTGGCGGGCATCTCGGCTTTGGCCTTCACGAACGCCGCCGCACCGACGATGCTGTTTTCGCCAATCACCGCCCCGTCCATCACCACCGCGTTCATGCCGACCAGCGCGTTGCGGCGGATAATGCAGCCGTGCAGGATGGCGCTGTGGCCAATGTGCCCGTCCTCTTCGACAACGGTGTCCTGCTCCGGGAAGCCGTGCATCACGCAGTTATCCTGTATGTTGGCCCCGTCCTTCACCACGATGCGGCCAAAATCCCCGCGCAGGCTGGCGTTCGGGCCAACGTACACGCCCTTACCCAGGATCACGTCGCCAATCAGCACCGCCGTGGGGTGAACGTAGCTTTCGTCGGGCACGACCGGCGTCAGGCCGTCAATTTGATAAACAGGCATAGCGTCTCCTTATGAGAGATTGAGGCCACCAAAGCGCTGATGGTAAAGCGTGCCGGGCACGGGCAGTTCGCCCACCGAGGTTTCCCCCTTTTCGCTGACAAACGCCAGCGCTCCCGGCGCCACGCGCTGGTAGATGTTGATACAGAGCTGCCGCGCGCTTTGCCCCGCCCAGTGCGCGGGGAGCAGTTCCTCTGGCAAAAGCGGATCTTTAAGCACCACGCGGCGATAGAAATGAATCAGCAGCAGCTGGATCTGGAAGCAGCGCTCCGGCGTCAGTTCCTCCGGCGCGGCCTCTTTCAGCAGCGGCAGCAGCGGGCGGAAGGAGTCGATAAACGTTTCGTACATCGCGTTTTGTTCGGTCAGCTGCCAGCACTCTTCGACCCGCGCGCGCAGCGCGGCGCGGGAGAGCGCCAGCGGCGAATGCGCTTCGAAGAAAATCACGTTTTCCGCCACGCCCGCGTCGTGGAGCAGCGACTGCACGTCCGCCAGATGCTGCGACGGCGAGGCCATCAGGCTCGGTGCCAGCGTGCCAAACCCCTGCCAGATCAGCTGCTTTTTGACGTCCGCGAGCGTGGCTTTGTCTAGCCCCTCGGAAAGCAGCAGCAGCCACTTTCCGTCCCAGGCGGGCAGCTCCGCGCGGTAGATTTTGCTCTCCGCGCGGCGCGTCAGGCGCAGCCCCTTGTCGCTCAGGCGGTAAAAGCTGCGGCGGCCGACGCGCGAGACGTCCAGCCAGCCTTCTTTGTTCAGGCGAAACAGCGCGGTGCGCACGAAGCGCTCGCCGAATCCCATGCCCTCGAGCAGCGCCGCCAGGCTGCCGAGCCAGATCTCGCCGCCGCGGTGGGAAAGCGCATCGCCGTATAATGAGGAGATAAGCGACGTGCCGCTGACGGGCACGGCGCTGACCGCGTGCTGGATAAAGGCGTCGAGTTTATTCATGTGATTCATTCTTTTGTGTTTTTTGGTCTGGATGAATCATAGCATAATCCCCTCACCCTGACCCTCTCCCCAAA
>AGFT01122442.1_pt1 | contig 37017 bp, 32 predicted proteins | sample 305848 | NCBI WGS metagenome assembly AGFT01 (sample SAMN02954282, study PRJNA62043) | ant fungus garden metagenome | biome: terrestrial; feature: Atta colombica fungus garden; material: fungus garden; isolation source: Atta colombica fungus garden bottom | host: Atta colombica | place: Panama...
CAGACGGGTCACGATGGGCATCCACAGCCAGACCACCAGCGCGACCACACAGGCATCGTTAATCAAATGCAGTAATAAAGATCCTTTCAGACCAGGCAGCAGCGCCCCGGTCACCAGCGGCACCACGTTGGTGCTGGGGAAAATCACCAGCAGGGTGATGAGAAACTGCTTCCACTGCTTTGGCTTACGCACGTGCGGCTCGGGCGGGGTAAACCAGAAGGCCGCCTCGGTACGAACTTCGGTTTTGTCCCCGTCTGCCAGCGACGGTTCAATCTCTTTCACCAGCGCGTTACGGGTTTCAGACTGCGTCCACGCATAGAGGTGTTCCGGGGTATCGAAGCGGATGATCACCGTCCAAAGGGATTGTCCCTCCGACGGGCGAATCACGTTCGCCCCGAGGTGGCCGGGAAATTCCGCCGCGATGGGCATAATTTTCCCCAGCCACTGCTCGTACCGTTCTGCCTGTCCCGGAAGAAGGGTATGGGCGATCACCAGCGTCACATGAGATGTTTGCGCCATAAGAGTTCTCTGGTCATTAACGGGCGGGAGAACCCCGCCCAGAAAGGATTATGCTTTGCGCTCTGGCGCGCCGTGGACGAGGGTATAGGCATAATCAACGCCCATGCCGTACGCGCCGCTGTGCTCACGCACCAGGTCCATTACCGCGTCGTACGTGCCTTTGCGCGACCAGTCGCGCTGGTACTCAAGCAGCACCTGCTGCCAGGTCACCGGCACCGCACCGGCCTGCACCATGCGGTCGATGGCGCGTTCGTGGGCATCCACGGATGTCCCGCCGGAGGTATCGGTCACCACGTAAACTTCAAAACCTTCGTCCAGCGCCATCAGCGCCGGGAAGGTCAGGCACACTTCGGTCCACAGGGCAGAAATGATGAGTTTTTTGCGGCCCGTTGCTTTGACCGCCGCAACAAACGCTTCATCTTCCCAGGAGTTCATCGAGGTTCGTTCAATCGGCTTCACGTCCGGATGCACCGCCAGCAGCTCCGGCCAGATATATCCGCTAAAGCTTTTTGTTTCGACTGAGGTATAGATAACCGGTACATCAAATATTTTGCCCGCTTTCGCCAGCGCCACCGTATTATTCTTTAATAGCTGACGGTCAATATTTGCTACGCCAAACGACATTTGCGGCTGGTGATCGATAAAAATCAGTGCGGAATTTTGCGGGTCAATCAATTCACGAATAGACATAAAAGTACCTTTTAATCAATATTTTAAAAGCCAACGATTGTGTGTGCTAAATGAGAAAGGGCCCTGACTGATTAAGCAAATTGAGTATAGCGAGAATTGATTAAGAGGATATTAAAGAAATTTGTCTCCTCTGGTGAATTAAACAGAACAAGATGAAATATATTTTGCAGCAGGCAAGAAATACCTGCTGCAATAATCAGTTAATTACTGAACCAGACTGACGCAGAAATTGCGGGTAACGTGAGTATCCCGTCCTGAATCACGCCTTTCCCCTCTTTAAGCTGCCACGCCTTCACGGCCAGCAGCGGACAGTCATCCAGCACCACCTCGCAGGCTTCGCCGCGGTTAATCGCCACCAGCACGCGCTGCTGGTTATAAACGCGGGCAAAGACCACTACGTTATCGTGCGCGTAGATCACCTGGCAGCCGCCGTAGCGCAGGGCCTGATTTTGCTTGCGCAGCCTCGCCAGGCGCTGATAAAGGCTAAACAGCGTCTTATCCTGCTTCGCCTCGTCCCACGGGAAGGTTTTGCGGCAGAACGGATCGTTATTGCCGTCCAGCCCCACCTCGTCGCCGTAGTAAATGCACGGCACGCCGGGCCAGGTGAAGAGCCACGTCACCGCCAGCGGCAGGCGCGCGGCGTCTTTACCCAGCAGAGATTTAAACCGCGCGGTGTCGTGGCTATCGAGCTGGTTAAACATCCTCAGCTGCTGCTGATGCGACAGGCTGGCGCGGTAGTTGTCCATCCACGCCATGCAGGTTTCGGCGTCGATATGGTTGGGATCGTAAGAAATATCGGTGTTCGCGAGGAAGCCCCACAGCGGGAAGGTAAACCCGCGATAGTTCATCGCCGAATCTTCCGCGTCGGCCTGCAGCCACTGGCGGGCGTCGCCGAAGTGCTCGCCGAAGACAAACGCCTCGGGGTTTGCGGCTTTGGCCGCACGGGTAATGGCGGCGACGTGCTGGAGATTGTTGTGCGCCCCGCCCCCTTCCCCGAGCATATGCACCACGTCCAGCCGCCAGCCGTCCATGCTCCACGGCGCTTTCAGCCAGTGGCGCACGATGCTGTCCTCACCGCCGTAGATTTCGTTGACCAGCGTGGGGGACTGAAAATCCAGCTTCGGCAGGCTGGCGTAGCCCAGCCAGTCGAGCGCGCGGCCTTGCTCATCAAAGCTGTACCAGTCGCGCTGCGGCGAATCCGGATTGTGGCACGCCCCGCGCATGTGCTGGTTATGGCGATCGAACCAGGCGTGCGAATCGCCGCTGTGGTTAAACACGCCGTCCAGGATCAGGCGCATACCTTCGCTTTGGGTATTTTCCCGCAGCCGCAGCAGCGCCTCGTCGCCGCCAAACTGCTCGTCCACGCGGCGGTAATCTTCGGTATCGTACTTATGCACGCTCGGCGCTTTAAACACCGGGTTGAGATACAGCGCGGTAACGCCGAGCTTTTTCAGGTACGGCAGCTTTTCGCTAATGCCGTCGAGATCGCCGCCGTAGAACGTCGAGCCGCCCGCCTGGGCGGTCAGCGGCTCGCCCCACGCCTTCTGGATAATATCGTGGCCCGCCGCGTGGTGATGGTACACCTTGTCCTGCTGCTCGGTGCGCTGAGCGCTTCTTGCGAAGCGGTCCGGGAAGATCTGGTAAAAGACCTGCTCGCTCACCCACTTCGGGCCCGCGTCCGGATAATCCACGGCGAACTGCTCCAGCCGCGCGGGCGGGAAGCGGCTGAATCCCTGCGGGGTAAACCACAGCTGACGATTGTTCCACAGGAGCTTAAAGCTGTAGCGGCGGCGCGGCTGGCCGCTGCGTAAATCGATGCTGGCACGCCACGCCGTCACCCCGGGCTGCGGCTGGCCGCGCTGCCTGTGCATCTTCAGCGACGTTTCTTCGTTATCCACGTCGGTGCGAAGCGTCACGCGCTCGGGCTGGTTTTCTCCCGCCAGCCAAAGCGTAATCACAAGGTTGTCTTTGTTTTGCTTAACGAATGGGGCAACCGGAAGGTGCCAGGCATTTAACATCGCGCATCCCCTTTGATGAAATTGACGTCACCTTGCCACAGGGGAATTAAGGTTAGCTCACCATGACGAAATTTATTGGGGGAGGAGGACGGGGGATGAGGCATCAGTGCGGCCTGATGCCCTCACCCTGCCCCTCTCCCATGGGGAGAGGGAAGAAAGGATTACTGCGCCTGCGCCAGCTGGTGATCGCGGCGGCATTTAAATATCCAGCCGACCAGCAGCAGGACAATCCACGCGAAGCCCACGTACAGCGAAATACGGGTATCCGGATGGTAGCCAATCAGCGCGATGATAAACACCAGGAAGATCAGGCCAGCCACGGTGGTCGGTACCCCGCCCGGCACCTTGAACTTCAGCGCTTTCGCCTCTTCCGGCGACAGGCGGCGACGGAACGCAATCTGCGACAGCAGGATCATAATCCACACCCACACGGTCGCAAACGTCGCCAACGACGCAATCACCAGGAAGACGTTCTCCGGCATGATGTAGTTCAGGTAAACCGAGAACAGCAGCGCGACGGTCATCACCACTACCGTTACCCACGGCGTGCCGCGGCGGGAGGTTTTCGCAAACACCTTCGGCGCGCTGCCCTGCTCCGCCATGCCGTGCAGCATGCGGCCGACGCCGAAGACGTCGCTGTTAATCGCGGAGAGCGAGGCGGTCAGCACCACGAAGTTCAGAATGCTGGCCGCAAAGGCGATGCCCATATGCTGGAAGGTCAACACGAACGGGCTGCCGTTGGTGCCCACCTGGTTCCACGGATAGATGGACATAATCACAAACAGCGTGCCCACGTAGAACACCAGGATGCGCATCGGTACGGAGTTAATGGCGCGCGGAATGGACTTCTCCGGATCTTTCGCTTCACCGGCGGTAATCCCGATAATCTCGATCCCGCCGTAGGCAAACATCACCATCTGCAGCGACATCACCATCCCGAGCCAGCCGTTGCTGAAGAAGCCGCCGTTGGTCCAGAGGTTATGGATACCGGTCGGCTGCCCGCCGTTGCCAATCCCCCAGATGATGATGCCGAAGCCGGCAATAATCATGATGATGATGGTGGCAACCTTGAAGAAGGAGAACCAGAACTCCAGCTCACCGAACACCTTGACGCTCATCAGGTTGACGGCGCAGATAATGAGCACCACGCTCAGCACCCATATCCAGTGCGGCACGGCGGGGAACCAGACGCCCATGTAGATGCCGAACGCGGTTACGTCGGCGATGGCCACAATCAGAATTTCAAAGCAGTAGGTCCAGCCGGTGATAAAACCGGCCAGCGGGCCCAGATTCTCCTGCGCGTAGCGCGAGAAGGAGCTGGCGGACGGGTTATGAACGGACATTTCCCCCAGCGCGCGCATGATGATATACGCCGCCACGCCGCCGATGATGTACGCCAGCAGCACGCTGGGACCGGCCATTTTAATGGCATCTGCCGAGCCATAAAAAAGACCGGTACCGATAGCAGAGCCGAGCGCCATAAAGCGGATATGGCGCGTGCTGAGTCCACGCTTAAGTTTGTTAGTGCTTTCCATTTAAATCTTGCCATTCAACACGAAAAACAAAAAACCACGGGGCCTATAGCCCCGTGGTTAAACAGTTTGTTACCGTTGATTAATGCGCTTTCGATGCAACCTGGCGCCCTGCAGCACGGTCCCAGATAATCGCCAGAACCAGAGCAACAACGGTAGGCATCAGCCAGGCCAGTCCCTGCTCGGACAGCGGCAGACGCTGTGTCCAGGCAGGCAGGATTTCGGCAAAGGCTGACGCTTTAATCCCGTCAAGGATACCAAAAATCAGGCTGATAAACATGGCTGGCGCAATAATTCGCGACGAGTTGTTCCACCACGGGCGGGTGAAGCTCAGCACCACCAGCACGATGCACGGAGGATAAATCGCCGTCAGCACCGGAATGGAGACCTGGATCAGGTGGCTCAGACCGAGGTTAGACACCGCCATGGAGAAGATGCCAAGGATGAACACCAGCGTGCGGTAAGAGAGCGGCAGATACTGCGCGAAGAACTCGGCGCAGGCGCAGGTCAGGCCAACCGCCGTCACCAGGCACGCGAGGAAAATCAGTACCGCCAGCAGCATGCTGCCCGCGCCGCCGAAGGTGTGCTGCACGTAGGCATGTAGGATCGCCGCGCCGTTAGCGTTCTGGTCAACCAGCGTCGCGCTGTCGGAGCCCAGGCGGAACAGCGCCAGGTACAGCAGCGTCAGGCCGACGCCCGCCATCAGGCCAGCCCAAATCGTGTAGCGGGTCAGCAGGCGCGCTTCGGTCACGCCACGCGAACGTGCGGCGTTGACGATAACGATACCAAACACCATCGCACCCAGCGTATCCATGGTCAGATAGCCGTTCACGAAACCGTTAGAGAACGCGGCGTTCTTATAGGCATCCATCGCATCGCTGATTGGGCCTGCAGGCCAGACAATGGCCGCAACGGCCAGCACGATCAGCGCAATGATTTTCAGCGGTGCCAGGAAGTTACCGACGGTATCCAGCAGCTTGCCCGGATAGAGGGAGACCAGAATCACGATGGCGAAATAAACCAGGCTGTAGATAAACAGCGGCATCGCGCCGTCGCCGGTCAGCGGTGCAATCCCCACTTCGAAGGAGACGGTCGCCGTACGCGGGGTCGCAAACAGCGGGCCGACGGCCAGATAGCAGACGGTCGCCAGCAGAATACCGGCCACTTTACCAATCGGGGTGCTGAGGCTGTCTACGCCGCCGCCAACTTTCGCCAGCGCAACCACGGTCAGAACCGGCAGGCCAACGGCAGTAATCAGGAAGCCAAACGCAGCCGTCCAGACGTGTTCACCCGCCTGTAAGCCAACCATGGGAGGAAAGATGATGTTGCCTGCGCCAACGAACAGCGCAAATGTCATAAAGCCCAGGGCGATGATGTCGCGCGATTTTAAATGATGGGTCATAAAACCTTACTGCCTGTGGATGTGGTGTTGTAAACGTTGAGTTTTTCGCCATCCCTGACGGGACAATACAGCAGAAAAAATGCTCAATTTCAGCGGGATATGCTCCCGTCCTGGCGTGGAGAAGAATAGTTTTTCGATTTACCAGGCAAATACAGTCGGTATGACAGTATCAGGGGGGGAATTTAAACGCTTATAACGTTTAAAGGCAAGATGGGATCGTAAAACCAGAACAATATGCCAGTATGAAAATTCAGGCCAGCACAATACGCTAATTATCCGAAAAACCCATGGCTAATCATGCGAACAAAAAAGCATCAACCGTATAAAATTCACCCGCGTTTCGCTTGACTGCAACGCAAACGGGCCAGCAGTTGCTGGCCCGTGGAAAGGTAAGATGACACACCTGCGATCAGGCGCATTTTTTGGCAATTAATCGTTCCGGAATAACGAAGCTGAAGCGCGTGCCTTTCCCCACCGTACTTTGTATATCCAGGCGGCTTTCATGGTGGTTAACCGCGTGCTTGACGATGGCCAGCCCCAGGCCGCTGCCTCCGGTCTGCCGGGATCGGGCTTTATCCACGCGATAAAAACGCTCGGTCAGGCGCGGGACATGTTCCGGCGCGATCCCCGGCCCGTCGTCCTCAACGCTAAACTCCGCGCCTGTCGGAACATGCCGCCAGCGCACGGTAATCTTTGTCCCCTCCGGCGTATGGTTTACGGCGTTATACACCAGGTTCGAGACGGCGCTGCGCAGCTCATCTTCGCTGCCCAGCACCTTGAGGCCGCTGTCGACGTCAAAAATCAGCTCATGACGGCCGTGGCTCAGGGTTTGCGCCTCCCGCTCGACGAGGCGAAGCATGACCGGCACGTCGATGGTGTCGTTCAGGGCCAGGGACGGAGCGGCCTCGATTTTCGACAGCGTAAGAAGCTGCTTCACCAGCCCTTCCATCCGATGCGTCTGCTCGCGCATGGTGTGGAGCGCCTTCTCGCGCGGCGCGCCCTCCAGCGTTTGCTCCTGCATCATCTCCAGATAGCCCTGCAGCACCGTCAGCGGCGTGCGCAGCTCGTGGCTGACGTTAGCAAAGAAGTTTCGCCGCGCCCCTTCAAGCTGGTGCATTTGCGTCACGTCGCGCGCCACCATCAGCCACTGCCTGTCGCTGTAAGGCATCACGCGGATTTCCAGATGACGGCCGTTGTTGAGCTTAAGGTTGTGCGGGCGGGTAAAGTCGCGCTTTTTCAGGTACAGCGTGAACTCGGGGTAGCGCAGAAGGTTAAGGATATTCTGGCCGTTATCGTCCGGCCAGCGCAGGCCCAGCAGCTGCTGCGCCAGGCCGTTACACCAGAAGATGGTCCCTTCTTCGGTGGTCAGAATGACCGCGTCCGGCAGCGACTCCGCGCCGCTGCGAAAGCGCTTGATCAGGCTTCCCAGCTCGCGGCGACGCTTTTTATTGCGCATCTGCATCTGGTGCAGGCCGTAGAGCAGCGGCTCCCAGCTTCCGCTTCCGGGCGGCGGCGTCATGCTTCTGTCCACCCACAGCCACCAGGAAAGGCGCAGCAGGTTCCAGAAATGCCAGACCAGCAGCCCGGTGACGGCCGCCAGCAAAAACCACGGTAGATGGCCGAAGATCGCCCCCAGAATGAGGGCCGGAATACAGCATAAGATCAGTTCAAAGACGAGCCTTTTCCATGACAGACGTTCCAGCACGCGTCACACTCCTGTCATTATTCAGAAACGGGTCGAAAAACGATAACCCGTGCCGCGGACCGTCTGCACCATGCGATCGTGGCCGCTCAGTTCCAGCGCTTTTCGCAGGCGGCGAATGTGCACGTCAACCGTGCGGTCTTCGACGTATACGTTGGTGCCCCAAACGTTGTTCAGCAGCTGCTCGCGGCTGTAAACGCGCTCCGGGTGCGTCATAAAGAAGTGTAGAAGCTTAAATTCGGTCGGCCCCATATCCAGAGGGCTTTCGCCGGTCATCACGCGGTGCGAGGTCGGGTCAAGGCTCAGCCCCTGCATCTCAATCACCTCTTCCACCGCCATCGGCGAAATGCGGCGCATCACGGCTTTAATGCGGGCAACCAGCTCTTTCGGGGAGAACGGCTTGGTGATGTAATCATCCGCGCCGGTCTCCAGGCCGCGCACGCGGTCCTCTTCCTCGCCGCGCGCCGTCAGCATCACCACCGGAATATCGCGGGTCATCGCTTCGCGCTTGATGTGCTTGATAAACTGTAGCCCAGAGCCGCCGGGCAGCATCCAGTCAAGCAGGATCAGGTCGGGCCAGGGTTCATTCAGCTGGTTTACCGCGCTGTCATAATCTTCCGCTTCAACCGGCTGGAAGCCGTTTTGTTCGAGCACGAAGCACACCATTTCACGAATTGGAGCTTCATCTTCTACGACCAGAATACGTCTCGCCATACTTTGCCCTGTCTTCTCTTATTAGGTTACAAGTTTGTAATGCGGCGCCATTATGCGTCAGATTTATGACAGATTTATGAAAAACATTACCACCATAAATGGCAAACTGTTGTTTTATTACAGCGGTTATTTTCCGTTCCTCGACAGTTTATAATCCTGCTTTCTTATTATTGCCACGGATCTCCTATGCGCATACTTCACACCTCGGACTGGCACCTGGGTCAAAATTTTTACAGCAAAAGCCGCGCGGCCGAACACGACGCGTTCCTGAACTGGCTGCTGGACACGGCGCAGGCGCAGGAGGTGGATGCGATTATCGTGGCGGGCGATATTTTTGATACCGGCCAGCCGCCGAGCTATGCGCGCGAGCTTTATAACCGCTTCGTGGTCAATCTGCAGAAAACGGGCTGCCATCTGGTGATTGTCGCCGGTAACCACGACTCCGTGGCGACGCTGAACGAATCCCGCGACATTCTGGCCTTCCTGAACACCACCGTCGTCGCCAGCGCCGGACACGCGCCGCAGATCCTGACCAGGCGCGACGGCACGCCCGGCGCGGTGCTGTGCCCGGTCCCCTTCCTGCGCCCGCGCGATATCGTGCAAAGCCAGGCCGGGCTTTCCGGCGGTGAAAAGCAGCAGCATCTGCTGCAAAGCATCACCGCGTACTATCACCAGCAGTATGCCGACGCCTGCGCCCTGCGCGGCGAGCAGCGCATTCCGGTGATAGCCACCGGGCACCTCACCACCGTCGGCGCCAGCAAAAGCGACGCGGTGCGCGACATCTACATCGGCACGCTGGACGCCTTCCCGGCGCAAAACTTTCCCCCGGCGGACTACATCGCGCTCGGGCACATCCACCGCGCGCAGGTTATCGGCGGCTGCGACCACATTCGCTACTGCGGCTCGCCCATTTCGCTCAGCTTTGACGAAACCGGCAAAGCGAAATCGGTGCATCTGGTGACGTTTGCCGACGGCAGGCTCAGCGGCGTGGAAACGCTTGAGGTGCCCGTCACCCAGCCGCTGGCGGTGCTAAAGGGCGATTTAGCCGCCATTACCGCTCAGCTTGAGCAGTGGCGCGACGCCGAGAAAAATCCCCCCGTCTGGCTGGATATTGAAATCACGACCGACGAATACCTGCACGACATGCAGCGCAAAATTCAGGCGATGACGGAGGATCTGCCGGTCGAGGTGCTGCTGGTGCGCCGCAGCCGCGAACAGCGCGAGAAAATTCTGCTCGGCGCGCGGCGCGAAACGCTCAGCGAACTCAGGGTTGAAGAGGTGTTTGAGCGCCGCCTGTCGCAGGAGGAGCTCGACGAGGAAAAACGCGCCCGGCTCAACGAGCTCTTCTCCCATGCGCTGCACGCGCTCAATGACGAGGAGGACAACGCATGAAAATTTTGAGCCTGCGCCTGAAAAACCTTAACTCGCTCAAGGGCGAATGGAAAATCGACTTTACCGCCGAGCCGTTTGCCAGCAACGGGCTGTTCGCCATTACCGGCGCGACCGGCGCGGGGAAAACCACCCTGCTGGACGCCATCTGCCTGGCGCTGTATCACGAGACGCCGCGCCTGAATAAGGTCTCCCAGGCGCAAAACGACCTGATGACGCGCGATACCGCCGAATGCCTGGCGGAAGTTGAATTTGAGGTGAAGGGGGTTGCCTACCGCGCGTTCTGGAGCCAGAACCGCGCGCGCAACCAGCCGGACGGCAATCTGCAGGCGCCGCGCGTCGAGCTCGCGCGCTGCGAGGACGGCAAAATCCTCGCGGACAAAGTCAGCGATAAGCTGGAGCAAACCGCCGCGCTCACCGGCCTGGACTACGGCCGCTTTACCCGCTCGATGCTGCTCTCTCAGGGGCAGTTCGCCGCGTTTCTCAACGCCAGGCCGAGCGACCGCGCGGAGCTGTTAGAAGAGCTGACCGGCACGGAGATCTACGGCCAGATTTCGGCCATGGTCTTCGAAAAACACAAGGCCGCCCGCAGCGCGCTTGAGGTGTGCGAAGCGCAGGCCGCGGGCGTGGTGCTGCTGGGCGAAGAACAGCAGCAGCAGCTCCAGCAAAGTTTGCAGGCGCTTACTGACGAAGAGAAAGCCCTGCTCGCACAGCAGCAGACGCAGCAGAAGGCCTTTCAGTGGCTGACGCGCAGCGACGAGCTCATTCGCGAACAGCAGCGCGCGAACGTCGCTCAGCAGCAGGCCACGCAGGCGCTGGCGGACGCCGCGCCCGATCTGGCAAAGCTCGAACTGGCCCAGCCAGCCGCCCAGCTGCGCCCGCAGTGGGAACATCAGCAGGAGCAGAGCGCGCGCCTGGCGCATACCCGGCAGCGGATTGTTGAAGTAAATACTCGCTTACAAGCTAAAACCGCCCTGCGCGGGCGCATCCGCAACGGCGCATCACGCGCGCACGACCAGCTTCAGACCGAACTGACGGCGCTGGCGCAATGGCTGGCTGAACACGATCGGTTCCGCCTGTGGGGCCAGGAGATGGCGGGCTGGCGCGCGCATTTTTCTCAGCTCAGTCGCGACAGGCAGCAGCTCGCTACGCTTGCGGCCCGCATCGCGGAACTGCGCCAGAAGCTGGCGGGCCTGCCGGAAAACAGCCTGACGCTGACGGCGGATGAGGTCGCTATCGCGATGGAAAATCAGGTGCAGTCGCGGGCTTTCCGCCAGCGTCTGACCGCCCTTCACGCCCGCTACCAGCCGCTGCAAACGCGTCTGCGCCAGAACGGTGAACGCGCGCAGAAAGCGCAGGCGGAGCAGGTTACGCTCAACGAAACCCTGGCCTTACGCCGCCAGCAGTACAAAGAGAAACACCAGCACCTTGTCGACCTCAAAGCGCTATGCGAAAGCGAAGCAACGATTAAAAAGCTGGAAAACTACCGCCTGCAGCTCGAGGCGGGTAAGCCTTGCCCACTGTGCGGCTCCAGCGAACATCCGGCCGTGGAGAGGTATCAGGCGCTTGAGCTCACCGATAACCAGCGCCGCCGCGATGCGCTGGAAAAAGAGGTTGCCGCGCTAAAAGAGGAAGGCCTGCTGGTTCTGGGGCAGGTCAACGCGCTGGCTCAGCAAATCCAGCGTGATGCAGCTGAAGCAGAGACGCTCTCAGAAGAAGAGCAAGCGCTCACTAAAGAATGGCAGGAGGCCTGCGCCGCCCTGAGCGTTACCCTGAACATTCAGGAAGATATTTCCACGTGGATGAGCGAGCAGGAACGCTATGAGCACCAGCTCTATCAGCTTAGCCAGCGTCTGACGCTGCAACACCAGCTGAACGAGCGGGAAGAACAGGAGCGTCAGTCTCAGCAGCAGCTGGCGACAATGCGTGAGGGGATGAACAGCGCCCTGCTCGCGCTGTCGCTAAGCGCACCGGAAGACGGCGAAGAGGCCGCCTGGCTAAACGCCCGGGAAGCCGAATACGCCCAGTGGCAGGAAAAACAGACCCTGCAGGATGCGGTTCAGGCGCGAATTACCGCCCTGAAGCCGCTGCTCGACGCGCTTCCGGCAACGGATGCTATCGAAGCGGACGCGGTTATTCCCGAAAACTGGCGTGAGATCCACGACGAGTGCGTGTCGCTGCAAAGCCAGCTTGTCGCCCAGCAGCAGCAGGAAACGCTGGAAAGCGAACGCCTGCATCGATCGGAGGAGCAATTCGCCGCCGCGCTGGCCGCCAGCCATTTTGCCGATCGGGACGCGTTCCTCTCGGCCCTGCTGGATGAAGACACCCTGCGCCGCCTTGAGCAGCTGAAGCAGTCTCTGGAAAGCCAGATCCAGCAGGCATCGGCGCTGCTGGGCCAGGCCAACCAGCAGCTGAAAGATCATCAGGACGCGCGCCCGGAGGCGCTGGAAGGCGATGCTGAAAGCCTGCAGGCCCGGCTTCAGGGGCTGGCGCAGCAGCTGAGGGAAAACACCACCCGCCAGGGTGAAATTCGCCAGCAGCTGAAGCAGGACAGCGATAACCGCGCCCACCAGCAGGCGCTGATGCAGCAAATTGAAGAGGCTTCGCGGCTGGCGGACGACTGGGGATACCTCAACGCGCTCATCGGTTCCAGCACCGGGGATAAATTCCGCAAGTTCGCGCAGGGGCTGACGCTGGATAATCTGGTCTGGCTCGCTAACCAGCAGCTTAACCGCCTGCACGGGCGCTACCTGCTTCAGCGCAAAGCGAGCGACGCGCTGGAGCTGGAAGTGGTGGATACCTGGCAGGCCGACGCGGTGCGCGATACCCGCACCCTTTCCGGCGGCGAAAGCTTCCTGGTGAGCCTGGCGCTGGCGCTGGCGCTTTCCGACCTGGTGAGCCATAAAACGCGCATTGATTCGCTGTTCCTGGATGAAGGCTTCGGCACGCTGGACAGCGAAACGCTGGATACGGCGCTGGACGCCCTCGACGCGCTCAACGCCACCGGGAAAACCATCGGGGTGATTAGCCACGTCGAGGCGATGAAGGAGCGCATTCCGGTGCAGATCAAGGTGAAGAAAATTAACGGGCTGGGGTACAGCAGGCTGGATAAAGAGTTTGCCGTGCAGTAAAGGCCCACTCCATCATGTAGGCCGGGTAAGGCGTAGCCGTCACCCGGCTTTTTTATTGTGGCTGCCTGAATTCGCCCGGTGGCGCTTCGCTTACCGGGCCTACAGAACCGTTTATTCCGGCCACAACCACGCCGCGCCGCGCACGCCGCTGGAGTCACCGTGCACCGCTTTGCGGATCGGCGTTTCGCATTCGCCGCCGAACACCCACTGCTTCACCAGGTTCGGCACCGTGGCGTACAGCCGGTCAACGTTGCTCATGCCGCCGCCGAGCACAATCACGTCGGGATCGAGAATATTCACCACGTGCGCCAGCGATTTCGCCAGCCGCAGCTCGTAGCGGCTCAGCGCCAGCTCCGCAACCGGATCCTGCTCTTCGACCAGGCGCATAATTTCATTCCCCTTCAGCGGCTGACCGCTCAGGCGATGATAGTCGGTGGCAAATCCGGTGCCGGAGATAAACGTTTCAATACAGCCCTGCTTGCCGCAGTAGCACGGCACTTCCGCGCGGTACTTCAGCTCGTCTTCATCCATCCACGGCAGCGGGTTGTGCCCCCACTCGCCCGCCGTGCCGTTACCGCCAATGTGTGAACGGCCACCAAAGGCCACGCCCGCGCCGCAGCCGGTGCCGATAATCACGGCAAAAACGGTCTGCGCGCCGGCCGCCGCGCCGTCAATGGCTTCAGACACCGCCAGGCAGTTCGCATCGTTCGCCAGCCGCACCTCGCGGTTCAGGCGCGCGCTCAGGTCCTTATCGAACGGCTGGCCGTTGAGCCACGTAGAATTGGCGTTTTTAACCACCCCGGTGTAGGGCGAAATCGAGCCCGGAATGCCCATCCCGACGGTGCCCGACTGCCCCGTCTCCTGCTCCGCCATCTCAACGAGCCGGGCGATCGTCTCGATTGTCTGGCGATAATCATCGCGCGGCGTAGGCAGGCGGTGGCGAAACAGCTGCTCCCCCTGCTCGCTCAGCGCAATCACTTCTGTTTTCGTACCGCCCAAATCAATACCAATACGCACGGGTGACTCCTCATTATTTTGATTATCAACAGAGTAGAAGCACGCTTCCCGATTAGCAATGCAAGCGATGCGACAATTCGTTATCATGCCCGCTGATTTAACGACAAGGCCGTGGAAATTATCATGCTGTGGTTCAAAAATTTGATGGTTTACCGTCTCAGCCGCGACGTTTCGCTGCGTGCAGAAGAGATGGAAAAACAGTTAGCCGCTTACACCTTTTCCCCTTGCGGTAGCCAGGACATGGCGAAAACCGGCTGGGTTCCGCCAATGGGTTCACAAAGCGATGCGCTGACCCACGCCAGCAGCACGGGGCAAATCATCGTTTGCGCCCGTAAAGAGGAGAAGATCCTGCCGACGCCGGTGGTGAAGCAGGCGCTCGAAGCGAAGATCTTCAAGCTGGAAGCCGAACAGGGCCGCAAGCTGAAAAAGACGGAAAAAGACTCGCTGAAGGACGAAGTGCTGCACTCTCTGCTGCCGCGCGCGTTCAGCCGCTTCAGCCAGACGATGATGTGGATCGATACGGTCAACGGCCTGATCATGGTGGACTGCGCCAGCGCCAAGAAAGCGGAAGATACGCTGGCCCTGCTGCGTAAGAGCCTCGGCTCGCTGCCGGTGGTACCGCTGGCGCTGGAAACGCCGATCGAGCTGACGCTGACCGAGTGGGTGCGCAGCGGGACGGCCGCACAGGGCTTCCAGATCCTCGACGAAGCGGAACTTAAGGCGCTGCTTGAAGACGGCGGCGTGATCCGCGCCAAGAAGCAGGATCTGGTCAGCGACGAAATCGCCGTGCACATTGAGGCGGGCAAGGTGGTGACCAAGCTGGCGCTGGACTGGCAGCAGCGCATTCAGTTCGTGATGTGCGACGACGGCTCGGTGAAGCGTCTGAAGTTCTGCGATGAGCTGCGCGATCAGAACGAAGATATCGATCGGGAAGATTACGCCCAGCGCTTCGACGCGGACTTTATCCTGATGACCGGCGAGCTGGCGGCGCTGATCCAGAGCCTGGTGGAAGGTCTCGGCGGCGAAGCGCAGAGATAATCTCCCCTCACACTAACCCTCTCCCCAAAGGGGAGAGGGTTAGTGATCATTTCAGATAGCGGCACAGGTAAGAGGTTGGCTCAGCAACCTGTAAATGAAACTCGCTGTGGCCCGGCACGTTGAAAACCTGTCCGGCAGAATAGACTTTCCACTCCGTTTCCCCCGGCAATAAGACGTTCAGCGCGCCGCTGACCACCGTCATCTCTTCCGCTTCCGCCGTACCGAAGGTGTATTCCCCTTCAGCCATAACGCCAACGCTGGCGCGGCCAGTGCTGCTGCTGGTAAAACCAATGGATTTCACTTTACCGGAAAAGTATTCATTACTCTGAAGCATGGGCTGGCCCTTATATTTATTGATAAAAATTCACTATAGGGGCCAGGCTCATTGCCTGTCACGCAAAATCATCAGACCAGCAGCTCGGAGGCCAGGCGGGCAACCAGCACGTTCGATAGCAGCACCGGAACGTCCAGCGCCTTCTGCAGCAGGTCGCGATGGCGCTGGTGAAAGCCGAGACAGTCCAGCATCAGAACGTCCGCGCCCGACTCGATCAGCTCGCGCCCTGCCGCAATCAGCTTGGTTTCGCTGTCCCAGAACGGATTCGCCAGCGCATAGTGCGGAGGATTCTCCAGCACCTTCCACTTACTGGCCTGATTATCAATAAGTTCTTCGATCGGCACGATCACCCCGACCTGATGCCCGTCCACGATCGAGGCCACCAGCGGGGGGATGATGCGCATTGGTTCAAGCAGGATGGCATTTCGCGCCACCAGCCCGGTGATGGGGGCGGTACTCATCAACAGAATGACGTCATAGCGTTGATTATCCAGTACTTCAATTACGCCCTGCAGGGCGCGCTCGATCTTCTGCCGGGAGACGTGCGCCATTTTACCGTCGCTTAACAATGTCGGCAGGGGATCCTCTCCGGGATCGATCGCGTAGTCTTCCATAACCTCTTCCCGGCTCATCTTGCCGAGCAGGCTCAGGTGCGTAATCTGTTGTTCAGAGATGTGCTCCGTTAAGAGCGGTAATACCTCGCTAACGGGAACCACCCCGATGGTGAGGATAGCCAATGTTGCCTTCATTTTTTTTCGCCTTCATTCACTACCACTGCGTTAACACAGGCACAGGCTCACTACGCTGCACGATTTTGTTTTCGAATAAACAGCAAAAAAGCGTAGCAGCAGATCTCTACAGCGAAGTGTAAAGATCTGGTGGCCTTTCCGAATCTACCTGTAATAACTAAATATTAACTCCTGCTTAACAACACCGATGAGTTAAAAATGTGATTCAGGCACGGTTGTGGGGAATTTAGGATTTTTATCAGGACTTTTCAGGATCTTCGTAACGCCGCTTGGCGTCGAGGGCTTCCTGTTCGGTTTCATGTTCGCTGATCAGCGAATCGGGCTTAGGGTGATCCGCACGCAGCTGGTACCAGGTCACGGTCCGATCGGTACTGCCCTTTTCTACGGTCACGATGCGCGCTTCGCGCGGATAGGGAGGTCTGGTTGGCATAGCTCATCCTTTATTTATGTCTGAGCTATGAGTATAGACGGCGGCTAGCTGGCGCAGGCTAAAGGCAGTACGGTAATAATCTGATTTACCACTTCCTGCGGCGAAAGCGAGGCATCAACAACGTGGTGCGCCGCCTCGCGGTAGAGCGCATCCCGCTCCTCCAGCACCTCGCTGACCTCTTCGCTAATCGGTTTTCCCGTCAGCGTCGGGCGCTGTCCCTCTTCCGGAAACGCCTCCAGGCGGCCCACCAGCGTATCGACCGGCGCGCAGAGATAGATCACAATCCCTTTTTCGCGCATGAACTGGCGATTGTACTCCGCCAGGATAATCCCGCCGCCCGTGGCAATCACGGTAGATGGCGCTGCAACGGCCTCCAGCGCGGCGGTTTCACGCGCGCGAAAGCTTTCCCAGCCCTCTTTCTCGACGATCTCGGCAATGGTTTCGCCGGCAAACGCCTGAAGCCAGTGGTCGGTATCAACAAACTGGCTTTGGCACACGCGCGCCAGTTCGAGGCCAACGGTGGTTTTCCCACAGCCGCGGGGGCCAACTAAAAAGATGGGTTGGGTCATAACCAGTTGTTCCCCTTGATGCCGGATGGCTGAAGACTGTAAAGAAATGATTGCAGAAGATGTTGCGCTAACTTTACTGCAAAGCCGCAGGGAAAGACAACCCTGAAGCGTCCTACCCTACCATAAATGAAAATAATTATCATTAAGCTGTGCGACGTTTGACTTCCAGCAGCCATTTATCCAGCTCGGCGGCAAACTGCTGGCGGTCCCGCTGGGACAGGGAGTCCGGCCCGCCGGTCTGCACGCCGCTGGCGCGCAGGGTGTCCATAAAATCACGCATGGTGAGCTTTTCGCGAATGGTCGCGGGCGAGTAGCGTTCACCGCGCGGGTTCAGCGCCGCGGCCCCTTTCTCCAGCACCTCGGCGGCCAGCGGAATATCCGCGGTGATGACTAAGTCTTCCGCACTGCACAGCCGCACAATTTCGTTATCCGCCACGTCGAACCCGGCCGGGACGCGCATGGAGCGGATGAATCGGGACGGCGGCACGCGGATGTTCTGGTTCGCCACCAGCGTCATCGGCATCTGCACGCGCTCGGCGGCGCGGAATAAAATCTCTTTGATGACATTCGGACACGCGTCCGCATCAACCCAAATCGCCATATTGTCTCCCCTAATGACATTGACGGCTATTGTCGCCTGCTTTTCATTGTTAAGCTATTAATCAGAGATAACGAGGCATAATAACGGAGAAACGTGATGGATAAGAAAATCGGGTTTATCGGCTGCGGCAACATGGGCAAAGCCATTCTCGGCGGCCTGATCGCCAGCGGCCAGGTGCTGCCGGGGCAGATTTGGGTCTATACGCCATCACCGGATAAGGTCGCCGCGCTGCGCGATGAGTACGGCATTAACGCTGCCGAAAGCGCGCAGGAAGTGGCCCAGGTGGCCGACATCGTCTTTGGGGCGGTCAAGCCTAACATTATGATCAAGGTGCTGAGCGAAATCACCTCCAGCCTGAACAAAGAGACGCTGGTGGTTTCCATTGCCGCGGGCGTCACCCTCGATCAGCTGGCCCGCGCGCTCGGCCACGACCGCAAGATTGTGCGCGCCATGCCGAACACGCCGTCGCTGGTCAATGCCGGGATGACCTCCGTCACCCCGAACGCGCTGGTAACCTCGGAAGACGTGGCCGACGTGCTGAACATTTTCCGCTGCTTCGGTGAGGCCGAAGTGATTGCCGAGTCGATGATCCACCCGGTGGTAGGCGTCAGCGGCTCCGCGCCCGCGTACGTCTTTATGTTTATCGAAGCCATGGCGGACGCCGCCGTGCTGGGCGGCATGCCGCGCGCGCAGGCCTATAAATTTGCCGCCCAGGCGGTGATGGGCTCCGCCAAAATGGTGCTGGAAACCGGCAAGCATCCGGGCGAGCTGAAGGATATGGTGTGCTCGCCGGGAGGCACAACGATTGAAGCCGTGCGCGTGCTGGAGGATCGCGGCTTCCGTTCAGCGGTTATCGAAGCGATGGCAAAATGCATGGAAAAATCAGAGCAGCTCAGCAAGTCCTGAGGGCATTAACCGGGCGTCAGGCGGCCACTTCGGTGCGGCCGCGCCCGGCATTTTTGGCCTTGTACAGGGCAACGTCCGCCGCCTTCAGCCACGCGCGGTAGTGTTCGAACTGCGGTCCCCAGGCGGCCACCCCCACGCTTATCTGCAAACGCTCGCCCGGCGCGCCGGGAAGCGACATGCTTACCAGACGCTCGTGGAGGCGCGACATCGCGGCAATCCCGCTTTCAACCAGCGTGCCGGGCATGATCACCGCAAACTCGTCGCCGCCGAAGCGGCCGATAACGTCCCCCCCGCGCAGCGTCATCTGCAGCTCCCGCGTGATGGCGATAATTGCCTCATCCCCCACGTCGTGCCCCCAGGTATCGTTGATATTCTTGAAGCGGTCGATATCGATTAAAAGAATCGTCGCCTCCCGGTGGCTGCGGCGGCAGGCCTCATACTCGTTGCGCAGCAGAATTTCCCAGTGGCGGCGGTTGAAGACGCCCGTCATGCCGTCGCGGGTGCTCATCAGCGCCAGCCGCCGCCGGTGTTCCGCCAGGCGGATTGCCGTCCGGTAGCTTAGCCAGGCAAAGAGTATCGGGTAGAGCATCAAAAACGGCAGGGTCAGCCACCATTCCAGCGGCTCGGGAGAAAAAGCAATGCTGCCGCCCGTCAGCTGCAGGGTGACCAGCGTCGACAGAAGGGTGATGACAAGCCCGGCGATAAATAACCGGCCGCCGCCCGCCCCCATCATATTCATGGCGATCGTCACGATCAGCGCGGCCGTCGGCAGCGCGCTCACGCCCATCAGGCCAATCCATAGGCCCGCCACCATCGCGTCTATTTTGAGGTTAAGGATCTCACGGTCGTGGGGATCGTCCGCGCGGCAGGCATGCTGCCACGCCAGATGCGGCCAGACGAAGGCCCAGCCGACCAGCAGTAGCCACCATCCGCCGGAGAGGGAATGGGTGACCAGCACGCTGGACACGGGGAAAAACAGCCCCGCCAGCCCAGCGGCGCGCGCCAGCCGGATGCGCCGGGCAAACCGGAGGCCGGCGCGGTGGGGATCATCCTGAGAAAGGCTGCAATACCACTCTTCCCGAATGTTTTCGTTATTGTCATAAAATTCATCATTCATCATTTTTGGGAATATTCTGAAACAATTTCCCAAATTATAGAGAGGGGGTCGTCGGGGAAAGTATGAAATTTCGGGTGAGCCCGGTCAGGCGCTCACCCGTTTGAACTACGCCTGTTTTTTCAGGCAACCGCTCATGAACTTGCTGCGATCGTCGCCCTTCAGCATCTGCTGCGTGGCCTGAGCGTTACATTCACGCATCTTTTGCTGCTGCGGGGTCAGGCTTTTTTCGCCCGGTTTAGACGCGCCATTTTTCAGGCAGTCGCTCATGTAGGTTTTACGCTCATCGCCCTTCAGCGTTTTCGCCGTCGCCTGTTGGTTACAGGTGCTCATGCGCTGCTGCTGAGGAGTGAGGGTCTTTTCCGCCGCGTGGGCACCGGAGAGAAAAACCAGGCCTGAAAGTAGGGTAACCAGTAATGTTGTTTTCATTGCACCATCCTTTTGTGAAGTTCCGTCTTAAGTCTGGTTCGTCGCGGGAAAAAAACCACCCGGCAGCGCGCATTTCTGCCGGGTATTTCGCTTACTTCAGGCCAAGCGCCGCCTTCATGGTATAGAACAGATCCGTTTGATCCGTCAGCCCGACCACGTTGGCCGCGTGAGGACCGTACGCCGCGATGCGCAGCTGCGTGCCGGTGTGTTCCATCGACTCTTCTTCCGAGTTGCCGTAGCTGATTACCATCACCGCGCCGTCTTTGGTATTCAGCGCCTGCGTCAGGCCAGGAGCCTTAACGTCCGGCGGAACGATCTGGCTGGCGTGGGCGTGGTCAGCGGTGACGATGACCAGCGTGTTGCCGTCTTTTTTCGCGAACGCGAGCGCCTTCTGCACCGCTTCGTCCAGGTCAACCGTTTCGCCAATCTGGCCGCACGGGTTCGCCGCGTGGTCCTGCTTGTCGATGGAAGCGCCTTCCACCTGCAGGAAGAAGCCCTTTTCATTCTGGCTCAGCAGAGAGATAGCTTTATCCGTCATCGCCGCCAGCGTCGGCACGCTGTCGTCGCGCTTCGGGTTTGGCGTACAGGTCACGGCCGGTTTGTCGATGTTGCCGTGATAAGAGGCCTTCGGCCCTTCCCAGCGCACCGGCATGTTGCCGTCCGAGAAGAGCCCCAGCACGGGCTTATCCTGGTTCGCTTCGGTGATGGCCGCCAGGGACGCCGCGTCGCTGACCAGCTGGTAGCCGCGCGCCTGCGCCTGCTCGCGCAGCGTTTTGCCCTGCCACTCGCCCGCCGTCGCGGTTTCCGCGAAGGTTTTGGCCCCGCCGCCCAGCGTCACGTCCGGGCGCGCGTTCAGCAGCTGCTCGGTGATGGAACCCTTACCGCCCTTCTCCAGCGCGTTAGTGGGGCATTTTTCGCTGGTGACGGACGGCCCATAGCATTTGCGGGACGTGACGTGCGACATCAGCGCCGCCGGGGTGGCATCCTGCAGCTCGGCGGTAGAGACGTTGCCGGTGGCCAGCCCCGCCGCTTTTGCCATTTCGAGAATCGTCTGGTGATCTTTTTCGTGGATATCCACGCCCAGCGCGCCGTTATAGGTTTTCACGCCGGTTGCCCACGCCGTGGCGGACGCGGCGGAGTCGGTCACGTAGTCCGGCTTGCCGGTTTTTTTATCCAGCGCATAGTGGGTATATTGCCCGGTCAGCGGCAGCGCATCGATGCCTTTAAAAAAGCCGCCCGCGCCTTCAGCGTAATTTCGCGCGGCCGTGATTTCGGAATCGCCCATGCCGTCGCCAATCAGCAGAATAATATTTTTAGCGGGCTTATCCATTAGCGATGCGCGAATGGCCGCGGTTTGATCGTCTGATAACCGGCGCGCGCCGCCCGGTTCGGTGATATCGCCCTTCGCGGCGCGATTATCCAGCACCGAGGTGTTCGCGGTCTCGGCATGAATAACGGGGGTAAATAACAGGGGTATTAATGCGATGAAAAGTGCGCTCTGTTTCAATTTATTTTCTCCATGTACAAATACATAAAAAATAAAAACAGAGCGACTATAGGCAACCTGCATGACATTTCTATGACACGCGTTCAGGGTCTGTGACAGGTTAACAGCGAGGATGCCTTAACAGCTTTTTTACGTATTGTTGAAGCATCTCCGCGTCCTGAGCGGGAACCTGCGGATCGGGCTTTGCATTGTTCAGCGCGCCTTCCACGCTCTGAATAAGCGCATCCTGCTCCTGCTGAGACATATGCCGCAACAGCGCCGTGACCACAATTTCCAGCGCCTCGACCTGGGCGACCAGCTCTTTTGACTCTTCTTCCTTTTGTGCAAGCTTGAGCAACAACTCAGCAATGAGGTTTTTCATCGTGCTATTTCCTTATCAGAATTTTCCTGAACTTAGCACTCTCTTTTCACAATGCAAAGTGGAGATAAGTATTATCTTATGCAAAAGTGAAGTTAGTTCAAAAAGTTGAGCCGTTAATTATCAGCGAAACGTTTTGCTAATATAAAAGGCCATTTATCCGACACGGGTACATTCTCATTCGGTAGCCCTGATTTAGTTATGAACAACAGGGCTACCATAAGAATATATAATATTAACGCAGTGATTTCGCCGCGGCGATTTGCCCCCGACGGCGCAGCGCAAACGCGAGCTGGATAATATTCAGCAGCACCACTACCGCCGTTGCGGCAAATACCCAGCGGAACCCCGCCATTGCCGAAACGGACGCGCCAATAAGCGGGCCAGCGACGTTGCCCAAATACATAAAGGACTGGTTATAGCCAAAAATGCGCCCGGTCACCTGGTCGCTGGAGTATTTCACCAGCAGCGTTTGCACGGCGGGCAGCATGGCGCCGTCGGCAAATCCGAGCAGGAAGCGCAGCACGCCCAGCTGGAACGGTGAGGTCACGAACGACATCGCAAAGAACAGCACCACCGCAAAGATCAGCGTCGCCATTAATATTCTCGCCGTGCCGATCCTGTCCCCCAGCTTGCCCAGACGCGGGGCGGAAATCAGCGCCGACACGCCGGGCACCGCGGCAATCATCCCGCTGAGGAACGCGATGTTATTGCTGTCCGGCGCCATTGATTTGATAAACAGCGCCAGAATGGGCCCCACCGAGCCGTTACAGAGCTGGATCACCATGGTGGTGACGAACAGGCTAATCATCAGGCCCGGATAGGGCAGCGAGGCAAACACCGCCCTGCCGCTCAGGCGTTCGGCTTTACTGACGGTCGGCCTTCCCCCTTCCTTGATCAGAAAGAGCGTGACGAGGAAGCTAACGACCAGCAGGATGGCGGTGATGAAAAACACCGCGCGCAGCCCGACGTGGTCAGCCAGGAAGCCCCCCATCAGCGGGCCGCCAATCACCCCGCTGATCTGCGCCGTGGAGAGCGTGCTGAGCGCCCAGCCGCTGCGCTCGCGCGGCACCTGCGAGGCCACCAGCGCCATCGCGTTTGGAATGTACCCGGACGTTAGCCCCATAATCGCGCGGAGAATAAACAGCTGCCAGACGTTGGTGGCAAACGCCTGAAGAAGAATGGCAATCGCCATGCCCAGCGACGCGCGCAGCAGCATCAGCTTGCGGCCCTTGCGGTCCGCCAGGCTGCCCCACATGGGAGAGACGATGGCAGACACCAGAAACGTTACGCTGAAGGTCAGCCCGGACCACATCGAGAGCGCTTCGTGAGACGAAACGCCGAGCTGCGCCACGTACAGCGGCAAAAACGGCAGGATCTGGCTGATGGCAAGTCCGGTAAAGAAACAGCCAAACCAGACGGAGATGAGATTAACTTTCCAGGATTCCATACGGATTCGGTCTTCATTTTAAGCAAATTCACCCACAGATTAGCAAGTTACGTGCGCTAACGGGGTACCAGAGGTGCGGCGCGATCGACTTCAGCGTTTTATCTTCCCAGTCATCATATTTGTGAAATATGTCACAACTTAACCACTTTCAGGCGAAAGATTATGCTTTAGCGGCACAGGCCAAAACCGCGCATCCCCAGATGGAAATGGTTGGCGTGCGCGGCGTTATAGTCCGGCCCAAGCCCGTTACCGTAATAGCCGCAGCTGGCCGCCAGAAGCGCCTGCAGCCACGGCTGCGTATCGTCAGCCTTCCAGCCTCTGAGGATCGTTACGCGCCGCCCGTTTGCCAGCCGAAACGCGCTGATATCCAGCGCGTCGGCGGTGGCGTGTTCGCTCAGGCGCGCATCGGGGCGATGATAAATATTCCGGCAGGCAAAGCTGCCCAGATGCTCGATTTGCGCAAGCTCGCTGCCCATGTAGGCTCGGGTCAGCGGACGGGCCTGCTGGCTGACAAACAGCGCGGAGCTGAGCGCCAGCGGGCAGCTGGCCAGAAAGCTGCCGCTGAGGCTGACCGGGCCGAAACTGCGGACCCGCACCACGTTGCGCAGCGGGCAGGCCCCTTCGCTGTCCGCGACGGCCTGGGTGCGGATAAGCGCGCGCCGGTTGGCCTGCTCAAGCAGCCCCTCGCACGCCTCTGGCGTCAGGCGCCGAAGCTTGTACTGGGTGATTTTACCGGGCGGATCGTCGAGCGTAAGCGGCGTGAACGGGTTGTAATAGGACGGCAGCCAGCGGTATCCGACCGCTGCCCCTCCGGCGATAAGCAGAATCATCAGCAGGCTTTTTCCTTTCACGTATCCCCCTCTTATCGCCTCAAAACATTATGGCAGAAGGCCGCGAAACCCGCAGGGCATCGTGGTATGTTATAGGCTTTTCGTCAGACTGGAAGAGAGTGAAATGGCAAAGCAGCGGGTGGGTATCGTCTTTGGGGGGAAATCGGCGGAACACGAGGTTTCATTGCAGTCGGCAAAAAATATTGTCGATGCGATTGATAAAAACCGTTTCGACGTGGTGCTGTTGGGCATTGATAAGCAGGGCCAATGGCATATCAACGACGCAAGCCAGTATCTGTTAAACGCTAACGATCCGGCGCATATCGCGCTGAATCCTTCCGAAATCAGCGTTGCCACCGTGCCGGGCGTCGCTCAGGGCCAGTTTATCGATGCGGGAAATGCCCGCTCGCTGGCACAAATTGACGTGGTGTTCCCGATCGTGCACGGCACGCTGGGCGAGGACGGCTCCCTGCAGGGGATGCTGCGCATGGCGAATCTGCCGTTTGTCGGCTCCGACGTGCTGGGCTCCGCCGCCTGCATGGATAAAGACGTCACCAAGCGCCTGCTGCGCGACGCCGGGCTGAACGTTGCGCCGTTCGTCACCCTGACCCGCGCCAGTCGCGACAGGCACAGCTTTGCTCAGATTAGCGAAAAGCTCGGGCTGCCGCTGTTCGTTAAGCCCGCCAATCAGGGCTCGTCCGTGGGCGTGAGCAAGGTGAGCAGCGAAGCGCAGTTCAGCGACGCGGTTCGCCTGGCGTTTGAGTTTGACCACAAGGTGGTGGTTGAGCAGGGCATTAAAGGGCGTGAAATTGAGTGCGCCGTGCTGGGCAACGATTTCCCACAGGCAAGCACCTGCGGCGAAGTGGTGCTAAACAGCGATTTCTACTCGTACGACACCAAATACATTGACGATAAAGGCGCGCAGGTCGTGGTGCCCGCGGATCTCGATCCGGCCGTCAACGATAAGATCCGCGCGATCGCCGTTGAGGCCTATCAGGCGCTGGGCTGCTGCGGAATGGCGCGCGTGGACGTGTTCCTGACGCCGGAAAACGACGTGGTGATTAACGAAATCAACACGCTGCCGGGCTTTACCAACATCAGCATGTATCCCAAGCTGTGGCAGGCCAGCGGCCTGAGCTACCCGGAGCTCATCACCCGCCTGATTGAGCTGGCGCTGGAGCGTCACGCCGCCGACAGCGCGCTGAAAAGCTCCGTAAACGGCTAATCGGCCTTATTTGCCGTTTCCGCCTCGTCCGCTGGCGCCTCTTCAGGGCGTCGGCGGATAATAAACCCCGCCAGCCAGAAGCTAATCACCCACGTTACCAGCCCCACGGCATACGTTTGCCAGCCTTTCGCTTCAAACCCCAGCAGACCGACCACGCCGTTCAGAATAAAGATCAGGCCAATCGCAAAGGCGTAGTAATGCCAGTCACGGCGTAATTTGGAAGTGAGCTTCATGACAACTCCGGCAGGGAAAAAGAGCATCCTCTCACAGTTTCCCGGCCAGGTCTGTGGCAGATGCGGAAAATCTGAAACGCGACGCAGTTTCACTTAAGTCATCAAATTGTGATGTGTGGCAGAAATCGATAATCCAGGAGGATTCCTGACGGCAAATTACCACGATTCTGATATTGACAAATGCTATGACCTGTCACACTCACCCTGTACGACGCATTTTTGCACAGAGCGATTCCGGGAGGTCTTTATGGCTGATTTCACCTTGTCAAAACCGATTTTTGGCGGCAAACACCCCAAAACCTCCACGGCGGGGAACATCGCTTATGCTCTGTTTGTGCTGTTCTGCTTCTGGGCAGGCTCGCAGCTGCTGAACGTGCTGGTCCACGCGCCGGGCGTTTACGAACATCTGATGCAGGTTCAGGACAGCGGCCGCCCGCGCGTTGAGATTGGCCTGGGCGTAAGCACCGTGTTCGGGCTTATCCCTTTCCTGTTCGGCTGCGCGGTCCTCGGTGCCATCGCCCTGGTGCTCCGCTTCCGCCGCCGCTAGCCTATAGCCCCATACAGCGAGCCCGACGATCGTCCACGCGCTTGGCGAACCACGCGGTGGTCAGATTACGCGTGATCTTCGGGCTCTCAAGCTGAATGCCGGGCAGCATCGCTTTCGGTAACGCTTTCCCGCTCTTCTGCTCCGCAAGCTTAAACACCTGCTGATACAGATCCGTTTTCTCAAACGCCAGGCTATCGCCCTTCTCCAGCTGGCGGCGGATCTCGCTGTCGCTCATTCCAAGCTTCGTGGAAAGCTTGCGCACCGCCCGCTCGGTGGTGCCCGCCTCGCTGCTGCCGTAGGCGATCAGATCGCCGTCCAGCGCCAGCTTGACCCCGCTCGCGCGGCTGACCGCGTTCTGGAAAGCGGCGTTGCGGCTCGCGTACCAGCCGGCGTTAAAATCCGCAAAGCGGTATAAAGGCTCATCATAGTTCGCCGGATAGTTCAGCAGGTGATACGTGCCAAACCACAGGCCGCCGCGCAGGGAGAAGACCTCCTGACGCACCGTACCGTCGATTTTCCACGGATAGCCGTCGGTATGTTTTTCCGCAAACGCAATGCTGACCTGCATCGGGCCGCCGGTGTGCACCGGGTTGAGCGAGCCAAACAGCTTCTGCCCCATCGGCACCATGCCGATAAAATCATCAAAAATGGCGCTCAGCTGCTTCTCGGTTTTCACCGCGTCCAGCCGGTCGCTGTAGCTTTTACCGTTTGGCGAGGTGATTTTCAGCGCGGTATGCACCAGGAACACCGGGATGTGCATGGACTCGGCGCGACGGTCGATCTCTTTCCAGGCGATTTTATTCAGGCCGGGCACGGCCGGGTCCGACTGGTACATCGACTCCTGCTGCGCCACCGCCAGCACCGAGCAGATGTTCTCCTCGGTGGGGGCAATCTTCTGGCTTTCGAAGGTTTTTGCTAAGGCGTCAGCCCACTCGCTGCGATCCTTCACGCTGGCGGGCATTTTTTGCCGCACCACGCTCGCCACGTCCACGGGCTTCTCGCCCTTTTTGAGCGGCGCGGCGCCTTTATCGGCACACCCCGCCAGCACGAAGGCGGCAACGAAGGACAGCGGTAACGCGCGGGGCAAGGCAAAGGACATAGCAACTCCCTGTTTTAACTGAATGTATTGGTCACTTCCTGCAGGTCTTTGTCGTCCAGCTCGCGCTCGAAGCTGCGTAAACGCTTATAGATGGACATCAGCTCAACCAGCGTGGTCCAGGAGCCGATCAGGTACTGGAACGAACCGCGCACCTGGCCAAATACGTTGGTGATCTGGGTCATCAGACCGAGCGTAATCGTACCCGCAACGATTGACGGAAACAGCAGGAACAACCCGAAAACGTTATCGACCTGAAGATACAGAATACGGGCAATGTTGAAATACATGTAGTGGAAATAGAGGCGGAAATAGTTCCGGCGTACCGCGCCAAACAGCTCGCGCACGGTGGGCGGCGACGCACGGCTGGCATCGTCTTCACCGTAGACCAGCTCTTTACGGTACGCCGCTTCCACGCGCTGGTTTTTAAACTCCAGCCCCGGCAGCTTGATCCCCACCACCGCCAGCAGCCCGGTGCCCATCAGCGACCAGACAATGGCGGCGATCACCAGGCCATACGGCAGGTGGCCGACGATCGGCAGGTCAGGCACGTGCGCGGACAGCGTCACCAGCACCGGCAGGAAGGCAATCAGCGTCATCACGGCGTTGAGGAAGCTCACGCCCATACTTTCCAGCGTGGAGGCAAAACGCATTGTATCCTCCTGCACACGCTGCGCGGCGCCTTCGATATGGCGCAGGTGTTGCCAGTGCGCCATATAGTGTTCGTTCATCGCGGTGCGCCAGCGGAAGACGTAGTGGCTGACGAAGAAGTTGTTCAACACGCCGATCACGACGGCAATCAGGGCGATCCCCAGGAAAACGCCGACTTCGTGATAAAACTGGTTAATCGACACCTTGTGCGGAGCGCTGAGCGCGGTCTGAATCAGATCGTAGAACGGCGCGTACCAGGCGTTGACCGCCACGCCCACTTCCACCAGGAACCAGGTCACAAAGACAATCAGCGACGTGCCCAGTATCGACCAGCGCTGCCAGCGGTGCGGCGAATAGGTAAACCAGAAAAGCGCGAACGCCCCAACGCACAGCGCATAGTAGGCATAAAACAGCAGATAGCTCTGCGACCAAAAGCGCGCGGCGCTAATCGGCACGTCGCTCGATGACCCCGTGAGGCGCATCAGCCACGCGCCGCCGCCCACCTGCCAGAACAGGACGGCGATCAGTGCCCAAAGAAATGCCGACAGGAAAAATGGCCCCGGCTTTGGGAAAAAAGACGTAAACATACTGCTTCCTTCTTGTTGTTATGGCTGTTGCTGTGTACAACGCTTCGCCCTACTAAAGCCCGCCCGCGCCGTCACCCGGCCCGGGTAAAATGGTCAGACCCGATGCTTTATTATTAGTTCGCTTTCAAAATTTCAAGAATTGTTTCGTTGCGTTTCAAAATCGCAGAGGCCCTGACGCGCGCCCGGGATCGGGCCGACGTCACAAAACGGGAGAGGAATTGCCGGGAATGGCCCGCATTTACCCATCGTTACGTTTTTCTCGCTATGGTTATGCAATTCGCGCCATTGCGTGGCACAAATTAGTAGTATAAATACCTAATACCGTTCTTATTCACCGCTATGGATATTTTTCGTTGAAACGTTGTCTGCTTCTTATCGCCGCGCTGTGTGCGGCGAGCGTGTCTTCCGTCCAGGCTGCCCAGCCGCTGACGGCTCCCGTGCTGGCTTCTGATATTGCCGATCGCTATGCGAATCTGATCTACTACGGAAGCGGCGCGACGGGCATGGCGCTGGTCGTGATCGACGGCAATCAGCGCGTTTTTCGCAGCTTTGGCGAAACGCGCCCCGGAAATAACGTCCATCCGCAGCTGGACTCGGTGATCCGCATTGCCTCCATCACCAAGCTGATGACCAGCGAAATGCTGGTCAAGCTGCTGGACCAGGGCGTGGTCAAACTTGACGATCCGCTCAGCAAATACGCCCCGCCGGGCGCGCGCGTGCCGACCTACCAGGGCACGCCGATTCGGCTGGTCAACCTCGCGACCCACACCAGCGCCCTGCCGCGCGAGCAGCCCGGCGGAGCCGCCCATCGCCCGGTGTTCGTCTGGCCGACCCGCGAGCAGCGCTGGAACTATCTCAGCACCGCCGCGCTGAAGACCGCGCCGGGTTCGCAGGCATCCTATTCCAACCTGGCCTTCGATCTGCTGGCGGACGCCCTCGCCACGGCATCCGGTAAACCGTATACCCAGCTGTTTGAAGAGCAGATTACCCGCCCGCTGGGCATGAAGGACACGACGTTTACCCCCTCACCGGACCAGTGCAAGCGCCTGATGGTGGCGGAAAAAGGCGCCAGCCCGTGTAACAACACCCTGGCCGCGGTCGGCAGCGGCGGCGTCTACTCCACGCCGGGGGATATGATGCGCTGGATGCAGCAGTTCCTCTCCTCAGATTTTTACGCCCGTAGCCACCAGGCGGACAGAATGCAGACCCTGATTTACAAGCGCAGCCAGCTGACGCGCCTTGTGGGGATGGACGTGCCGGGTAAAGCGGACGCACTGGGGCTGGGATGGGTGTATATGGAGCCGAAAGAGGGCCGTCCGGGGATCATTCAGAAAACCGGCGGCGGCGGCGGGTTCATTACCTATATGGCGATGATCCCGCAGTCGAACGTGGGCGCATTTGTGGTAGTCACCCGCTCGCCGAACACGCGCTTCGTCAATATGAGTGACGGCATCAATAATTTAGTTGCCGAGCTGAGCGCCAACAAGGCGCAGGTGCTGACGGCCTCAAACCAGAATTAATATTCAGCGGGCAAACGGTTAACGCTAACCAGTTTGCCCCTGCTCATGCTGATATAATTCCCCTGCCGCAGCGCGGCCAGAACCTCTGCCACCACCGACCGTGAAATACGCGTGCTTCGCTGAATATGATTCATTACGCCTATTTTAGCGCGCAGATTATCATCCCATGAGGCCATATTTAGCAGCATGGCCCGAATCTGATTATAGGAATTATTGCCGACCAGCTGCATATCGCGACGCTGCAATAGCCGATTGATCCACAAAACCCAGGTAAACGCATCCTGCCAAATATTGCCATCATGAATAAGCTGATAGATTTTCTGGGCCGGCAAATAAAACCCGCTGCAGGGTGTTTGTGCAACAAGATTATATTCCTGCAGATTACCCAAAACATCAGACGTCAAACCAAAAATAAACGGTGCAGTCGCAATGCCGATTAATAACTCATCTGACCGACGATGGACAGCGACAATGCCCGTTTGCAAAACAAACGTGGAGGGAGACTCGTCAACGCAGCTGTATGAAAGAATTTGGTGCTTAGGTATTGTTAAGGGTATGCCCTCGGCTTTCAGACACTGTTCGAGCCGGCTTAATTCAGCAAGTGGTTTCGCATCAACGTTCATGCAGACCTCAAGTCATCTTTCTTTGTCGGTTCTATTTTATTTTCTCTTGTCAGGTAAAAGGCGGGAGAACTCTCCCGCCTGTTGGTTTTACCAGGTGTATTTCACGCCCAGATTGGCACCCCAGTTCTGGTCAGCGTCGCCGCCGCCCAGGTAGGTTGCATCGGTGTAGGCGCTGAAGTTTTTAGTGAAGCTAAACTGCGTGCCCAGACCCACGCGAACGGCTGAGCCTTCCAGGCCGTTGTCGATGGTGTCACCGTTGATATCCGCGGTGTTGTCCGCGTCGTCATAGACGTATGCCAGCTTGAAGTAAGGCGTCAGAGCCTGATCGCCGCCGTAGTTGAAGGTATACCCCGCGTCAAAACCGAGCTCATAGCGCAGGCTGTCGTAAGACTGGCCGTCGATACGCATGTCGTTGTTCAGACGATAGTCATCGCCGGACTGTAACAGGCCCGATACGGCAGCATAAGGCGTGACGTAGCCAGACAGGTTAGGTTTCCAGTCGTAGCCCAGCTTCAGGCCAAAGCCGACGGCGTCGGTGGTGGTATTCCCGTCCACGTACTGGCCGTTGCTCATATTTGCGGAGAGATCGCTGTTGAAGCGGGTGTAGTTCAGGGAGCTGTCGAGGAAAACATCGTTCGCGAATTTCGCGGACGCGTAAATCATCGCCGTCTGGCTATCCTGATCGACCTGGCCGGTACGATCGCTGACGTCGCCTTTCGCAAAGCCCGCCGCGCCGCCGACGGTCCACTTCGCGTTGTTACCGTCAATCAGGGTATCAAGGCCCACCATGATGCCGCTAACGTCCTGATCGTAGCTTACCACGCCGTTATCCGCGTCGAAGTTACCGCCGAAGTAGCTCACCCACGCCCCGCCGTTATCCGTCAGGCCGTGACGGGCGTTGGTCAGACGCGCGCCCAGCGTATCCTGCTGCAGATTCCAGATGTTGGTATTCGCAGAAGGAATGCTTAGCGCCATGTTAGCTGAGTCGGTCAGCTCCTGCTGCGCCAGCACAACGGTGTCGCCGCGCTGCTGCGCCTCATAGGTGTACGCCCCCAGATCGGCCTTGTTGGCAGCTGTAAAGCGGGCGCTGGTATCCGCGTTATTGTCGTAAACGCGAACGATCTCTTTGTTGTTGTAATCGGCGACGGAACCGGCACCGGTTGCATCGTCGATGCGCACGCTGTAGTTACCCGCAACGTCGCCGTTGACGGCTAAATGACCGTCAGAATTCAGCGCAACAACGCCATGGTCGTACTCGGCCCTGTAGATATCGTTGGTGACATAGCGCGCGTTGTTAAGATCGCTGTTCAGCACGTAGTCGCGGCTGCCCACGTTCAGCACGCCGCCGTCCGTCAGCACCATGTTGTGGGTATCCACCTGGCCCAGGCCCAGCGCCAGCTCGGCATGGTTGTCTACCGTAAGGGTGTTGGAATACAGCTCTGCCGTCTCTTCGGTCAGCGCCGCGCGGCTATAGCCGTCGAGCGTCAGGCTGTCGGTCGCCACGGCTCCGCTGTCGCCGATATTCAGCGTAGACGCATTGGTCAGGGTGATGGAATCCGCCAGCAGGCCGGAGTTTTCGACGTTGACCTGCGACTGGTTGTTCACCTTCAGCACGTCAATGTTAGAGGTCTTGCGGGTATCCCATTCTGAGCCGTTATCCAGCGTCACGTTGAACAGGCCGCTCTGGTAAACCTCTTCACCCGCAACGTGGCTATTGCTGTCGAAGGTAGAATCAGGCCAGATGCTGTTCGGAGACAGGCTGTGCCAGTCAACGTCGCTGTAACCCTGACCATACATCTGTGAAGTGCCGATGGCTTCAACGCTGGACTGCGCTGCACCGACCCACTTACTGCCGTTGGTCAGCGTAACGTCAAGCTTATCGGTACCGTCCCAGCCGTTGGTGGTCGGGTTGTACACGCCGTCTTCGGTGGTATCGGTCGCCGGATCGCCGTCAACGTAGAAGTTATTATCAAAGGTGCTGGAGAACAGAATGTCGCCGGTTACGGTTGAATGATCGAAGGTCGCCGTGGTCTGCATGGCGTTATCAGATGCACCGGCCATAACGATCAGCGCCGCGTCATCCGCGCCCGTAGCGTTCGTTTCGCTATAATCGCTCGGCTTCCCGCTCTGGCCATAGAAGCCGCTGGTGCCCAGATCGCGGTACGCACCGGAGGTCAGCACGGAATCTTTCACCACCACGCTGTCGGTAAAGATGTTGCTGCTGTTGGCAACGCCTTCAACGCCGTCGTAAGGAGTATTATCCAGTTCCTGATAGCCCTGCATCAGCGTGATGCCCGCGACGTGGGAATTGTTCTGGATAACGATATCGGACTCTACGTCCAGGGTAATGGCATTCCCCAAACCGTAGGTATCGAGGTAATGCGTTTCTGTGGTGTCGCCATTAACGACGTCATACGCGTAGTGTTCGTAGGCATCGTTAATGGTGGAGTGGTCAACCGTCAGGCTAAAACGTTCGTTCTGGGTGTGTACGGTGCCGTCTGCATCCACGCCTTCTGCGCAGGTGGTGCTCAGGCAACTTGAGGTCACCATGCCATTAACGGTACTGTTAGAAATACTCAGCGCATTCGCATGGCCGTTAATACCATCGTCCAGATAATAGGTCGAGATGACGCCATTGACCGTAGACTTATTAATCACCGGATAAATATCACCGTCGTGAGAGGCATCGGAGTAATTCCAGTCTGCATAACCAGAATACCACGGCGTAGTGGCGGTATTATCATATCCGAACGTATTATAGGTTGTACCTGATATATCTTTCGCATTTGCCTGAGAAGCGATAGCAAGGGTGCAGGCTAATGCAAGTTGAGATACAACCAGTTTCTTTTTCCATGTTTGCATTGGGTCATCCCTCCTCAGGGACGTAAGCAAGTTTTTCCATAAATCATTTTGCAATACTTTATTGCGGAGGGAATTATGCAATTTCATTTCTAAAAGGTTCAATGAATGATTCCATTAAGTCCGAATCCAGACAAATAACGGAGCAAAACCTTGAAATCATTTTCAGAACAGATAATTAACGTGAAAAAAAAGGCATCAGGAGAAAGTAATACATAAGTTATAAATATAATAATCGCGCCACCATAACTTAATTCTCTTTATATTAACCAAACCCGGCAATTAAAGATACATTATATATTATCTAATTTTCCGTTTGCCGCTTTCTCGTGCTAAGCGGTGAAAATATGATGATGCCTTATCTGTAAAGGGGCATACATAACGCCCACTTTAGTAAAACACCCCACGGCATCTTCAGGTACACTAAGGCTCCTTTGTTCCACAAACCTCAGGCATATCATGACCGATTTAACTGCTCGCCCCCGTCGCCTGCGCAAGTCCCCCGCACTGCGCGCTATGTTTGAAGAGACAACGCTCACCTTAAACGACCTGGTGTTGCCGATTTTTGTTGAAGAAGAGATCGACGACTACAAGGCCATTGACGCCATGCCGGGCGTGATGCGCATTCCCGAAAAGCACCTGGCGCGCGAGATCGAGCGCATCGCCAACGCGGGGATCCGCTCGGTGATGACCTTCGGCATCTCTCACCACACCGACGCCACCGGCAGCGATGCCTGGAAAGAGGACGGCCTGGTCGCCCGCATGTCCCGCATCTGCAAAGAGGCCGTGCCGGAGATGATCGTGATGTCCGACACCTGCTTCTGCGAATACACCTCTCACGGCCACTGCGGCGTGCTGTGCGATCACGGCGTGGACAACGACGCTACCCTGCTCAACCTGGGCAAGCAGGCGGTGGTTGCCGCCGCGGCGGGCGCGGACTTCATCGCCCCTTCTGCCGCCATGGACGGACAGGTTCAGGCGATCCGTCAGGCGCTGGACGCCGCTGGCTTCACCGATACCGCGATCATGTCCTACTCCACCAAATTCGCCTCCTCCTTCTACGGTCCGTTCCGCGAGGCCGCGGGCACGGCACTGAAGGGCGATCGTAAAACCTACCAGATGAACCCGCTGAACCGCCGCGAGGCGATCCGCGAGTCGCTGCTGGACGAAGCCCAGGGCGCAGACTGCCTGATGGTGAAACCGGCGGGCGCGTATCTGGACATCCTGCGCGACATCCGCGAGCGCACCGAGCTGCCGCTGGGCGCTTACCAGGTGAGCGGCGAGTACGCGATGATCAAATTTGCCGCGCAGGCGGGTGCGATCGACGAAGAGAAAGTGATCCTCGAAAGCCTCGGCGCGATCAAGCGCGCGGGCGCGGATCTGATCTTCAGCTACTTCGCGCTGGATCTGGCCGAGAAAAAAATCCTCCGCTAATCTTCACCGAACTGCAATACAACCGACATCTGCTCCTTCTACTGTCTTCGCAAGACGGCAGGAGGAGTCATCATGTTCAGTCTCGATAGCGTTCTCGACGACCTTTGGCCTCAGGCGAGGCCCGCACCCTGGCAAAAAAGTCTGTTAAAAAGGCTGTTTTACGAAGACGAGTTTCAGCAGTTTGCCGCCGCCCACCGCCACCTTAAGGGGCTGGACATGGTGGAGCAGGTTCTTGAGCACCTCGATATTCTCTGTAGCGTTTCCGCCCGCGATCTCGAACAAATCCCCGAACATGGCCCGCTGGTCATTATTGCTAACCACCCGACGGGCACGCTGGACGGGCTGGCGCTGCTGTATGCCGTTTCCCGCGTGCGCCGCGACGTGAAGGTGGTGACGAACCGCATGCTGACCCACCTGGAACCGCTCAGCTCGCTGTTCATCCCGGTGGACAACATGGGCGGCAGGACGGCGAAATCGTCGCTGGTGCAGATGGAGCAGCACCTGCAACACGCGGGCGTGCTGATCTTCTTTCCGGCAGGTGAAGTCTCTCGCCCGACGCGCAAAGGCATTCGCGATAAAAAGTGGCACTCCGGGTTTATCAAGCTCGCCGGCAAGCTGCGCGCGCCGCTGCTGCCGGTACACATTCAGGCGCGCAACAGCCTGCTCTTTTACGCCAGCACGCTGGTGTCGCCCACCCTGTCGATGGTGCTGCTGATGCAGCAGATGTTCCGCCGCCGCCATAGCCAGCTGCCGATCAAAATCGGCCAGCAAATTGCCTGGAGCCACTGGTTTAGCAGCACGCTCTCGCCGCGCGAGATGGCCGAGCGGTGCCGTCAGCACGTGATGCGTCTCGGCAAGGGCGCGACCGGCGTCTTTAAAACCCAGTGCGCCATCGCGCGCCCGGAGGACAGGGCCACGCTGAAGCGCGAGCTGGCGCAGGCCGAATGCCTGGGCAATACCGGAGACGGTAAAACCATCTACCTGTGGCAGCGCAACGGGCAGGAGGACGCGCCGCTGCTGCGCGAGCTGGGCCGCCTGCGCGAAATCGCGTTTCGCGCCGTCGAGGAAGGCAGCGGCAAGCGCCGGGATACCGACGGCTATGACGATGACTATCTTCACCTAATCCTGTGGGATGACGCGGATCTGGAAATTGTCGGCGCGTACCGCTTTATGCCGACGGCCATGCAGATCGAAAAGCGCGGCGTGGAGGGGCTTTACAGCCACAGCCTGTTTCACTACGACGAGAAGATGCAGGACGTGCTTGAACACGGCATTGAGCTGGGGCGCAGCTTTATACAGCCGCGCTACTGGGGGCGTCGCGGCCTGGACTATCTGTGGTCCGGGATTGGCGCCTATCTGGCGCGCTATCCGCACTACCGCTACCTGTTTGGCCCGGTCTCGATTTCCGGCGGCCTGCCGCCCGCCGCGCGGGATCTGCTGGTGGCGTTTTATCGCCTCTGGTTCCCGGCAAGCCATCCGCTCGCCGCGTCTCGCCAGCCCTACCCGGCGTCGCTGCCGGACGTGCTGGCGCAGTTTGGCGGCGTGGACTACGTGGATGACCTGACGAAGCTGAAGTCCCTGCTCGGCAACCTGGGCTGCGGCATTCCGCCGCTCTACAAGCAGTATTCCGAGCTGTGCGAGCCCGGCGGCGTGCAGTTTATCGACTTCGGCAGCGACCCGGCGTTCAACAACTGCGTGGATGGGCTGGTGCTGGTGGACCTGTGCTACCTGAAGGCGAACCGCTATCAGCGGTATATAGAGGCGCATTTATAACCCTCACCCCTGCCCTCTCCCTAAAAGGGAGAGGGTGAAA
>AGFT01135585.1_pt1 | contig 36478 bp, 16 predicted proteins | sample 305848 | NCBI WGS metagenome assembly AGFT01 (sample SAMN02954282, study PRJNA62043) | ant fungus garden metagenome | biome: terrestrial; feature: Atta colombica fungus garden; material: fungus garden; isolation source: Atta colombica fungus garden bottom | host: Atta colombica | place: Panama...
AGAGGGAACGATTACACCCTCTCCCCTATGGGGAGAGGGCAGGGGTGAGGGGCCCAGACCGCACCGTTACGAAGGAAAACGTATGAAACAACTCATGGTCGTCGCCATCGGCGGCAACAGCATTATCAAAGATAACGCCAGCCAGTCGGTCGAGCACCAGGCGCAGGCGGTAAAAGCGGTGGCAGAGTCCGTGCTGGAGATGCTGGCGTCGGACTATGACATCGTCCTCACCCACGGCAACGGCCCGCAGGTGGGGCTGGATCTGCGCCGCGCCGAAATCGCCCACGAGCGGGAAGGGCTGCCGCTCACGCCGCTGGCGAACTGCGTGGCGGATACCCAGGGCGGCATCGGCTATCTGATCCAGCAGGCGCTGAACAACCGCCTGGCCGCGCGCGGCGAGCAAAAAGCCGTCACCGTCGTCACCCAGGTGGAGGTGGATAAAAACGATCCCGGCTTCACGCACCCGACGAAACCGATCGGCGCGTTCTTCAGCGAGGCGCAGCGCGACGCGCTTCAGCAGGCGCACCCGGACTGGCATTTTGTCGAGGATTCAGGACGCGGCTATCGTCGGGTGGTGGCCTCGCCGCAGCCGCTGCGCATCGTTGAAGCCGACGCCATCAAGGCGCTGACGCAAAAAGGCTTTGTGGTGATCGGCGCGGGCGGCGGCGGGATTCCGGTGGTGCGCTCGGCGCAGGGGGATTATCACAGCGTTGATGCGGTCATCGACAAAGATCTCTCCACCGCGCTGCTGGCCCGCGAGATCCGCGCCGACGTGCTGGTGATCACCACCGGCGTGGAAAAGGTGTGCGTTAACTTCGGCAAGCCGAACCAGCAGGCGCTGGACGTCGTCAGCGTGGCGCAGATGACGCGCTACATGAATGAAGGCCACTTCCCGGCGGGCAGCATGCTGCCGAAAATCGTCGCCTCGCTGGCATTTTTACAGCACGGCGGCAGGCGGGTGATTATCACCTCGCCGGACCGCCTGCCCGCGGCGCTGCGCGGCGAAACCGGCACCCACATTGTGAATGAAGGAAACTAAGATGAGCGAAAACAAAAGCCGCCGCGCGTTTATCAGCCAGAGCGGCAAAATGGTCACCGCCTGCGCGCTGTTTGGCGCGACCGGCTCCGTCGCGTATGCTGCGGATACCGCGAAATCCACCTGCGAGACGGGCAAGCCGATGAACATCACCGCAACGCATTACTACCTCGACAACGTGCTGCTGGAGGCCGGATTTGCCTTCGACGGCGGCGTGGCGACGAGCACCCGCACCGAGCTGAAAACGCTCGAAATCAAGGACGGCAAAATCGTCGCCCTGCGCGAGAATAAAAGCCACGCCGACGCCTCGCTACCGCACTATAACGCAGGCGGCAAGCTGATGCTCCCGGCGATGCGCGACATGCACATCCACCTGGACAAAACCTTTTACGGCGGGCCGTGGCGCTCGCTCAACCGCCCGGCGGGCACCACGATTCAGGACATGATCCGCCTGGAGCAGAAGCTGCTGCCGGAGCTGCAGCCGTATACCCAGGAGCGCGCGGAAGCGCTTATCGACCTGATTCAGTCCAAAGGTTCGACTATCGCCCGCAGCCACTGCAACATCGAGCCGGTGTCCGGCCTGAAGAACCTCGAGAATTTGCAGGCGGTGTTATCGCGCCGACGCGCAGGGTTTGACTGCGAAATCGTTGCCTTTCCGCAGCACGGCCTGCTGCTGTCCCATTCTGAAAAGCTGATGCGTGAGGCGATGCAGGCGGGCGCGCACTACGTGGGCGGGCTGGATCCGACCAGCGTGGACGGCGCGATGGAAAAATCCCTCGACACCATGTTCCAGATTGCGCTCGACTACGATAAAGGCGTGGATATCCACCTGCACGAAACCAGCCCGGCGGGCGTGGCGGCGGTGAACTACATGGTCGAAACCGTGGAGAAGACCCCGGAGCTGAAGGGCAAGCTGACCATCAGCCACGCCTTCGCGCTGGCGACGCTGAACGCGCAGCAGGTAGACGAAATCGCCACCCGCATGGCGGCGCAGCGGGTAACGATTGCCTCGACGGTGCCGATTGGCACCCTGCACATGCCGCTCAAGCAGCTGCGCGATAAGGGCGTGTTTGTCATGACCGGCACCGACAGCGTGATCGACCACTGGTCGCCGTACGGCCTGGGGGACATGCTCGAAAAAGCGAACCTTTACGCCCAGCTTTACATCCGCCCGAACGAGCAGACGCTCTCCCGCGCGCTGGGCATCGCCACCGGCGACGTGCTGCCGCTGAACGACAACGGCGAGCGCGTATGGCCAAAAGCGCAGGACGACGCCAGCTTTGTGCTGGTAGACGCCTCCTGCTCCGCCGAGGCCGTGGCGCGCATCTCCCCGCGCACCGCCACGTTCCACAAGGGCAACCTTGTCTGGGGGACGGTGGGGTGAGGGCATCAGGCCGCACGCTCCTTTTGTAGGCCGGATAAGCGCAGCGCCACCCGGCAATGCCGTATACTGCCAGGCACATTCTTAAAGAGGGATCTGCCATGGCACAAAACATCTACGACAACCCGGCGTTTTTCGAAGGCTACGCCCAGCTTCCGCGCTCGGTGCAGGGGCTGGACGGCGCGCCGGAATGGCCCGCGCTCAAAGGCATGCTGCCGGATCTGTCCGGCAAAGCGGTTATCGATCTCGGCTGCGGCTACGGCTGGTTCTGCCGCGCGGCGCGCGAGCTGGGGGCGTGAATCGTTATCAGGACGAAGGCCAGCGCGTCAGCAGCTGGCTGGCGGACGGCGTCATCAAATATCACCGCACGCTAGGCACGACGCTGAACGCGCTGATCGGGGCGGGGTTAACGGTAAGCAACGTTAACGAATGGGGGCCAACGTGGGCGCAAATCGAGGCGTGGCCCGCGCTGGCGGAAGAGGCCGAGCGCCCGATGCTGGTGCTGATCTCGGCCCGCAAGGCTCAGTAGCCCACTTTATACACGCGCCCGCTCTGCACCCCTTCCACGCTGCGGCGATAGGCCTGCGCCACGGTCGCGGCGGGAACGCTTTCAAAGCCGGGGAAAAAGCCGTCGTAGGCTTCGGCGGATTCGGTAAGCACCGTTGGGCTAATCAGGTTGATGCGGATCCCGCGCGGCAGCTCGCACGCTGCGGCGCGGACAAAGCCTTCCAGCGCCGCGTTCACCGTGGTGGCGTTCACGCCCTGCGCGATCGGCTCGTGCGCCACGATGCCGCTAATCAGCGTAATCGAGCCGCCTTCGTTCAGGTAATGCTGGCCGGTCAGCGCCAGGCGCACCTGCCCGAGCAGCTTATCCTGCAGGCCCTGGTTAAAGTCGCTGTCCTTCATCGTTGCGAGCGGGCCGAAGTGCAGGCCGCCGCTGGCGGAGACGATCGCATCGACCTTGCCGATGCTCTCAAACAGCGCCTGCACGCTCGCCTGCGAGGTGATATCCACCCGCTCGTCGCCCTGCGTGCGGCCGACGCGAATCACCTCATGACGACGGCTCAGCTCTTCCGTCACCGCACGACCTACCGTACCGCTGGCACCAATAATCACGATTTTCATTGTCGACTCCTTAGGTTGTGAGCCTTCATTGTTTAATAAATAAAAAGGCGGATAAACTGGGCTAAAGTTAGAAGATTACTAACCAGAGGTTTGCAATATGGATAAGCTTCGCGGCATGGAGACCTTTATCGCCGTGGTGGAAAGCGGCAGCTTTACCGGCGCGGCCTCGCGGCTGGAGATGTCGGCGGTGATGGTTGGAAAGTACATCGCCCAGCTGGAGGCCCGGCTCGGCACGCGGCTGCTGGAGCGCAACACCCGCCGCCAGAGCCTCACCGACGCCGGGCGCGTCTACTTTGACGAGGCAAAGCGGGTGCTGGAGCAGGTTTCTATCGCCGAGAGCGCGGTCGAACGGCTGCGCGCAGCGCCAGCCGGAACCCTGCGCGTGACCGCGCCGACCTCGTTCGGAGGCTGCGTCATCGCCCCGCTCGTCGCCACCTTTTTGCAGCGGTATCCGGACGTGCGCGTCGAGCTGGATCTGACCAACCGGATGGTCGATCTGGTGGAGGAGGGGGGCGATCTGGCGATCCGTATCGGCGACATCCACACCGAGGATCTGGTGGCGAAATACCTTTGCCCGTACCGGATGGCGATCTGCGCCGCGCCGGACTATTTAGCCCGCCACGGCACGCCGCAGACGCCGGACGATCTGGTGAATCACCTCTGTTTGTCGCACACGGTGTGGACCGCGCGCAACGAGTGGCGGCTGCCGGGCGTCGAAGGGGAGGTGCGCTGGAAGCGCGATGCGATCTTGCGCTGCAACGATGGCTACGGATTGCGAACGGCGGCGATAGCCGGGGCGGGATTGCTGTTGCAGCCGGAGGTGCTGGTGGCGGACGAGCTGGCGAATGGTCGGCTGATTCGGGTGCTGGAGAATTTCACCCCACAGCCGAGGCCGGTGCATCTTTTGTGGCGCCAGGACTTACGACCGTTACCGAAACTTACCCAATTTATCGCACATATCATGAAACATGCACAGACTGTCCCCTCTCCCTTTTAGGGAGAGGGTTAGGGTGAGGGTCAGAAGCGATAACCTATGCCCACATTCCAGCCGTTGATGTCGTAATCGTCGCCCAGATACCAATGAGATCTATAAAGCTAGCCCATTCCACTGTCATTTTATAACTCCCATCTGGCGTGTATTTCTCAACAAAAATATCTTATTTGTTAACGCACAAATGTATAGCAAAAATTCCGCTAACCGAGTGCCAGGCAATTGTTAATTATCATAATAGGGTGTTCCCTGGGCTGTTTATCGGTGATAAAAAAACCAAATGATCAAACCCGCAGGCAGCCCCAACCAGGTTAACTCAAGACATATCAACACATCTTTGAAAGAGAAGGGGAAATCCTCCATCATATTCCATGCTAATCCCGCACCGACTAAACGGCCAAGGAGCGTCAGAATGAACACCGCCAGACCTATCGCGCAGCACAGGTAAACAAGGTTAATAAACGATTTAGTGCTGTTTTTCATTCTTGAAATGCCCACCTGCGAAAGCGAATCCTTTCCGTTTCTATACAATACGAGATCGCTTAGTGACCCCATTCCACTATAGAAATTTAGAAAAATGTATTGGGTGTCATCACGATCAAGCTCATATTTTTAGCCAGTTTAAAAATACTGGATGACCATTCGGGATATTCCCCTGATTCTAATAAAGTAGCCATTCGTTGCATGTTATCTACGATTAGAGTCGTTTTCTCGATAGTCATTATACCGTCTTAATATCCATATTTTCAGTGGTTTAAAGTCCATAACATAGATAATGTAGATTTGTTCCCGCCAATGCAGGTCTGTAAGAACGATTCATTAAATGAGGTTAACGTAAACCCAGCGTATCGGGAAGGGCTTTGATAAAGTCGGACTCATCTCCTTGGTACGCTTTCGCAATCTCTGCAAAGGAATCGATAACGCGCTCTTTCTCATCGTCCGTTAATACCTGAAGCTCGGCGGCAATATGTTCCATCATTTCCACAGCAGCATCTGGATTGAGCGAATGTTCGTCAGTGAATTCAAGAAAAATGGCCATATCTGCAATAACTTTAATCAAATGATGTGAGTGAGTCACAGACCTTTTCCCCTTATATGTCCCGTAAAACCAACCTTCCGCCGGAAGGGGCGGAAGGCCGTTTGTTAATCCTCATACTTGAAGTCAATACCAATCCTGAGTGTCTCTGTATCTATCGTTATTTCGCAACCCTGCCAGAACGGTGTTTGTTGTGATTTGATGTTATTAACAAATAACGTTCTAAGCTCCACGAGAAGATCCAGCAAACGACCATTGGCTTGCGCGCCCGCAGTAAACCAGTTTGTCTGCCCTGAGGTGCTATCCACATAATCAAATTCACATTTACAGTGATCTCCTTCAGGAGATAACTCTGCCCGCATAATAATTTTTGACGCGTTATCGGGTGCTGCTGCCAGTAATACTGACCCAATATCGTTGTAGATTTCCTGATCAGAACGCATTATTTTCCCCCCGGTGCATTCTTAAATGTTTCAGCTATCGGTCTGCCACCATCGATGGTGTATTCGATGTAGAACTTATCTGGTCTGACGCTATCACCCACATACGTTGGTTGAATGTTAACCTTCACCTCTTTACCTTCGCTTACTGCCTTGGCCCAGGTATTTTCCATCTGTTTCCATGCGCCTTTGTTCAGATTACCATCCATCGGCACCAGGTTTAACTTTTCTCCAGGCCCATTAAAAATACTGGCGATTAAGTGACCACCCTCATCACCGGGATTACCGCATTTCCCGGCCTTACACTGTTGATAACCATTCCTGTCTTTTACGTTCGCACTCAGGGTTGCTTCGACCTGTTGAGGCCTTGCCAGATGGTCCGTTTTGTAGACTTTGTCGCCATCAAGATTATAGGTCTTATTAGGGAGCGGCTTGTTGAGTTCCTTATTCCAGTTCCATTTAGCACCAGACACGGCATAAATCTCATCACTGGCCTGGTTAATCAGCTTAGATGCCGCTTCCAGATCGCCTGCTTTAAGCGCTTTTTCCGCACCCTTAATGGCTTTGCCCGCAACATCCCCTGCGCCAGGGATGATGCCAATCGTCGCGGCCAGATAATCAAGCGCACTGTGCGCTTCCGCGAAGCTCTTGATATCACCCACGACCGGGACAAAATCTACGCCAAATAACGCCATATCCTTCAGCGCTTCCCGTCGCTCGGTATACATTTTAACCGCGCAGGCTTCGGCGCTCATCCCGCCACAGTTTTCGCGCTTGTAGCGTTCATTTTCGGCCTTCACCTGCTCTTCGGCCACTTGCTCGGTGGTTTTACCCTGCGCCAGCGCCGCGGCGATGTCGCCAAGGGAGTTATTCTCCACCGTCGTCTTACCCGCCTGCGCCCCCGCCACGGCAGACGCAGAGCTGTCGCCCGCCAGCCCGCCGGAAAGCCCCGCCGCCAGCGTCGCCAGGGCAGAAACCGTCTGCTTCTGGGTTTCGTCCAGCTCGTCGGCAGGTTTGCCATACATCTCGGTGGCGATCATCCCCACCAGCTCGCCCGTGGCGGCCCCGGCGGCACCCGCGAGTGCGTTTTGATTCTGGGCGGCAGCCAGCGCGGCGTTGACCACCGCGTGCGCGGCCACTTTGCCCGCGTCGTTCAGGTCGCTGTAGTGACCAATCACCTCCGCCACGTACGGCGCGGCACCGCCCGCGAGGGCCGCGCTAAGATCGCTCCCGGCTAGCCCCTGAACCGCCGCCGTCGCCGCCTGAATCGCCTGCTGATACTGACCGCCGGTGCCAAAGCCCGAGGCATTCATCGCATCGTTGTAGGCCGTCTGGTAGATCTGGCCGTTGATGTCGCTAAGGGTCGCGGTTTTGCCCGGGTTGGCTTTTTCCCACGCGGCTTTCGCCTCCTGAAGATCCTGCGCGTTAACGTTTTTAAGCTTCTCTTTCGCCGCGTTGGTGGCGCGGATGCTCCCCTCGGTGCGGGCAATATCGGCCACCTGATTGCCAATCTCGCCGATCAGCTGCGCCTGCTGGAGTCGCTCCTGCTCTTTCTCTTTGTCGAAGATAGGGGAGAGCGTCTGGTTGGCGTGCGCCACGTCGCGGCTGAGCTGATTCACATCCTGAACCTGACGATCCCGATCGCGAACGATCAGCGTACCGTCGGATACCGCCGCGTGCGTGGTGCTGCTGTCGTGCCCGTCGCGGTTCGCGCCCACCAGCAGGCCGTTGGCCATGTTGCCGGCAAACTGGCTGCCGATGCTGCCCCCGGTGCTCATGCCCACGCTCTGGTGTTCCACTTCGAAATCGGCGCGGTTTTCAATATCGCTAAAGCCAAGGGTGCCGGTATCGAGACGGTTTTTATCGGCGGTTGCCGTCGAGCCAATCACCCCCCCGTTGAGCTGGGTATGCTCGCCCACGGTCACGTCGTAGCCGCCTTTACCGGCGAAGATCCCGGTCTGTTCCACCACCGAGTCGTAGTTGCTGTGCATCTTGTCGCGGCTGACGTTGACGCTGGCCGAGCCGGTCATGGAGCCGATGCTGAAGCTACCGCCCGCGCTGGCGTTCTGCTGTTTCGAGTCGTAGCGATCGCTGTCCTGCTCGGAGGTAAGGGTCAGGTTGCGGCCAATGTCCGCTTTCACGGTTTCGCCGCTCACCTGCGCGCCGGTCAGGGTGGCGTCTCGTCCGGTCAGGAGATTCACCTGGCGGCCCGCGTCGACGGTAGTTTCGCTGTGGGTGGTGCCGTTGCCGCTCTCGCTGCCTTTGCCGCGGTTGACGCTGGCAGAGATGTTAAGGCCAAAGCCGCCGGAGCCGTATCCGATGCCCACCCCGACGCTGCCGCCCTTGCTTTCGTTTTTGCCGTCCAGCAGCTGCGTATTTTGCGCCGAGCGCAGGTACAGATCGCGGTTGGCGGCAAGGGTGATATCGTTGCCCGCCTTCAGCTGGCTGCCCTCTACCGTCAAATCGCCGTCCGCGCCCCGCTCGCCGCTGCCGGTGGCAATCACGCTGAGATCGCGCCCGGCGTTAAGGGTGCTGCCCTGGGCGGTGTTCTGCTCGCTGTACTGGGTGGATTTCGACGACTGGCTGCCGTAGGAGAGGCTAATACCTACCGTGTTGGTGTTAGAGGCATCCGCGCCCATGGCCTGATCCATCCGCGCAGCCTGCGCGGCCTGTACCCCGGAAAGCGCCGCCTTCACGCCCTGCAGCGCCTGCAGGCGGCCGCTGCCGGAGGATTTCGCCTGCTGTGAGGCCTCGACGGCGCTGTTCAGCGCGCTGCCGACGGTGCCGGAGAGCGCCAGGGTCAGCCCGGAGGTTTTCTGCTCCACCTCGTGGGTCTGCTGGCTGCGGTTGTTCACCGCCGTGATATCAACGTTTTTACCGCTGAGGGCCATATCCTGACCGGCCACCAGATCGGAGCCGCTCACCGTCAGGCGATTGCCCGCGCGCAGCGTCAGGTCGCCGTTGACGCTGCCGACGGTGCTGCCCGCCTGGGTGGCATCGCTGCCGGTATCGGTAGTTTTGACGCTCTGCGAGCCCACGCTAAAGCCGATGCCGCCGGAGCTCATCAGCCCGGATTTTTTCTCCTGCTTCATGTGCGCTTCGGCATTGCGCTCTTCGGCGGTTTCCACGGTCAGGTCGTTGCCCGCCAGCAGGGCAACGTCGTCCGTGCCCGCCACGCTGCTGCCGCGAACGGTCAGATCGTTGCCCGCCGTCAGGCTGACGGTGTTGCCGTTTAGCTCGCTGCCCTCGGTGGTTTGACGGGAAATCACGTCGCGCGTGGTGGTGGTGGTTTTCGACAGGAAGCCGTTACCGCCCACCACTTTATGCCGCTCGTCCAGATCCTGGGTGTTTTCACCCGCCGCCAGCGTCAGGTTATTCCCGGCGCTGACGTTCAGCGCCTCGCCAGCGGAGAGGGCGGCGGCGCGGGCGCTGAGGTCGTTACCGGCAGCCAGGGTGACGTCGCCTTTGCCCGTCACTTCGCTGCCGACGCTGTTGGTCTGCCCCTGTTTCAGGCTGTTGTCGGCATCCCACACCAGGCTATCGCGGCTGGCGGTTTCCACCGTGTTCAGGTTCATATCCCGCCCGGCCACCAGCTGCGCTTTGCCGTTCTCGCCGCTGGCGATAACCTGCGCTCCGGTCAGGGTGATATCGCGCCCGGACTGCAGCGCCAGCCTGCCGTCGTCGCCCTGGACGTAAATGCCGGATACGCTGTCAATGGTGGTGCGGGCGAAGCGGTTCTCACCGTTCACGCTGGAAGCGCTGTTGGTCGTGCTGGTGAGGGTGATGTCACGTCCAGCGCGAGCCAGCACGCTGCTGTCGCCCACGATGGCGCCACCAATATTGTTGATATCGGTGCGGGCGTTCAGGCTGACGTCTGCCCCCTGGATCGTACCGCTCTGGTTGGTGATGTTGTCGGCATCCAACTGCAGCACCTTGCGCCCGGCGAGGGTGCCGCTGTTAAAGAGATCGCCGTTGAGCTTAATCGAGACGTTGTTCCCGGCAATCAGCGCCCCGGAGCCGTCGATATCCCCCGGTTTTACTTTGGCGTAGACCTGCGGCACCAGCACGGTTTCCATTGAACCGTTCGGCATCTTCACCTGGGTGTTAACCAGCCAGACGATATCCCCGGTCAGCAGCGCCATCTGCTCCGGCGTCAGCGCCACGCCGATCTTCAGGTCGTACTGCTTGCCGAAGGTAATGCCGCGATCCATCAGCGCTTTGTACTGCTCTTCATCGTTGCTATAGCCGTCGAGATAGCGCTGCCCGGTAATGCCAATCACCTGCTCGCGGATCAGGCGTTGCTCGTAATAGCCATCGCCCAGGCGTTTCAGCGTGTTATCACCGTCGGTGGCGAAGGCGTCCTGCATGTAATCGCTGCCGAGCCACTGGCGTTCATTGGTAAAGCGCGGATCGGTTTCCACCAGATACGGTACGTCCGCCGACGGATTGACCTTGAACAGGCTGTTGTCCGGCAGGGTGGTGTTCGGGCCAATGATGCGAATAGCGCCGTCGGCAGGCGTCACCTCAAACTGCTGGCCCGCTGGCGGTACCACGGGCTCGCCCGGCTTCACGGTTTGCTGCGCCGCAGGGGCGCCCGCCTGGCCAATCGCCACGCTGGTGCTCTGTAATACCAGAGGCGCGATGCTGAGGCTGCTGCCCTCGACGCTGCCGTTGCTCACCAGCTGGCCCGGCTTGAGGGAGATGCTCTGAATGGTCGTCGGCGGGGTATACGCGGTGCGGTCGCGCCCCTGCTCGTCGTCGCCCTTGTGGCGAATACGGTAGTAGTGGGTAACGGTACCCTCATCCGTGGTGAAGCGCTGACCGGGCACGTCGTCGTTCTGCACGCTGCCCATCTGGTCAATCTGCAGCGTACCGCCTGCAATCACCTGACTCTTGTCGTTAAACAGCCTGTCGCCGGTCAGGCTCATGCTGCCGCCCGCGAGGATCTTCGCCGGATCGCTCTCTTTGATGCGCGTTTCGTCAATCGTGCGGGTGTAGTCGTACTGGTTAAAATTGTCGTTGTTCGCGCCGGTATCTTCTGGCGTATTCAGGTTCCGCAGCCCGTCGGAGGAGTTGCGGTCCACCCAGACGCCGTTCTCCGTCGAGCTCCAGCGGGTGGGGGAGCCGGAATGCTGGTAGTCGGTTAGCTGTTCTTCCGAGACGCGGACCACCTCGGTGGAGAAGTGATCGTTGATGTTGTTGATCTGCGAGGCGGCGATTGCCATATCCCCGGCGGATTCGATGGTGGCGCTGTGGTTGTTAATCGCGCCCGCGCGCCCGATCGCCGCGCCGCTGTCGTTCAGCGCGCCGCCGATCAGCAGTGTACCGGCGCTGTAAACCAGGCTATGGCCCACGTTGTTCAGCGTCTGCACGCCGAGATCGACCCGCTCGCGCCCGGCAAGCGTCGCGGCCGTGCCGTTCTCGGCCAGGTTATTGAAGGTGATGCTGTTAACGCCCACGGCGTCGCCGTAGATACGCCCGGTGCCGACGTTGGTCAGCGTATCGGCATGAATAAGGGTGTGAACCCCGTCAATCAGGCCGTAGTTCAGCACCGTGCCTGCGGCGCTCAGCGCGTTGCTTCCGGCGTTGATTTCACCGCTGGCCGCGTTCGTCAGGTTGGCGCTCTGCACGTTTAAAGCGCTGCCTGCCATCAGCCTGCCGCTGTTGGCGATATCGCCCGGCGTGGTGAAGGTGAGATTGCCGTTGGCAACGATGTTCCCGCTGTTGATGACGCTGCTGGCGCTGCCCAGCGTCATATCCCCCTGCGACAGCAGCTGGCCGCTGGCATCGAGGGTGTGCGCCTGAATGCTCAACGCCTTGCCCGCGTTGACCGTACCGCCAGCATTTATCAGGTTCAGGCCGCTACCGTTCAGATCCAGCGTGCCGCCAGAGGCCAGCGCGCCCGCGCTGTTGTTGAGCACGCCGTCGGTGCGAACGGCGAGGGCATCGTTTGCCAGCAGGCTCCCGCTCTGGTTATCGAGGGCTGCGGTGGTGAGGGTCACGCGCTGTCCTTCCAGGCCCTGATTCTCCCCGAGGGTGTTCTGGTTAATAACGTTAAGGGCGTTAACCGTCACCGCTTTGCCGCTGCGGATCAGGCCCGAGCCGTTATCCACCAGCCCTCTGGCGCTGTCGATCAGCAGATCGCCGACGCTCTGGATCTGCCCGCCGCCGTTTTGCAGGCTATCGCTGTGCAGGTCCGTGCCGGAGAGGCTGACGAGGCGACCGCTGCGGTTATCGAGCGCGCGGGTGGTGATGCTGATGCCGCTGCCCTGGACAATGCCCGATGCGTTGCCTACTTGATTCGCTGCGTTCAGCGACAGATCGCCCGTCGCGGCCAGCTGTCCCGCCTCGTTGTTCAGCGTTTCACCGGTGAAGGCGAGGCCCGCGCCCGAGAAGGCGGTGCCGCGCGCGTTATCCAGCTGGCCGCCGCTGAGGGCCATCGCGCCGACGGATTTCACCGCGCCACCGTCATTATGCAGGGCGGTGAACGTCGCGCTGAGAGTCTGGTTTGCGCCAATCTGTCCGCCGCGGTTGTCCACCTCGCCGCTGTGGAGGGTGAAATTCCCCTCGCTGGCGAGGAAGCCGCCCCGGTTGGCGAGCGCGCCGCTTTCAAGGCTTAACGCGCCGCGCGAGAGCAGGGAGCCGGAGGCGTTATCCAGCGCGCCGCCGCCGAGGGCAACCGTCGCACCGTTCGCGACGATCGTACCCTGGCGGTTGTTCAGCCCGGAGGCGGTGATGCGCTGGGTTTTGGCGGATTCGATACGGCCCTTCGCGTTGTTGATCTCCCGCCTGGCGGCGATCTCGCCGTCATCCGATACCGCCGAAATCAGCCCCTGCGCGTTGTTCAGCGTGCCGGTTTCAATATGATTTTTCCCCGCCACGGCGATGATCTTGCCCTGGGTATTATCAACGGCACCGGCGCCGATTTGCACCGTCTTCGACGCGCCCAGCGTGCCGCCGGTATTGTTGAGCATGTTGCCGGTGCGGACGCTCAGCTCGCTGGCGTTCACCTTCGCGCTGGCGGTGTTCACATCGCCCGCGCCTCCATCAAGCACAACGCGCTTCCCCTGCGTCTGGCTGCCGCTCAGGTCCAGGCCCTGGCCGCGGGCGCTCAGGTTGCCGCCCGCCAGCGTCTGCCCGTGGGCGCTGAGCTGGCCGGTGGTGCTAAGCTGTAAATCACCCGCATCGCCCAGCCTGCCGTCGTTTTTTACCCCGGCTGCCAGCACGCTCCCTTTGCTGCTGGTGAGGCTCGCGGCCTTGACCTGCACGCCGCTGGCCGCGGTGAGCATGCCGCTGTTGGCGAGTTCGCCTGCGGCCTGAACGCTGGCGCTGTCGCTGGCGCGCAGGGTGCCGCTGTTCTCAATGCGTCCGTCGGCGGTGATCGTCACATTGCCCGCCTGCGCGCCTATCGCCCCGGCATTGCGCACGCCCACGCCGCGCTCGGTGCCGACCATGCGAATTTTACCCGCGTACATGCCGCCCAGGCTGGAAACGTCCACCGCCAGCGTAGGGCGCGCGGTGGCGTCATCGCCGCCTTTTTCAATCTTCGCGTGGGCGGCATCCACCGTATTGCGCCCGGTGGTGACCTTGAGGTCTTTCGCCCACAGTCCGGCGTTAACCTTTACCGAACGGGCGATGATATCGGTGTAATCCGCACCGGAGGTGTCCATCCCGGCACCGTCTACCGTTACTTCGCCGCGCTCGACCCTGTAACCCGTCAGCTGCCCGTCCTTCATCTGCGCCTGGCCGGTGGTGAGGGTCGCCCGGTTGGCGTTGATAAAGCCGCAGCCGCTGCAGGTAATGCCCGCCGGGTTGGCGATCACCACCTGTGCCTTTTGCCCGGCCACTTCAATCATGCCGTTTAGCCTGCTCGGATCGCGCGAGCTGACCTCGTTAAGAATGACTTTGGCTTCCCCTTTGGCGAGCCACGGGTTGCCCGCCACCATGCCGCCAAGGTTGGTCTGCACGTTTTTATGGGAGTTGTTGAGGATGGCGCCGTTTTTGTCGACGTCGAACCGGGTGTAGTTATTGCGCGAGACGCCCGCTTGCGATGGCGTCTGGATATTGACCTGCGGCGTGCCGTTGGCGCTGCTGACCACCGTCGGCTGCTGGTTTTTGGGCGCACCGGTATTGGCAACGATCGCGGCCTGCGCCGTGTGCACAACCCCCGTGGCCAGCCACAGGCTCAGGCTGAGCGCGCTTACCCTGCCGATCATCTGGCTGTGGGTGTGAGCGATACCGGAAGAACGAGGCGAACCTGCGCGGCCAGAGCGGGCGATATCCGCCACCACCATCAGCATGCCGCGCGCTTTGTTGAAGACAATTCGGTACAGGTTCTTATTCATGGTTCGTTCCTTTAAGCGCTTCCGGCAGGTTCACGGCGAGCGGGTGTCGCCGTTGCCACTCTCTTGCCTCTTTACGGCTGACGCGGCTGCCGTGGAAAATCATCACGCGCTTGCCGCGCTCCGCGCCGCGGTGATAGAGCGCGCGGCAGATATGGTCCGGGAAAACGTCGCGGCACATCAGGGCGTACATCTGCGCGGTGTGCCCGAACGGGGCGATCCAGTCGCAAAACCAGAACCGATCCCCGCTGTCCCAGTCCTCCTCCCGCATCTCGATAGCCGGGCGGGTCAGGTAGCGCGCTTCCGACTTCTCGTTCAGCCAGGCCCAGCTGAGGAAAAATACCGGCCGGTTGTTCTCGGAAATAAGCACGTACTGCCCGCGCTTGATAATGGGCAGCAGCAGCGTTGGCAGGGCGTGCAGTGGGGCATCGCGGTGCATCGGGGAGTGCATCCACAGCCAGACGGTTGCGCCCAGCACCTCGGCTTCGCTCTCTTCACCGCCGAGCATCAGCGGGGCTTTGATATCCAGATTTCCGATGCGCATTACCAGCTCCAGTTGAGGTTAAACCCGAGGGTCAGGCTGCTGGTGGTAAAGCCGTCCGGCTTCGAGAACGGCGTGCCGGCGAAAAGGTCATAGCCCGTATTGAACGCGCTGCCGCGCAGGCCCACCACGCCGCCGGCGAGGTGTTTACCGATCAGGTAGTCCGAGCTGTAGCCGCCGACCTCACCGTAATCCGCGCCGAGATACAGTTCCTGATTCGGCAGCGGCGTGCTCCAGGCCAGATCGTTACGCACGTACCAGCCGTGGCTGGCGTTCAGGGTGCGTTCCCCGTCAAAGCCGCGCACCGTCCAGCGGTTGCCGATGGCGAACTGATCCTGCGGCGTCAGCGGCGTGTTGCTGATCTGGCGCAGGTACTGCACGCTGTAGCGGAAGTTCTGCGAGCCGACGTCAAACGGCAGGTTGAGCTGGGCGTTAAGCTGGGTGATTTTACCAAGCGCGGTGGCGTCGCCAAAGGTCTCTTCCGGCGCGGGCCGTGCGCCAAACCAGCGGGTGCCGCGCTGGTAGCTTAACCCGGCATCCAGCGTGGCCTGGCCGATATAGTGGCGATGTTCCAGCCCGATGCGCCAGCCCGCCGTCTGTCGGCGCTGAACGCCGACTTCGGTATCGTCGATGTAGTTGCGGGTTTCGCGCGCCAGCACGTCGTAGGTGAGCGTGGTTTTTTGCGTGCCGCTGCGGTGCAGCACGCGGCTTAGCTGCACGTCGAGATTTTTGCTTTTCCCGCTGTAGCGGTAGTCTCCGTTCTGCCCGGCGACGGTCTGGTGATAGTCGTAATCGCTGCCGGTCACGCCGAGCATCCAGTAGCCAAACGGCACGGAGTAGTGCGCGGTATAGTTTTTGCTGCCCTTACCGCCCCTATCGTTCAGGTCGTGGCTGGCAGACACGTAGAGCAGATCGCTTAGCGAGAAGGGATTATCCAGCGACAGCGTCACGCCGCCCTGATAGCGCCCGGTGGTTTCAGTGCCAGCATCGTCCAGCGACAGGCCGACGCGCCACATCTTGCTCTGCTTACGGGTGATGATGACGTCGCTTTCACCGGGTTTTTCACCGGGCAGGATCTCCATATTCGCTTCTACCGTCGGCAGCCGCTGCAGGTTTTCCAGCCCTTGCTCAATATCACGCAGATCCAGCAGGTTGCCCTCGTGCGCCGGGAACGCGCTGTAGAGCTGAATGTACTTATCGCTCTCTTCAGTAAGCTTCACGTGGCGAACGTAGCCCGGCACGATGGCGAGCTTCAGCGTGCCGCTTTTCAGATCCTGCGAAGGGGCCAGCACGCGGGTGGTGATCCAGCCGTGGTCGACGATGCGGTTTTGCATCGTGGTCATCAGCAGGTTGATGCCTTTGCCGCCCAGGCAGCGTCCCTGAGCCTGATCCGCCATGCGCTGCAGGGGCAGCCAGTGTGGCAGGGCATCCTGACCGCTCAGCTCAACGCGGTGAATCGGGAAGCAGGGCGTTTCGGTCGGGAAGTTAATTCTGCCGAAGCTGGAGGCAGGCTCAGAGAGGCGCACGTCCGGAACGGGCGGCGTCAGCTGCTGTTCCAGCGCTTTCTGGCGCTGCTGCTGGATAATAAACTGATTTTCCGGCTCGGCGGCACGGGCGGAAAACATCAAAAAAAGGCCAGCGGCCGTCGATATTATTATCGCTCTATTTTGTCGGGCTATCATCGGGGGTATTCCGCGCTGTGTAAGCAAAATGGACGCAATGTGAATATGTGTAAGATTGTTTAAATATTGGCGGGGTAATAAAAGGGGGATTAATCCTAAAGGTAAGAAAGTTCTGAGCCTGAATATCCTTAAATCTGGTAGTTCATGTTCGTCGGCTAAATAAATTTGGCTTTAGTCCGAAATATTCATTATTCCTTAATAATGGTGTGGTTATGGCGCGCCGACCCGGCACAACGCGCGAAAAGGAGTTATCAAGGCCGCTGACATGTGCTACTAAGACGTGTCATATCATAAAAAAAGAAGGGAAAGAGATAATGTCTGTCAGTAAACTCGCCAGCAGCGCGCAGGGCCTGCAATCGTCCGCCATCCGGGAATTATTAAAACACAGCAAAATGGCGGGCGTGATTTCGCTTGGCGGCGGTATTCCTAACCCCGACCTGTTCGATCATGAAGGGCTGAAGATAGCCGCGGATGCCGTGCTATCCCAGCATTTTGGCGAGGCGTTTCAGTACGGCCTGACCGAGGGCGTGCCGGGGCTGCGCGACGCAATCCAGCGCATCTGCGCAGGAAGGGGCATTGCCTGCAAGGCCGATGACGTGGTGATCACGTCCGGTTCGCAACAGTCTCTCGACGTGCTGGCCCGCGCGTTAATTAACCCAGGCGATACCGTCGTTGTCGAACGCCCGACCTATCTGGCCGCGCTGCAGGTATTTGGTCTGGCACAGGCAAACTTTGAATCCGTGGGCACCGACGGTGACGGAATGAAAGTGGATGAACTGGAAGCGCTGGCGGCAAATAAAACCATCAAAGCCGTTTATATTGTTCCGACGTTTGGTAACCCGGGCGGCGTAACGCTTTCTGAAGCGCGTCGTAAACAGCTGGTGGAATTATCAAAGCGCTATGATTTCGTTATTATTGAAGACGATCCCTACAGCGAAATTAATTATACCGACGAGACGTTTCGCCCGTTAATTGCCCACGCTAAAGATATCGGCAATGAAGATAACGTGGTGTATACCTCCACGTTTTCTAAAATCCTCGCGCCGGGAACCCGCGTGGGCTGGGTGGTGGTACCCGAGTGGCTGAAGCGCGCGGTGGTTAACCTGAAGCAAACCACCGATCTGCATACCAGCACCCTGTCGCAGCTGATGACCTACGAGTACCTGAAAACGGGCCGTCTGGCCGGGCAAATTACGATGATCCGCGAAGCGTATCGCCAGAAGTACCAGACGTTTGCCACTGCGCTGGAAGCGGAGCTGGGCGACGTGATGACGTTCCACAAGCCGAAAGGCGGCATGTTCCTGTGGGCGAAAATGAACAACGGCATCAATACGACGAAATGGCTGGAAAAAACGCTCAGCAACGGCGTGGTGTTCGTGCCGGGCGAGTTCTTCTACTGCAGTGAGCCGGACCAGACGACGCTGCGCATGTCATTCGTGACGCCGACCGATGAGCAGCTGGTCGAGGCGGTCAGGCGTTTGAAAATTTCGCTGTAAGCAAAGCCCCGGCAGGTTGAGTAAACGCTGCCGGGCTGTTGCATTCGGGTTCAGCCAAAAACATTATCCCGCTTTTCGCTTTGCCACTACTTCCGCTGCGGTTTTTACCCGGCTCAGCTCTTCCTGCGTTCTGGCGTTGGTTTGCACTTCCCAGATATCAACATTCAGCTGCAGGTTCAGCCAGAATTCGATGCTGGTATCGAACGCTTTCGCCAGCCTGACGGCCATGTCGGCGGTAAGTTTCCGGTTATTGTTCACCAGCGCGCTCGCGGTGTTGCGATGCACGTTGAGCATGTCCGCGAGGTCTGCAACTTTGAGGTTGAGCGGTTCAAGATATTCATACTGCAACACGTCGCCCGGCGTTGTCGGCTTACGTAAGGCCTGTTGAAAAGTCATGGGTGATACCTCACTTGTGTAGCGTGTATTTGTGGGGGGAGAGGTAAAGATCTTCTGCCTTGCCGTCCGCATGGTGGTTAGCTCCTGTCCCTGTGAAGCTGAGGTCATGGTAATGCACCGATGCACTGTGCGCAAGTGCATTTCTTTTGTTAATGACGATAGTGTTACGGGGTATGAAAATGGAGGAAAGGGAAGTAAGAGAAAATGTGTCGATTCTGCGAGGCGGCTTCAGATAGATCCCCTCATCCCAAATGAGAGAGGGGACGGTTAGCGCATTTACCGCTCCCGCAGCGCCTCTTTCGCCCGGTTGAACGGCTTGATCATATAATCCAGCACCGTTTTCTCGCCGGTCTTGATATCCACCGTGGCGATCATCCCCGGCACAATCGAGAAGTGCCTGCCCGCCTTGTTCACCAGGTAGTCCTGGCTGGTGCGGATAAACACCCGATAGTAGAACACCTCCGGCTTGGCTTCGTCCTGAATGGTGTCCGGCGATATCGTCTCGACCACGCCGTGCAGGCCGCCGTAAATGGCGTAATCGTAGGCGGTGATCTTCACCAGCGCCTCCTGGTTGGGGTGGATAAAGGCGATGTCGCGCGGCGAAAGGCGGGTTTCAATCAGCAGGTGATCGTCCACCGGCACAATCTCCATCAGCTCGCCGTTAGGCGGGATCACGCCGCCGATGGTGGTGACCTTGATGTTTTTCACGATCCCGCGCACCGGGGATTTCACCGTCAGGCGCGTGACCGAATCTTCCCGCCCTTTGAGGATCGCCGACACCATATCCACCTCCGCGTTGGCCTTGGACAGCGCCTCGCGCGCCTGCACGTAGTACTGCGAGCGCACGTCGGTCAGCTTCAGCTCCAGGTCACTTTTTTGCCGCTGCAGCCGCAGCACCTCAACGTGGCTGGCCGCGCCGGTTTTGACCAGCCGCTGGGTGATCGCCAGCTCTTTGTTCGCCAGATCCAGCGCCGAGCGCAGCTCCCGCTGGGTGTCCTCCAGCTGCGCGCGGCGGGAGTTGTACAGGCGCGTTTCGGCCCCCGTCAGATCCGTCCACTTCGCCAGCGCCGGTGGGAACGTGAGGGGCAGATCGTTCACCTCGGCGTACAGGCGCACGCTGGAGGCGAGGGCGGCCCGGTAGCGCGCCGCGCTTTCGCCGACGTTCGACTCCGATCGCGTTGGATCGAGGCGCGCCAGCACCTGTCCGGCCTGCACCTGATCCCCCTCGTGGACGTTCAGCTCGGTGAGAACCCCGCCGTCGAGAGACTGCAACACCTGCTCGCGCGAGCTGGGGATCACCTTGCCCGTGCCCGTCGAGACCTCGTCCAGCACCCCGAACCACGCCCAGATCCCAACGGCGACGAACAGCAGCAGGGAGAAGATCACGATGCGCCGGGCGCCGGTGTAGCCGCTCTCCGAGTCGAGGGCGTTGTCCAGATCTTCCATCGCGGCAACGTCACGCTGACTGATTTTCATTTTTCCACTCCCGTCCGGTTGCCTGCTGTTGCTGCTGCTGTTGCATGCGGCTGTTGCTGAGCGCCTGCGCCTTCGGCGCATCCATCACCAGCATGCCCTCTTTCAGGACGACGACCCGCTCGACCAGCTCCAGCACCGGCACGCGGTGGGTGGCGACGATCAGCGTGCGGTTGCCGAGCCAGGCCCCCAGGCGCTGGATAAACTCGCGCTCGGTGTGCTCGTCCAGCGACGCGGTCGGCTCGTCCAGCAGAACGATGTTCGGATCGCGCAGCAGCATGCGCGCCAGCAGGATGGACTGCCGCTGCCCGCCGGAGAGCCCCACGCCGTTCTCCATGATCGGGTAGTCCAGCCCCTTCGGCAGCTTCTGCACGAAGCCCGCCGCGCCGCACATCTCCAGCGCCTCGAAGATCTCCTCGTCGGTGGCGCGCGGCATGCCGAGGGTGATGTTCTCGCGCAGGGTGCCGTAAAACAGCCGCGCGTTCTGGGTCATAAAGCCGACGTTGCGCCGCACGTCCGCCACGTCCAGGTGCGGCAGGCTGAGGTTGTCGAGCCGCACTTCGCCTCCGGCCAGATCCATGCCGCCCGCCAGCGCCTGCAGCAGCGTGGATTTGCCCGCGCCGTTGCGCCCGAGGATCGCCACCTTTTCGCCGGGCTTGATCTCCAGGCGGTTGATGCGCAGCGCCATGCGCGGATCGTCCGGGTGATAGCGGAACTGCGCCTGCTCAAACAGATAGTGGCCGCGCAGCACGTCCTGGCGGATCGGCGTCTCTTCACGCTGGTTCTCGGTCGGCAGCTGCATAATGCTGTCCAGCCCCTCTTTTGCCGCCTTGACCTGCTGCCAGCGGGCCAGCACGCCGCACAGGGTCGCCATCGGGGCGATCATCCGCGACGCCAGCATCGAGGCCGCCACCACCGAGCCGGTGGTCAGCGTGCCGTCGATCACCATCGGCGCGCCCACCACGATCACCCCGGCGTACACCAGGCTCTGGATCGCCATGCCCCAGTTGATCAGGTTCTGCGTCAGCTCGCGGGTGCGCAGGCCCGATTCGGCGGTGATCTGGATATAGCTGTTCCACTGCTGCAGGAAGCGGTTTTCCGCCTGCATCAGCTTGATGTCCTCCAGCCCCTGCACGCTCTCCACCAGCACCGCGTTGCGCAGGGTCGATTCATGCGCCGACTGCTTCGCCAGCTCGGCGAGCCGCTTTTGCAGCAGCAGGCCGGGCAGCACCATGATCACCGCCGCCACCGGGGCGATCCACGCCAGCTGCGGGGCGATGATCGCCAGCACGATCACGAACAGGAAGAAGAACGGCAGATCGACGATGGTGGAAATGGTCGAGGAGGTAACCATCTCGCGGATCTGCTCCAGCTCGCGCAGCAGGGAGATAAAGCTCCCGGTCGAGCGCGGGACCGCACTGTTGCGCAGGCGCAGGGCGTGGCCGAATACGCGATCCGACACCCGCAGATCGGAACGCTTGCCCAGCAGATCCATAATGTGCCCGCGCGCCACGCGCAGCACGAAGCCAAACAGCGTGGCGATCAGCACCCCGATGGTCAGAACGTAGAGCGTCGGGTAGGACTGGGCGGGGATCACCCGGTCGTACACCTGCATGGAAAAGACGATGCCGGAGAGCGACAGCACGTTGATGAACAGCGCGGCGAGCATCACCCAGCTGTAGGGCCGCAGGTCGCGCATCACCAGCCGGTAGAGCCAGTCCGGGCGGTATTTCGAAATGTAGGCGTCCACGCGGCTGTCCTTCAGCGCGGCCAGCGGGCGCAGGGCGATCACGTGGCGGACGCTGGGCAGCATTGCCGCCATCGACAGGCGGTTGGTGTGCATCTTGTCGTCGAAAAAACAGACCTCAAGGGTATCTTCGCCGTCGAAATGCTCAATGACGCCAATCTTGCCCCCGTCCAGCTCAACCACCACCGGCAGGCGCCAGCTGTTGATGGCCTGCTGGTCCGCCGTCAGCAGCTGAAACGACAGCCCCGCCTCGCGGGCGAGCTGGGTAAGGGCGGGCACCATCGGTTTCCCTTTTAGCCACGGCGCGCCGGCAATCAGCGACCCGGGCGAGCAGGCCACGCGGTAGCGGGTGGCGACGTAGCCGAACGCCTGCGCCCACTGCGCCAGCGCATCATCCGTTATGCTCTCCCCTTGCGGAATATCACCTGGCTTCATGGCTGGATCTCCACGGTCTGGATGGTGCGGTTATCAAGGTCGAACGCGTGACGCAGGCGCCCGGTGTTGTACAGGCAGTTCAGCTGCAGCTGGTGCAATTGCCCGGCGGTCTGCTGCTGGGTGAAGCGGGCCTGGTAGACCTCCTGCTCGGCGTTAAGCACGTCGAGCAGCGGGCGGGAGCCGAGGTCGAGATATTGCTGCTGGTACAGCTCGCGGGTGCGGGCGCTGAGCGTCTCCTGGCGGCCCTGAATTTGCAGGGTGCTGAGCAGGCTCATCACCTGGCTGCGCGCCTCCAGCAGCTTTTGCCGTACGTCGAGGCGCGTGCGCTGGATGGTGGCCTGGGCGGATTCCACCGCGTGCCCGGCGGCGTCGCGCCGCGCGGTCAGCCCGCCGCCCTGGTAGAGCGGCATCTGCACCTTGACCCACGCGGAGTACTGGGTGCGGTCCCGCACCTCGCTGCCGGAGTAGCGGTCATTCAGGTAGTGGCGCACCTCCGGCTCCAGCGAGACGGTCGGCGTCATCTGCGCGTTGGCGTAGTCGAGGTTCGCCTGCGCGACGTTGGCCTGCGCCCAGGCCGCCAGCACCGCGGGCACCAGGCGGTCGTCCGGCTCGGCGATGTCGCAGCTTCGCGTCAGGCTGGCCGGAAAGTCATTGCTTACGCCGTTCAGGCCGTCCCAGCCGAGAAAGCTCATCAGCGTGGCGCGGGCGCTGTCGAGGCTCGCCTGGTACTGCATCAGCTGCGCCCGCGCGCCTTCGATGCGGGCATCGGTCTGCACCACGTCGGAGAGCGAGCTGGCCCCCTCGTCGTTACGCTGCTTTGCCAGCGTGCCGATGGAGGAGAGGGCGTCGAGCTGCTCTTTGGCGGTGTCGACCATCTGCTGCCAGGTTTGCACCTGCACCAGGGCGATGGCGGTGTCGTGGGCGATGGTGTCGATGCTCACCAGCACGTTTGCCTGCTGCTGGGCCACGCCCGCGCTTTCGGCGCGCACCTGGCTTGCCACCTTGCCGAAGTCGTACAGCATCTGTGAAAGCGAGAGCACCAGCGACGGCGTAAAGCCGTTGTTATCCCCGTCGTGGGTATAGCCGTTGTCCATCCCGGCGCTTATCTGCGGATAGTATTTCGATTTGGCGACGTCCACCTCTTCGCTCTGCTGGTAGAGCTTGCCGACCGCTTCGCTGATGGCGGGATGCCAGGTCACCGCGCGGTTAACGGCTTCGCCGAGCTGCAGCGTGCCGGGCGCGGCTTTGCTGGCCACCGGGGCCACGCGTCCGCTCAGGGAGGGAAGCTCCTGCGCGTCGCGCAGGTCTTCGGTATTGATCGTCGAGGCCGGGTTTGCCGCGAGCGTGGGTACAGATATCAGGCAGCACGAGAGCCACCAGCAAGGCATCTTCTTTCCCATGTCATGTCCCTAATAAATGAGTACGGCTTTATTGTTTATGCCCGGGCGCTGTGCGCCCGGGTCAGGTGGTGCTTGTTATTGTCAGGTAATGATGTGCTGCTGATTGACCAGCTCGTCGTAGGTGGTTTGCACGTTATCCAGCGTCACCAGCGTGGTGTTGGTGTACGTGCTTCCCGCGCCGTCGCGGTCGATGGAGATCACCGTGCTGCCGCCGCTCTGGGTGACGTGGAGATAGTTCCCCAGCGTCGAGGCGCTGCCGTTCCAGCCCACCAGCAGATCGCCGATGTCGATTTTGTCCCCCTGCGAGAGCGAGAAGTTGGTCCAGTGGTCGCCCGCGGTGCTGCTGACGTTGCCGCCCGTGCCGTTGCCTGCGGTGGTGTTCAGCACCTGGTAGATCAGCGTGTCGGCATACGCGGTGCCGGTAATCAGATCGTTGTGTTCCGAGCTGATGAACTGCGGCGCCATGTTGATGGTCAGCGTCGCGCTGTCCGTTTTCCCGGCCGCGTCGGTCAGGGTGTAGTTAAAGACCTCCTTCGAGGTGATGCTGGAGAGCGACACGCCAGCGTTCAGGGTGTAGGTGTAGTGGCCGTCTGCGCCAATCGCCAGCGTGCCGTAATGGCCGACGACGTTGACCGTGGCGCTGCCGGAGTACGGATCTACCGTCGTGGTGACGCCGTTGTAGCCGGTGATGCTCAGGCGGGTATCCACCGAGTGCAGCTGATCCATCGCCCCGGCGGAGTCCGTGCCGTCAAAGATGTTGCCGTTGACGGCGTGCCCGCTGGTGGAGTCAAACTGGCTCAGGGAGTAGGTGGTCCCGGTGACGCTTGGGGTGATGGTTACCGTGCCCAGCCCGAGCGCCGGCACGCTGCCGGTGTAGCTCAGGGTGTAGGTCCCGGCGTTCAGATCCAGCCCCGACAAGGCGATATCCGCGTTGCCGCCCAGCAGCAGCCCGCCGCCGAAGGAGCCGGAACGGATCGTGGTGCCGCCCTGGGAGATCGTCCAGTTGACCGTCAGGCCGCCCAGCGTCAGGAGCGAGGCGACGTTGAAGTGCAGCACTACGTCATGCAGCGCCGTGTTCGGGTCGACCACGAAGGTGCCGCTGCCGCTGCCCGAGGTGGTTGCCAGCAGCGCCGAGCTCCAGCTTGCGGTGCCCACCGAGGTATCCGAGTAGAGCGACGTGTGGTGTACCGAGGTCACGTCCATCACGCTGCTGATGTCGTTGACGGCGTCCATCGCCCGCGCGGTTGGGGTGATGTTCAGCGAGGCGGTGTCCTTCGCTCCCGTCGGCGAGGTGATGGTGTAAACGAAGGTATCCGGCGTGCTGATGTGGTCCGCGCCGATGCCGGTTTTAAGGGTGTAGGTGTACTGACCGGAGGCGTTAATGGTCAGCGTGCCGTATTCCCCGACGATGGTGGTCGTACCGTTGGCGTTAACCGCCACGCCGTTGACGTCCGTGACCGTGGTGCCGGACGGCGCAATATCGTCCGCCAGCACGTCGCCCGTGGTGCTCGCCCCGACGCTCGACACGCTGTAGACGTGATCTTCAAGCACGTTCAGGGTGTAGGCGGTCAGCGCGGTGATCCCCGCCGCGGTGTTGAGCAGGAACAGGTACTCGCCGGAAGGCAGGTTAAGCGTCAGCTGGGACGAGGTGCCGCCCAGCAGCGGCGCGCGCAGCCAGCCCGGCTGAACGCGCATCTGCTCGAAGGTCTGGGTCGCGTCGTTGAACTTGTAGATGTAGAGATCGAACACCGAGGCCAGCGCCACGCCGCCGACGGAGGCCTGGATGGTCATGGTGCGGGTGGTGCCTTCCTCCACGTTGTAGATGATCGGGTTGCTCAGATCGTCCAGCAGGTTCAGCCCCAGCGTGTTGCCGAGGTTGATCCCCACCACGGTGAAGCCGCCCTGCGACGAGGTGCCGTTATTGATCTCATGCACCGTGGTGTCGTAGGTCAGCGATCCCGTATCGTCCACCGCCACGATGCCGGTCGCCACGGTGCCCGCCCCGAGGTTCAGCACCAGGCTGGCTGAGGCCGACGCCCCGTTGTGGGTGATGGTGTAGGTGAAGCTCTCCGTGCGCCCCAGCACGGCGGCGCTGGTGTTGGTCAGGTTATAGGTATAGCTGCCGTCGAGGTTGATGGTCAGCGTGCCGTACAGCCCCTGCACCACGGTGCCGTTGGCGGTGACGTTCACCGTGTCGCCGTTAGCGTTGGTGACCGCGCTGACGGTGGTGCCCGCCGGGGCGTTGTCGCTGCCCGTTGTCGGATCGACGTCAAGGATCACGTTCCCGGTGAGGCTGGTTTCGCCCGTCACGGTGCCCGCGCTGGTCTCCTTCACGCCCACGTCAATGCTGGTGTAAGAGCCGGTCGCCAGCAGGTTGGTGTTGTAGCTCAGCACGCGGTACTGGCCGTCGGCAAGCCCGTTGAGGTTAAGCGACACGCCGTTCGCCCCGAGCGTCAGCAGGTAGGCCCACTGCGGCTGGCCGGTATCCACCACCGTCGTCCAGGTGTTGTTGACGGCGTCGAAGCGCTGCACCACCAGCTCGAGGGTGTTCAGCAGCGAAAGCACCGCGCCCGTGGCGTTGGCGTTGACCACGATATCCGCGCTGCCGCCGGTGCCGACGGTAAAGCCGACCTGCGCGGTGTCGTTGCCGAGCAGGGTCAGGGCGTTGCCGAGCGCGCCCACCAGCAGGAAGCCGTAGTCGCTGTACTGCGTGTTGGTGACGGTGGCGGTGGTGCTCAGCTCCAGCTCCTCAAGGTTGGTGCTGGCCGACAGCGGCACCACCGGTGCCACCACGGAGCCCGGCTGCGACACGTTACCGGCCGCGTCCGTGGCGGTGATTTGCACCGTTTCCCCCTCCGTCAGCTTGTTGAGGAAGGTGTAGCTGTAGGTGCCGTTGCTGCCCGCGACGGTGGTGACCGTGTTGCCCCCGCCGAGGTTGATGGTGACGGTGCTGCCCGCTTCGGCGGTGCCGGTCAGCACGCTGCCGTCGGCGTTGAAGGTGCCGGACGGCGCCCCCGGAGGCGTGAGGTCGACGATCACGGTGGTGACGCCGGAGACCGGGCTGGTGCCGGAACCGTTAGCCGCCGTCGCCGTGAAGGCATGGGAGCCTTCCGTGAGCGTCGGGGTGGTGAAGGTCCAGCTGCCGGTACCGTCGGCAACCACGGTGCCCATCGCCACGCCGTTGTTGTACAGCGTGACGGTGGCGTTGGGCTGCGCCGTGCCGCTCAGGGTCGGCGTGGCGTCATCGGTCGCTTTCCCGTTGGTCAGATTGCCCTGGATCGTGCCGACGTTATCGGCCACGGTCGCGATGACCGGCGCGTTCGGAACGGTGGTGAACGGCGCGGTTACCGATGCGCTGGTGCCCGCGTTTCCGGCCTTATCGGTGGCGTACACCAGCAGCAATTCGCCGCCCGTCTGCGCCGGGGTGATGGTGGCGTTAAAGTTGCCGTTCCCGTCCGCCGTCGCCGTGCCGAGCACCGTTCCGGTGCTGGAGGTGATGGTGACGGTGCTGCCCGCTTCCGCGACGCCCGTTACGTGCGTGCCGTTGGTGATAACGGCGAGCGTGGTGGGCAGCGCAGGCGGCGTCAGGTCGACCGTGATGGCGGTCGGCGCGGAGGCGGCGCTGGTGTTGCCCGCCGCGTCGGTGGCGGTAACGGTAAAGCTGTGCTGCCCCTCGCCCAGCGCAATGCTGGTTTGCGGCAGCGTCCAGGTGCCGTTGGCGTCGGCCGTTACGGTGCCCACCAGCGTGGTGCCGTCATAGATGCGCACGGTGGAATTGGCTTCGGCGGTGCCGTTCAGCGTCGGGCGCGGATCGTTGGTCGGGCTGCTGCCGATAATCGGGCCGGTCACGGTGCCGACGTCATCGACGATCGAGGTGATGATCGGGACGGTCGGCGCGGTGGCATCGACGTTAACCACGAACGCGGCGGTAGGATCGCTGACGTTGCCCGCGGCGTCCGTCGCCGTCACGGTAAACGAGTGCTGCCCGTCGCCAAGCGTAGGCGTATAGCTCCAGGCGCCGCCGGTGGCGGTCACGGTACCGACGAGCGTCGTGCCGTCATAGATTTTGATCGTCGTTCCCGCTTCCGCGGTGCCGCTGAGCGTCGGCTGGTTATCGTTGGTCAGGCCGCCGTTGGTAATCGGCGTGGCGGCATTGCCCACGTCGTCGGTGACGCTGACGATGACCGGCACGGCGGGCGGCGTGGTGTCAATCGTCAGGCTAAAGCTCGCCGACGGCTGGCTGTTGTTGCCCGCGGCGTCCGTCGCCTGGGCGGTGAAGTTGTGCTGGCCCGTGCCCAGCGTGGTGGTGAGGGTTATCGCCCAGCTGCCGCTGGCGTCGGCCACGCCGGTTCCCACCAGCGTTGAGCCTTCATAGATCCGCACCGTCGCGTTCGGTTCGCTGGTGCCGATCAGGCGCGGCACGGTGTCGTCGGTGGTCTGGCCGCTGGCGAGCTGCCCGGTCACCGCGCCGACGTCGTCCAGCGCGTAGGTGATGACCGGCGCGTTTGGCGGGGTGGTATCAACGATTACGGTAAAGCCCGGCGAGGCAGGGCTGACGTTGCCCGCCGCGTCGGTGGCCGTGGCGGTCCAGGTGTGGCTGCCGCTGGCCAATGTCGGTGGGGTAAAGGTCCACGCGCCGGAACCGTCCGCCTGCGCGGTGCCAACCGCCGTGCCGTTTTCATAAATCGTGACGGTCGAGTTCGGCTCGGCCGTGCCGTTCAGCGTTGGCGTGGTGTCGTCGGTACTCTGGCCGGAGGTGAGCGGGGTCTGAATCGTGCCGACGTTATCGCTGGCCGTGGTAATGGCCGGGGCCAGCGGCACGCCCGTATCCACCGTCAGGGTAAACGGCAGGCTGGTCGGGCCGGTATTGCCCGCCGCGTCGGTGGCGTTGAGCGTCACCGCGTGCGGGCCCTCCGCCAGCGCCGTGGTCGGCGTGAAGGTCCAGTTGCCCTGGGCATTGACCAGCGCGGTGCCGACCTCGGTGCCGTCGACGATGACGTGGACGGTCGCGCCGACTTCCCCGGTTCCGTTGAACGTTGGGCGCGCGTCGTTGGTGGCGCTGCCGCTGGTCAGCGTGCCGGTGACCGGGCCAACGTCGTCAATCACGGTCGACAGCGCGGGCACGGCTGGCCCGGCAGTGTCGACGGTGAAGCTGTAGACCGGCGAGTTAGCCGAGACGTTGCCCGCCGCGTCGGTGGCGTTGACCCTGAGGACGTAGCTGCCGTCCGCCAGCGGCGTGGTAGGGGTAAAGCTCCACGTCCCGCCCGCGATAACCGTCGCTGAGCCGATTTCAGTGCCGTTATTGAAGATATGCACCACGCTGCCAACCTCGCCGGTGCCGCTCAGCGTTGGCGTGTTGTCGTTCGTGACCTGCCCGGTGGCGATATTGCCAATGGTGCCGCCGACGACGTTATCCTCCACGCCGGTCAGGGTCGGTGCGGTTGGGGCAACGGTATCAACCGTCATGCTCCAGGCCGCGGAGGCGCTGCTGACGTTTCCTACCGGGTCGGTCGCTACCGCCGTGAAGCTGTGCGATCCCTCCCCGAGCGCCGTTTCCGGCGTGAAGGTCCATGCGCCGCTGGCGTTGGCGGTGACGGCGCCGATCTGCGTGGCACCGTCAAAAATCGCCACCGTGCTGTTCGGCTCCGCCGTGCCGCTCAGCGTCGGCGCGGTGTCATCGGTCGTCGTGCCGCTCGGCACGTTGCCCGTGACGGTGCCGACGTTGTCGTTAACGCTCACGATCGTCGGCGTGACCGTGCTGGTATCGACCACCACGGTAAAGGCCGGCGAGGCCGCGCTCTGGTTGCCCGCCGGATCGGTCTCGCGGATGGTCAGGGCGTGGCTGCCCTCGGCCAGCGGCGTCGACGGGGTAAAGCTCCAGGTGCCCGTCTGGCCGACCACCACGCTGCCGATGGAGACGCCGTCGCTGTAGACGGTGATGGTGTCGCCCGCCTTCGCGCTGCCGCTCAGGGTCGGCTGGGTATCGTTGGTGGACTGGCCGCTGGTGAGCGCGCCCGTGCCCGGGCCGACGTCGTCCGTCACCGAGCCGATAACCGGCGCCGTCGGCGCGGTCAGGTCGATGGTAACGCTGGCCGCAGGGGAGCGGCCGCTGGTGAACAGCCCCACGGTGGTGGTCGCTTCGAAGGTGTGCGGGCCTTCGCCCAGCGCCTGAAGCGCCGTTGCGGTATAGCTCCAGGTGCCGCCCACGCCGACCGGGATAATGGCGAACGGAATCAGGCTGCCGTCCAGGTAGAGCGTCACCGTGCTGCCCGCCACGGCGGTTCCGCTGATGGTTGGCGTGGTGTCGTCCGAGGTTTTGCCCAGCACGCTGCCGGTGACGCTGCCCGCGTCGTCGATGATATCGGTGATGATCGGCACGTCAGGCAGCCCCGCCGTCACGCCGGTGACGGTGAGCGACGACGGATCGCTGGCGTTGCCTGCCGCATCGGTTGAGGTCACGGTGAGATCCGCGCCGTTGGCCTGCGCCGGGCTGACCGCCACGGAGAACGCGCCGCTGCCGTTCGCGACGCCGGTGCCAATCACCGTACCGCCGCCGTCTTTAATGGTGATGGTGGTGCCCGGATCGGCATTCCCGGTGACCGGCGTGCCCTGGGCGTTGATGGCCAGGTTGCTCGGATCCGCCGGAGGAACGCTGTCCACGGTGACTACGGTGGTCGGGCTGGTGGTGCTGTTGCCCGCGGCGTCCGTCGCAACGACGGCGATGCCGGTGATGCCCTGGTCGAGCGGGGCGGTCGGCGTGAAGGTCCAGGTGCCGTCTGCCGCCACGTTGGCGAAGCCCACCGAGGTTTCGTTGACGAATACCTCAACGGTGCTGCCCGGCTCCGTTTTGCCGGAGATCGTCGGCGTGGTGTCGTTGGTATAGAGCACGTTGTTTGCCAGCGTGCTGCTGGAGATGCTGTCAATCTGCGGAATGGCGGGCGGCACGGTATCAACGGTGACGTTGAACTGGGCGCTCGGCGCGCTCGGGTTCCCCGCCGCGTCCACCGACACGGCGGTGAGGTGCAGGGTGCCGTCCGGCAGAGCGGAAGGCGTCACCGTCCAGGTGCCGTTCACCACCGTCGCTTCGCCAATCGCCACGCCGTTGTTGTAGACAATTACCCTGTCGCCGTTTACGCCCGTGCCGGTAATCGCCGGGGTATTGTCGTCCGTGGCGCCGCCCGCGGCTGCGCCACCGGCCAGGGTAATCACCGGAGAGGCCGAAGGCGTGGTATCAACGTTGATGGTGATCGGATCCGAGGTCAGCGACACGTTGCCCGCTTCGTCGGTGGCGGTGGCGGTGTACTGGTGCGAGCCCTCGTCGATATTGGCGTCCGGCCTCCAGCTCCAGTCCCCGCTGGCGTTGGCGGTGACGCGGCCCACCTCAACCGGCGCGGCGCCGTCCAGGCTGTCGTAAATAATCACCACGGCGTTCGGTTCGGTTTTACCGCTCAGCACCGGGCGCGGGTCGTTGGTGCTGCCGCCATCCGCCACCGGGCCGGTGATTTGGCTGACGCTGTCGGTAACGGTGGGGACGCCCGGTTTGTCCGGCGCGTCGGTGTCAATCACGATGGTAACCGGCTGAGACGGCGAGCTTTCGTTGCCCGCGCCGTCCTTGTTGGTGACGGTCAGGGTCACGTCATAGGTACCGTTCGCCAGCGGCGGGGCGGTCCAGGTCCAGGTCCCGTCGTTGCCAACGGTCACTTCGGTCTGCTTCACGCCGTCAACGTAAATGGCGACCGTATCGCCCGCCGTGCCCGTGCCGCTCAGGGTCGGGGTGGTATCGCGGGTGGTTTCCCCCGGGTTCAGCGCGACTCCCGCGCCGCCGTCCGGGTTAACGGTGACTTCCGGCGTATCCGGCGTGCCCGGCGCAACGGTATCGATCACCAGGCTGAACGGCGGCGAGGTGGTGATGTTACCCGCCGCGTCGGTGGCCTTAACGGTGAGGGTGTGCGTGCCGTCGGTCAGCGGGGTAGTTGGGGTAAAGCTCCAGCCGCCGCTGCCGTTGAGCGTGGCGGTGCCGAGCAGCGTCGTGCCGTCATACACGGTAATGGTGCTGCCCGCCGGGGCGGTGCCTTGCAGTACGGGGCGGGTTTCATCCGTCGGCGTGCCGCTGGTGACCGGGCCGGTTACGTCACCGGTGTTATCGGTGACCGTGCCGATCGTCGGCGTGCCCGCCGGGGTGGTGTCGATGTTCAGTGTAAAGCCGCCGGTAGGATCGCTGGCGTTACCCGCCGGGTCGATCGCTACGGCGGTCAGCGCGTGGCTGCCGTCCGGGATCGCGGTTGGCGGCTGGAAGCTCCAGCTGCCGTTTGCGTCTACCGTCGCGGTGCCGATCTGCGCGCCGTCAATGCGGATGCTGATGGTGCTGCCCGGCTCGCCGGTTCCGCTGATGACCGGGCGGTTGTCGTTCGTCGGCTGGTTGCTGGTCAGCGGCCCGGTGTAGCCTTCGACGGCATCCACCACCTGGGTGATAACCGGAGTGGCGGGCGGCGTGAGGTCGATGGTGATGCTCCAGCTGTTGGACGTGCCGCTGGCGTTGCCCGCGGCGTCGATGGCCGTGGCGGTAAAGACGTGCCCGCCCGCCAGCATGTTGGCGGCGGGGGTAAAGGTCCAGACGCCGCCCGCCGGGATCACCAGCGTGCCGATTTGCGTCTGGCCGTCAAAGATATACAGGCGGGTGCCCGCTTCGCCCGTGCCGTGAAGGGTCGGCGTGCCGTCGTTGGTCAGGCCGCCGCTCGGAATGGTGCCCACCACGTTCTGCACGTTGTCTTCCACCGAGGTGATGACCGGCGTTTCTGCCGGGAGCAGGTCCGGCGCGATCGCGGAGGCCGTCGGACCCGTATTTCCGGCCTTGTCGGTGGCATCGGCGGTCAGCGTTTCGCCGTTAAGCACTTTTGGCACCAGCGGGATGTTGAACGTGCCGTCGTCTCCCGCCTTGCCGCTGGCGATCTCGGTGCCGCCGGGGCCCTTGATGCTGACGGTGCTGCCCGGCTCGGCGGTGCCCGTAATGGCGGTGCCGTCAGGAAGCACCTTCACGTTTTCAGGGGCGAGCGGATCGGTGGTGTCCGGCGCGGTGGTTGTCCCCGGCTGGCTGGCGTTATTCGCCGCGTCGGTTGCGACCACCTGCAGCGTTTCGCCGTTGGTTTGCGCTGGGGTGATGCCGATGGTGAACGTGCCGTCATTGCCCGCCTTGCCGGTGCCTATCACATCGCCTGCGGGATCTTTTATCGTCACCGTGCTGTTGGCTTCGGCTTTACCGGTCACCGTTTTACCGTCGCCGGAGACCACCAGATCGCTCGGTGGGGTCGGCGGCGTGGTGTCCGGCGTCACCTGAAGCGACGTGGTGGTGGTGACCGGGCTGACGTTACCGGCCGCGTCGACGGCCGTGACGTTAATGACCACGCCGCCGGGCTGCGGCGGGTTCAGCGTGATGCTGTAGTTGCCGTTAGCGTCCACCGGAATCGACCCAATCCGGTTGCCGCTGCTGTCGGTGATAATAATCGTGGTGTTGGCGTCGGCGTGGCCCGTTGCCACGGTGCCCGCGGCGTTGAGCGAGGCCGTTGGCCTGTCTGGCGCGGTCACATCGACAATCAGGGTGATGGCCGGGGAAGGCGCGCCCTGGTTGCCCGCGACGTCTGTGGCGCGGGTGGTGATCTGGTGGCTGCCTTCGCTCAGGTTGACCGACGGCGTGAAGGTCCAGGCGCCGCTGGCGTTGACGTTCGCGGTGCCGATGGCGATGCCGTTGTCATATATCGTGACCGTCGAGCCCGCTTCCGCCGTTCCGCTGAGCGTCGGGCGCTGGTCGTTGGTACTGGAGCCGTTGCTGAGCGCGCCGGTGTTAGGGGCGACGTCATCGGTGATGCCGGTGACGACGGGGGCCGATGGGGCCACGGTATCGACGATAAAGGTCGCCGCCGTGGACGGCGCGCTGGTGTTTCCGGCGGCATCGGTCGCGGTGGTGGTGATCGTATGATTGCCGTTAGCGAGGGCCGTGCCCGGCGTAAAGCTCCAGTTGCCGTTGGCGTCGGCTTTGGTGGTGCCAATCTGCTTGCCGTTGTCGTAAATCGTGATGGTGGCACCGGCCTCGGAAATACCGCTGATCGCCGGGCGGGCATCGTCGGTGCGCTGGCCGTTGGTGAGCGGGCCCGTCTCGGCCCCGACGTTGTCGTCGACAATCAGAATGTCCGGCGCGTCAGGCGCGGTAAGGTCCGGCGCGGTGACGTGCCCCGCCTGGCTGGTGTTGCCCGAGGAGTCCGTTGCCGTGGCGGTGATCTGCTCTCCGTTGGTCAGCGGCGTGCCCAGCTCAATGGTGAAGGTGCCGTCGCTGCCGGTTTTGCCTGTCCCCACTACGTGTCCGCTGCTGTCCTTCAGCGTAATCGTGCTGCCGGGCTCTGCGGTGCCGGTCACGGAGGCGCCGTCGGAGGAAAACTTCAGGTTAGAGGGCGGGTTAGGCGCCGTTGTGTCAGGCGTGGACGGGTTTCCCGGATTGCCCGGATTGCCGTTGTTGCCATTGTTACCGTTGTCGTCACCGCCGCCACCGCCGCCGCCTCCTGCTGCCAGCGCAACCCCACCGCCGACCGCCAGGGCACCCAGCACCCACGGCCAGACGGCGGCCCCGCCGGCTTCGCCGCCCGATGAGGCCAGCAGCGCATCGACGGAGGCGATCGCTTCGTAATGTTCTACGCCGGTGGGATCTTCAATCCACCACAGCGCGCCGTTGCCTTCTTCCAGCACCAGCTGGCTCGCCCCCTGCGCATCGTTTACGTAGAAATTTTTGAGCGTAATGACTTCACCCGAATGAAGTGAAATCACCAGATCGTTGCCGCTGCGGGCGTAGTGCGCAATATCGGCACGCTCTACGTGAAGCTTAACGACAGAGGAATGGCCCAGGGTAACCTGTGTGCCCTCAGTGGTCGTTTCCACGCCAGTAAGTTTAGAAATAACAGAGATTTGGCTCATACAGTTATTACTCCAGCAGAGATATTATTAACGGCGTGCAGGACGTCGCTTTCTCAGTCTGGGGTAATACGGGCTCCCGGCAGAGCCGCCGTTATTTATGCAAAGCTCACCGTAACTTTCTTTAGAGCGACCGATGCCCGCCAGCATCGAGAGTGGCAACATCAGGGGCAAATCTATTTATTTATCAGATACAGCGATGTTTTTTATTTCTTCGTAATGGATAAACCTTGTGATTAATGGAGGTATTTTTTAAAAGGGATAAAAATGATATAGCTAGGAATTAATGAATATGCAAACTCCGCTTATGTAAACGTGACGCGTCTTAATTAAACAGAAGCGATCTTCTGTATTGTAGTCGCTTCGTTATTATATAAATTGTTGATTTTAAATGGTTTTGTGTTTTTGTTGGGGGTGTTTTGTAGGTGGGTGATAAATAGTAACGACACAGGCGTGATTATTTAATTTTGTTAAGTTAATGCTGCTTAAATATAATTTTAGGGCGAGTAAACTTTATTAATTATAGATATATTATATTTCTGGTTGTTTTTGGGTTATTTTCTTGAAGAGCGGTCATAATCTGCTACAGCGTAAAATAATGTCGGTAGCAGGTAATGAAAAAATACCCTAATAAATTTTTGCAGATAATACGACAGAGGTATGAATTTTGACGAGAAGTTCGCAAGGGCGATGAAAAAAGGGCCGCGCTGGCGGCCCTTTTAGGCGGGAAGGCATTACTCAGTGACTTTCTTTTCCAGGTCGCTAGCGCCCTGTTTAGTCTTGTTCCAGCCTTTCTCTGTTCCTTCTTTGGTGGCGTCCCACCCTTTTTCCGTGCCTTCTTTGGTTTTGTGCCAGGCTTTCTGTGAATCTTCACTTACCTTGCTGCCAAAGCTCTCGCTTTTGCCTTCAGCGGCGTGCTTTTGCTTGAGCTTCAGCTCTTCACCTTTGTGCTGCTCTTCGTGCAGCTTTTGCTCGGCATCGTTGGCGTTGGCTTTTGCCGCGGCTACGGTATCGTCAGTGGCGTGTGTGGTCGCAGCAAAAACGGGAGAAGCCAGCAGAACGGCAGACAGTGCAATAATTGTTTTTTTCATAATTTCCTCATTCAACGTTTCGGTTATGAGCGTGATTCAGCATGGCATAAGCGAACCGGCAAGGCTTTAGGAAAAAACTGTAAGTGGATCGGGACGCCATCGCGAGGGGATTTCGTATAAGAATGAGCGCATGTAAGAAAATATATCCAGGAAGCATTAGCTTTGGTCATGAGCCTGCGTAGAGCATTCACGCTTTCAATTAATGAGGGGGGCGAGGCTATTTATGTAGTGAATTTTTCCTGGATAAGTTTTTGCATAATGTATGGAATCGAACCTATCGGTTGCGTTTTGTTTCCTGGCTCACAGTTTTTTCCGCAAGAAAATTCCTAGGTTTTTTCCCGGATTTAAGAAGATATATCATATTATTAATAAAAGTCTTATTATGGACTCATTTGCAGCAGCATAAAGGTTTGAATTTGCTTTTACGCTGTGTATCGTATGCTCCCTGCAAGGCGTGTTTTTTCTGTGTTGATAAATATCAATTTACGGCCCGTAAGGTTGTATTGAGCCAATATTTTTAACATAATTAGATAATCATTCTTTCATTTGTTTAATAAGCAGTGACTCCCGCCTCTTTTACGCTGCGTTTGCAGTAGGCTTCTCTTCTCAATTCAGAAGAAAATTCTTAATAAAATTCCTAAAATGGATCATTGATCTGCCAAGTTGATCTTGTATGGGTGTTTATTCTATTATGGTTTCGCAAAAAAACCGCTGTTAAATCACTCTTCATTCCTAAAGGAAAGGGACTGCTATGGCTGATACGTTCCAGAACGAAGTGCCTAAGGCACGCATCAATTTAAAACTGGCTTTACACACGGGAGGCGCGCAAAAGAAAGTTGAATTGCCTCTGAAGCTATTGACCGTTGGCGATTTCAGTAATGGCAAAGAGTCCCGTCCGTTATCTGAAAGA
>AGFT01059190.1_pt1 | contig 36149 bp, 33 predicted proteins | sample 305848 | NCBI WGS metagenome assembly AGFT01 (sample SAMN02954282, study PRJNA62043) | ant fungus garden metagenome | biome: terrestrial; feature: Atta colombica fungus garden; material: fungus garden; isolation source: Atta colombica fungus garden bottom | host: Atta colombica | place: Panama...
TAGGGCCACCCGGCAGAGTATCAGAAGCAGAAATGCGTAATTTAGGTATAACAGTTTGTGCGGGTGGGGATTTTTTGATAACTGATATAGACAGCTTTAAGCCCCACTCAGTGGGCAGAGAATCAATGTCTGTTGATAAAAGTGGGGCAGAAAGCCCCACCATGAAGTCAATAGCGCGCGGCGTCGAGATGAACCTGAACAGGAGCTGCGGTATTGCGGAAGGAAAACACATCGCCACGCACGCGTAAATACACCTCATCGTCTTTTACATTAATCATCGCCTTATCATCATTGGTGACCATAAATGCATTTAAATCATTAACGTGTGTTAAAAAGTCTGCGTCGCTTTTCGTCGCGTCATAGAAAAAGTAATGATAAGAAAACGATGTCATCGCTCCGGCGCTGGCCTGTGTGACATATAGCACGGTCCCATTATTGACCTTTACTCGCTTGTACACTTCATGCTCTATCGGAAAGCTCATAAAACTAACAATCCAGCCGATCATCGCAAGGACATTAAAGAGGGGCACCAGAATATAACGCTTCTTAAAAACCCGTTCTTTTTGCATAATCAATCCCGCATTTTATCCAGAACTGATCGTTGGGATCGTCCCCATAAGGAGACGCCCCATACCAACATCCATCGATAGAGCGTCCATTCCCCGATTTTGATTGCGCCCAGCCTGACGCGCGTAGCAAAACGAACTCAGTCATTCCTGCTGCCGTGCCAACTGCGCCATAATTGAAATTACCGAAGTTCTCATACTGACGACCTATTCTGGTTTTATAATCCCAAGGACCATGTAATCTAACCTGTTGGTAAAACCACTTATAGGTAAGTAATGATGGGCCTCGGTGCAATCTTGCTAACATCATATTATTTATGATGCTCACCCCGGGCGGAGAAAATGAGGTTATATCGTAAGGTGGGTGAGGTGATGCCGCTAACGTTGGCCGCCTCATGCTTGCTGTCTCTCATTCCAGCTATCGGAAAACATGATATTTCCTTCGCAATGTTTCCAGGTGATTTTTTCATAGCGAAGTTCTACACATTCCAGATGGTTGTGTTTTTCTTTCGTCGGATCTTTTGTGTCGTGCATTAATGGCGAAACGCCGACTATTTTCACGCCATCGAGTAACATGTTGAAGTATTCTATTTCCTGACCAGCATCGTTAATTCTGTACCACTTAAATTCTGCTGACTTAAGGGTTTGACCCTTTGCGACAGCTTTATAGAGATAGGGTGAAGATGAATCGAATTCTTTCTGGATGATAATCGCGGAATGATTACATGTGCCTGTAATTTTCCCCGTCATGCCGTCAGTAGGTAGGCTCAAGCTGTGGGAGAAGCCATTGACTTCGATGCTGCCTTCGCGGCCCCAGACATCCACCGAGCCTTTTATGTTCGCACCGCCGTCATCCTTGAGCCACAGGTAAGCGGGAATTGCCATTTCAAATCTCCTTTTTGCTTAACGATTTATGTTTTAAACAGCGTTAAATAAACGCCAAATCGCGGTGGTCATTAGGCAAAAAATGTCATACAAATTTAATATATTTCATTGGGTTATGAGTGATTTCTCAAAGATTGCTTTTTTCAATCGTTGTATAAGACACGTCTGAATGCGAATAAAAAAATTCTTTTTATGATTTTTAGGCATTAAACCGCTTGCTTTGTCATCACCCCCGTGCGTTAATGGCTTTCTGGTTTTGATTTCAAAAGAATATCTGACGTAGTTTTTTAAAAGCAGTTCTCATCACGTTGTGCCTCTCCGCAGCCTCTTGGGTCTTTTTCTACACTCCGATTCATTTTTGTTTCAGACCACTATCGCCTGATAGGCCCATTAGTAATTTACGTTTTTACGTTTACAGGAGAATCTTATGACTTCTTATATCCATTTCCGCTGCCCATGCTGTCATGGCTCGCAGTACCGTACCTCAGCCTTCGATGTGTCTGAGAAGAACCCTTTCGGTGCGAAATGCATTTTTTGCAAATCGTCCATGATTACGCTCGACCATTTGGCCGCCGCGCGTTTTGCCGCCAACGCGGTGACGGAGTTCCGAAAGTAATTCTCACCACCAGCCATAACAGTTAGCAAAATCTTCTCTTTTTCTCCTGCTGATATAGACTATCGTGCATAAGGAGAATCTGATGAAAAAATACCAGCGTCTGGCGCAACAAATCATTTCACAAATTGAGCTTGGCGTGTGGTTGCCGGGCGATAAGCTGCCCTCGCTTCGAGAGCAGGTGGCAAGCAGCGGCATGAGCTTTATGACCGTTGGCCATGCGTATCAGATGCTGGAAAGCCAGGGACACATCGTCGCCAGGCCGCAGTCGGGCTATTACGTTGCCTCGCGCCCGACCCTGCAACAGCCTTCTCCTCCCGCGCAGGTCATCCGCGACGACGTGGTCGATATCAATACCTATATCTTTGATGTCCTCCAGGCCAGCCGCGACGCCTCCGTGGTGCCGTTTGCCTCCGCGTTTCCCGATCCCCGTCTTTTCCCGCTCCAGCAGCTCAACCGCTCGCTCGCCAACGTGAGCAAAACCGCCACGGCAATGAGCGTGATTGAAAACCTGCCGCCGGGAAACGTCGATCTTCGCCACGCCATCGCCCGCCGCTACGCGCAGCAGGGGATGAATATCTCCCCCGATGAAATCGTGATCACCGCCGGCGCGCTGGAGGCACTCAACCTCAGCCTGCAGGCCGTCACGGAGCCGGGCGACTGGGTGATTGTGGAAAATCCCTGCTTTTACGGCGCGCTGCAGGCGCTCGAGCGCCTCAAGCTGAAGGCGCTATCGGTAGCCACCGACGTGCGGGAAGGGATTGACCTCAGCGCGCTCGAGCAGGCGCTGAACGACTATCCGGTGAAAGCCTGCTGGCTAATGACCAACAGCCAAAATCCGCTGGGCTTCTCGCTGAGCGCTGAAAAAAAAGCGCGGCTGATTGCGCTGTTAACGAAGCACGGCGTCACGCTGATTGAAGATGACGTCTATAGCGAGCTCTACTTTGGCCGCGAAAAGCCGCTCCCGGCGAAAGCGTGGGACACACAGGACATGACGCTTCACTGCTCGTCGTTTTCCAAATGTCTGGTGGCGGGCTTTCGCATCGGCTGGGTGGCGGCGGGGAAACATGCGCGGCGCATTCAGCAATTACAGCTGATGAGCACGCTTTCAACCAGCTCGCCGATGCAGCTGGCGCTGGTGGACTATCTGGCGACCAAACGCTATGACGCCCACCTGCGCCGACTGCGGCGCACGCTCGCCGAGCGCAAACAGCAGGCGTGGCAGTCGCTTTTGCGCCACATGCCCGCAGGCGTCAACATTCACCACAGCGACAGCGGCTATTTTTTGTGGCTGGAACTGCCCGCGCAGCTTGATGCCGGGGCGTTAAGCGAAAAGGCGTTGGCCCACCATATCAGCATCGCGCCCGGCAAGATGTTCTCCACCTCAAACGTCTGGGCGCCGTTTTTCCGCTTTAATACGTCATGGTCCTGGGGAGAGCGCGAGGAGCAGGCGGTGAAGCAGCTGGGAAAATTAATACGCGAGATGCTCGACGATTAGATCCGGCCTGTTCTCCGCGTTTTAAATAGCGCAAAAAGGGGGCTTCGCGGCCCCGTCATACGAAATCACAATGTCCACTCTCCTGGCTAACCCCTTGTCTATAATCCAGTTAACGGGGAATGCGCCCTCGGTCACACCTTGATGAAATATCCGCGAGCCGCCCATCGCGGCGCATTGGCGCGGGCTACGTTTAATTCAGGAGATATTTTTACGGCACGGCTGCCGCCAAATTTCATTGCGACAGGAGTAAACCTAATGAGCAAAAAATTTGCCCGCAGCAGCCTGTGCGCGCTCGCCATGACGATCGTCACCGCGCACGCCGCAGAGCCCCCAAAAGCGATTGGCGACGGCGAGGGGCGGCTGGATATTATCGCCTGGCCCGGATACATCGAGCGCGGCCAGACCGACAAAAGCTACGACTGGGTCACGCAGTTTGAAAAGGAGACCGGGTGCGCGGTCAACGTCAAAACCGCCGCCACCTCGGACGAGATGGTCAGCCTGATGGCGAAGGGAGGCTACGATCTGGTCACCGCCTCGGGCGACGCCTCTCTGCGCCTGATCATGGGCAAGCGCGTTCAGCCGATTAACCCCGACCTGATCCCCAACTGGAAAACCCTCGATCCGCGCATCGTGAAGGGCGAATGGTTCAACGTGGGCGGTAAAGTCTACGGCACGCCGTACCAGTGGGGGCCGAACCTGCTGATGTACAACACCAAAACTTTCCCGACGCCGCCGGACAGCTGGAGCGTGGTGTTCGTTAAGCAGAACCTGCCGGACGGCAAAACCAACCAGGGGCGCGTTCAGGCCTACGACGGTCCGATTTACATCGCCGACGCCGCGCTGTTCGTTAAGGCTACCCAGCCCGCGCTCGGCATTACCGACCCGTATCAGCTCACGGAAGAACAGTACGCCGCCGTGCTGAAGGTGCTGCGCGACCAGCACGCGCTGATCCACCGCTACTGGCACGACACCACCGTTCAGATGAGCGATTTCAAAAATGAAGGCGTGGTGGCCTCCAGCGCCTGGCCGTACCAGGCGAACGCCCTGAAAGCGGAAAATCAGCCGATCGCCACCGTGTTCCCGAAAGAGGGCGTGACCGGCTGGGCGGACACCACCATGCTGCACGCCCAGGCTAAACATCCGATGTGCGCCTACAGGTGGATGAACTGGTCGCTGACGCCAAAAGTGCAGGGCGATCTGGCGGCGTGGTTCGGCTCCCTGCCGGTGGTGGCGGAAGGATGCAAGGCCAGCACCCTGCTGGGCGATAAGGGCTGCGAAACCAACGGCTACACCTATTTCGACAAAATCATGTTCTGGAAAACGCCGATAGCGGAAGGCGGCAAGTTTGTGCCTTACAGCCGTTGGACGCAGGATTACATCGCCATCATGGGCGGGCGCTGATTGCCGGGAGCAGAGCATGACCTACGCGGTGGAGTTTTGTGACGTTTCCCGCCTGTACGGCGACGTGCGGGCGGTAGATGCGGTCACCATTGGCATTCGTGACGGGGAATTTTTCTCCATGCTGGGGCCTTCGGGCTCCGGCAAAACTACCTGCCTGCGCCTGATTGCCGGGTTCGAACGGCTTAGCGGCGGCAACATCAAGATTTTCGGCCAGGAGGCCAGCGCGCTTCCCCCGTGGGAGCGCGACGTCAACACGGTGTTCCAGGACTATGCGCTGTTTCCGCATATGTCGGTCCTCGACAACGTTGCCTATGGCCTGATGGTTAAAGGCATCGACAAGAAAACGCGCCGCGCCCGGGCGGGTGAGGCGCTGGAGAAGGTCGGCCTTGGCTTTGCCGCCGCGCGCAGGCCGTCGCAGCTGTCGGGCGGCCAGCGCCAGCGCGTGGCGATCGCCCGGGCGCTGGTCAACGAGCCGCGCGTGCTTCTGCTCGACGAACCGCTGGGGGCGCTCGATCTCAAGCTGCGCGAGCAAATGCAGGTTGAGCTGAAAAAGCTCCAGCAGGATCTCGGCATCACCTTTATCTTCGTCACCCACGATCAGGGCGAAGCGCTCTCCATGTCCGATCGCGTCGCGGTCTTCAACAACGGCCGCATCGAGCAGGTCGATACCCCGCGCGAGCTGTATATGCGCCCGCGCACGCCGTTTGTCGCTGGCTTCGTGGGGACGTCGAACGTGTTTGATGCCGCGGTCTCGCGCAGCGTCTGCGGCATGGAGGGCATGTATTCGCTGCGCCCCGAGCATATCCGGCTTAACGAAGGCGGTGAGATTCAGGTTCAGGGGGTGATCCAGGCTGTGCAGTATCAGGGGGCGGCCACGCGCATAGAGCTCAGGCTGAATGACGGCGCCAGGCTGCTGGTCAGCCAGGCAAATTTCACGGGCGCTCAGGGTTCGGACGCGCTGAGGCCGGGCCAGCCGGTGCTGGCGGCCTGGTCGCGCGAGGCCATGGTGCCGCTGCACGAGGAGCGCTGAGATGACGATGCGCCTTTCTTATGCGACCGCACCGCGCGGCACGCTTAGCCGCGCCAGCGCGCTGTTCTGGCGCAGGCCGTCGCTAGGGCTATTTTTGCTGCTGATTGCGCCGCTGATGTGGTTCGGCATCGTTTACCTGGGATCGCTGCTGACGCTGCTGTGGCAGGGCTTTTACACCTTCGATGACTTCACGATGTCGGTGACGCCGGACCTGACCTTCGCCAACGTGCAGGCGCTGTTTAACCCGGCCAACTACGACATCATTCTGCGCACGCTGGTGATGGCCATTGCGGTCACGGTCGCCAGCGCGGTGCTGGCCTTTCCGATGGCCTGGTACATGGCGCGCTACACCCGCGGCAAGTGGAAGGCGTTCTTCTATATCGCCGTGATGCTGCCGATGTGGGCGAGCTATATCGTGAAAGCCTACGCGTGGACGCTGCTGCTGGCGAAGGACGGCGTGGCACAGTGGTTTCTCAGCCATCTGGGGCTGGAGCCGATCCTGCTCTCCGTGCTCACGCTGCCCGCCGTGGGCGGCAACACGCTCTCCACCTCGGGGCTAGGGCGCTTTCTGGTGTTTGTATACATCTGGCTGCCGTTTATGATCCTGCCCGTTCAGGCGGCGCTGGAGCGGCTGCCCGCGTCGCTGCTGCAGGCCTCTGCCGATCTCGGCGCTCGTCCGCGGCAAACCTTCCGCCATGTTGTCCTGCCGCTTGCCGTGCCGGGCATCGCGGCGGGCTCGATCTTCACCTTTTCGCTGACGCTGGGCGATTTCATCGTGCCGCAGCTGGTCGGGCCGCCGGGCTATTTCATCGGCAATATGGTTTACGCCCAGCAGGGCGCGATCGGCAACATGCCGATGGCCGCCGCGTTCACGCTGGTGCCGATTGTGCTGATCTCTCTCTATCTGGCGTTCGTGAAGCGCCTGGGAGCCTTCGATGCACTCTGAGCGCGCGCCGTGGTTCCTGAAGGTCGCCGCGTGGGGCGGCGTAATTTTCCTGCACTTTCCACTGCTGATCATCGCCATTTACGCCTTTAACACCGAGGATGCCGCCTTTAGCTTCCCGCCGCAGGGCTTCACCCTGAAGTGGTTTAGCGTGGCGGCGGGGCGCGGAGACATTATCGAATCCGTGACGTTGTCACTTAAAATCGCCGCACTCTCGACCGCTATCGCGCTGGTGCTCGGCACGCTTGCGGCCGCCGCGCTGTGGCGAAGCTCTTTCTTTGGCAAAAATGCGATCTCGCTGCTGCTGCTGTTGCCGATTGCCCTGCCGGGCATCATCACCGGCCTGGCGCTGCTCACGGCGTTCAAAACCGTCAACCTTGAGCCGGGCTTTTTCACCATCGTTGTAGGACACGCCACCTTCTGCGTGGTGGTGGTGTTTAACAACGTCATCGCCCGGTTCAGGCGCACCTCCTGGAGCCTGGTGGAAGCGTCGATGGACCTCGGCGCAGACAGCTGGCAAACCTTCCGCTACGTGGTGCTGCCCAATCTGGGCTCCGCGCTGCTGGCGGGCGGCATGCTGGCGTTTGCGCTGTCGTTTGACGAAATCATCGTCACAACGTTTACGGCAGGCCACGAGCGCACGCTGCCGCTGTGGCTGCTGAACCAGCTGGGCCGCCCGCGCGACGTGCCCGTGACCAACGTGGTTGCCTTGCTCGTTATGCTGGTGACCACGATCCCCATTTTGGGAGCCTGGTGGCTCACCCGCGACGGCGACGCTACCGCCGGAGACGGGAAATAACCTTAATTTCAACAGGATAATGCTATGCAAACTCAACTGCTGATTAATGGTGAACTGATTGCCGGCGAAGGGGAAAAGCAGCCGGTCTATAACCCCGCCACCGGAGAGGTGCTGCTGGAGATCGCCGAGGCCAGTGCGGCGCAGGTTGATGCTGCCGTACTGGCCGCCGATCGCGCGTTCGCCGAATGGGGGCAAACCACGCCGAAAGCCCGCGCCGAATGCCTGCTGAAGCTCGCCGACGCCATAGAGGCGCATGCGGAAGACTTTGCGCGCCTGGAATCTCTTAACTGCGGCAAGCCGCTGCACTGCGCGCTGGGAGATGAAATTCCGGCGGTGGTGGACGTGTTCCGCTTCTTCGCGGGCGCGGCGCGCTGCCTGAACGGGCTGGCGGCGGGGGAATATCTGGAGGGACACACGTCGATGATTCGCCGCGATCCGGTGGGCGTGGTGGCCTCTATCGCGCCGTGGAACTATCCGCTGATGATGGCGGCGTGGAAGCTCGCGCCCGCGCTGGCGGCGGGCAACTGCGTGGTGATCAAACCGTCGGAAATCACGCCGCTGACGGCACTCAGGCTGGCGGAGCTGGCGAAAGACATCTTCCCGGCGGGCGTGCTGAACGTGCTGTTTGGCCGGGGAAAAACCGTAGGCGATCCGCTGACCGGTCATGAAAAAGTGCGCATGGTCTCCCTGACGGGCTCGATTGCCACCGGGGAGCACATCATCGGACACACCGCGTCGTCGATTAAGCGCACCCACATGGAGCTGGGCGGCAAAGCGCCGGTGATTGTGTTCGACGACGCGGATCTGGACGCGGTGGTGGAGGGCGTGCGCACCTTCGGCTTTTACAACGCCGGGCAGGACTGCACCGCGGCCTGCCGGATTTACGCCCAGAAGGGGATTTACGCGCAGCTGGTTGAAAAGCTGGGAGCCGCCGTCGCCAGCCTGAAAATGGGCGCGCCGGAGGATGAATCGACCGAGCTTGGCCCGCTTAGCTCCGCGGCGCACCTGTCCCGCGTCTGCAGGGCGGTCGATGACGCTAAAGCGCTGGGCTACATCCGCGTGGTCACCGGCGGCGATAAGCGAGAAGGGCAAGGCTACTTTTTCCAGCCGACCCTGCTGGCGGGCGCCCGCCAGGAGGATGCGATCGTGCAGCGGGAAGTGTTTGGCCCGGTGGTGAGCATTACCGAGTTTGAGGACGAGGCGCAGGTGCTGGCCTGGGCCAACGACTCGCAGTACGGGCTGGCGTCGTCGGTCTGGACGAAGGACGTGGGTCGCGCCCATCGGATGAGCGCGCGTTTACAGTACGGCTGCACCTGGGTGAACACGCACTTTATGCTGGTCAGCGAAATGCCGCACGGCGGGATGAAGCTGTCGGGCTACGGAAAGGATATGTCGGTTTACGGTCTGGAGGATTACACGGTCGTTCGCCACGTGATGATCAAGCACTGAAGCAAAAGCCCGGCAGCCTGCCTGCCGGGCAGGACGTTTACCAGCCGCAAACGTCGTGTTCATTTTCCGTGTCGTAGGCGCGCACGGTGTTCACCAGATCTTTCACCACGTCGGCGGCAACGTCCGGTATCAACAGCTCCATTGGGGCTTCCGTTTCATAATCCACCGACACGCCGTTGCTGTTATTGGTGACGGTGACGGTATAGGTTGCTTTGCCCATGGTTTACTCCTTATGCGTGTTAACCACTTTTCCAATACCCGCGCCCTGAAGCGTCACGTTCGGATCGGCAAAAAAGTCGATGTTGAAGTAGGTATCGTCGGTTAACAGCTCAATGCGGTGCCACTTCTGCGGCGGGGAAATGCCAAACGAACCGGCTTCAATCACCAGCTCAAGGTCGGGTTCGGTTGCGTCGGCGTCCGGAAAGCCAAAGTAGCGCACGGCGCCCTGCATCACGGAAAGGCGGCCATAGACGCCGGCTTTGGTGTTGTGGTGGGTGAAAAGTGCTTTCGGCGCGCTCTCTTTGTTCCAGAACGGCGTGGCGCGGGTATGAACAAAATTCTCAGGAATACGTAGCATAGGGGTTTCCTTCTTAGCGTCAGAAGCTCATAGACTTCAGCACGTCAGGTTCGACAAAAAAGTCGATATTGAACAGCGTATCGTCGGTCATCACCTCGATATGGTGCCATTTCTCAGGTGGAAAGACGCCGAAGTGACCGGCCTCGATAATCAGCTCGCTGTCGGGCTCGGGCGTAAATTGATCGGCGTAGCCTAAGTAGCGCACGGTGCCCCGCATGACGGAGAGGCGCGGGTAAACGCCGGGGCGCGTGCCCTTGTCGAGATGGCGCTGAAAAATCCCTGCGGGGGCGGTGTCTTTATTCCAGAACGGCGTGGAGCGGGTGTGAATACAGCCTTGCGGAATGCGCAACATGTCTTATCCCTCTTGAAGTCCTGCCTTATTAGACGCCTTTATCGGCGCAGCAATTTATCAAAAAGTGCATTTATTATGCATCTTATCAATAAAGGTAAGGCCAGCTCCTCCAGGAATGTAACGTGAATTACCTCGTTGTTAGTATCCTTGTTATTTAAGTGGTTATGATGTGACGAAAAAACTTGATCTGTATCAACATATGACGCATATTGCGCGCGGTTATTTTTTCAGCCTGGGTAATAGAAATGACGTTGTATCAAAAGATGCTGGTGTTCTACGCAGTCATGGCCTTCATCTGTGCGCTTATTACCTGGTTCCTCTCAAAAGACCGCAAGCGCATCCGCTTTCTGAGCGCCTTTCTGGTCGGATCGACCTGGCCGATGAGCTTCCCCGTCGCGCTTCTGATTTCGCTTTTCTGAAGCATGCTTCCATTTTTAAACGTTGAATATGGCATTCCTGATACGGTAACTGTATAAATAAACAGTGTCTCGTAGATGGAATACTTATGAACAGCTTTTATTCACAGCAGGCCGGTTGCAACGTTCGCTGGCATGATTTGCCCGGCTGCGGCGATCCCGTGGTATTCATCCACGGGTTGGGCTGCGCCTCTTCCTATGAATATCCCCGCGTCGTTCGTGACCCGCGGTTTGGCGCGCGCAGAGCGATTCTCATTGATTTACCCGGCAGCGGTTACAGCGATAAGCCCGAGCGTTACAGCTACAAAACGACTGACCAGGCGCGCGTTGTCGCGGAGCTGATTCGTCATCTTCATCTGGATGCTTTCTGGTTATACGGCCACAGCATGGGCGGAAGCATTGCTATCGAGACGGCGGGGCTGCTGGCACCGCACGTGAAGGGGCTGATGGTGTCGGAACCCAATTTTCACGCGGGTGGAGGGATGTTCAGCCGGTCTATTGCGGCACAAACTGAGCAACAGTTTTTGTTGAAGGGCTATGACGCCTTGCTCAGCGCAGAAAAAACGGCGTGGGCTGGGTGTTTGCAAAGCAATGCCCCGTATGCCGTCTGGCGCGCTGCAACGAGCCTCGTGAAGGGCATTGATCCTGACTGGGAGGCGCAATTCCTCTCGCTGACTTGCCCCGTGACGTTGATTTTCGGCGAGCTTTCACTGCCTGATGGCGATGCCGAACGTCTGAAGCAAAAGGGCGTAGAGTTGAAAATTATCCCAGCCGCAGGGCATTCAATGTCGTGGGAAAATCCCGCCGCACTGGCGCAGACCTTAGCCGGGTGCATAGCGGAAAGTGGATGTTAAGCGTATCGCCCGGCGGCGCTACGCTTGCACGGGTCTTCAATGCAGTGGAATAACGGAACGTAGGCCGGGTAAGCGCAGCGCCACCCGGCAAGAAAAACAGCGACTTCAGCGTAATATCGCGCTTAGAGCCTTTCGCGCGGCGGGCTGCACGTCGTGCGGGTGCTGATAATCGATATTCTCAATAGCACGGGTGTAGAGCGCGACCAGCCAGTCGTAAACATAGCTCGTCGCCGCGTGTACCGGCTGCTCGCCCAGGCGCGTCAGGCGCGGTGACGCGCTGCTGACAATCGGCGTGACGAAAATCGCCTGGCCTTTACGCACGCGGCTGGCGGGGCGTTGCTCGACCGGCGTCTGCTCGTAGCCCAGCCAGCCAATGAAGTTCCCCATCACCGCGTGCAGCTGCGCCGCGCTGCTTTTGTCTGCCTCAACGATGCGCTGCAGCTGCTGGACCAGATCCAGCCGGTAGCTCGCCGTTACTAATACGTCGGCAATCTGCTGGAGCGTTGCGGCGTCCAGACCTAAACGCGCGGCGGCGGCGTCGCTGCGGCTCCACTGGCGCAGATGGTTGATCCACACGCCGTGCGCCAGCCGGGCCTTATCTTTGGTCTGCGGCGCGCCGGGCGCGTCCGCTGCGCTATCGGCAAACAGGTCAATCACGTCGGTAAACAGCCCGCTAACGTGCTCCTCGCGCGGCTGCTGGAAGGCCAGCAGCGTCTCAAACGCCTTCATCGGCGGCAGAAGCCCTTCGAGTATTTCACCGTGGCGCGACGCGCAGCCCTGCAGGGCGCGCACCATGCTCTCGGCCTGCGCGCGTCGAGCTTCCGGCGTCTGCGTCAGGGGCGCAATCCACGGCTGCATCAGCGTGGAAAGCGCAAGACGCAGATTCGATTTCAGCGTCTGTAGCCGCTTCTGGCGCAGCGCGGGCAGCGTGGCCTGGGAAAGCCACTCGATAACGCGCTGCAGGCTGTGGCTGTCCAGCGCCTGCAGGGTGCCCCAGCGCGCGCCGGGATGGCCTAACAGCTGCTGTACCGCCTCGTCGAGATTGCGTTTTGTGGAGAACCGCTCGTCCTGCGGGGTAATCGCCCACACCAGCCCCGGCAGGGCCGCGTCTTCCGCAGGCTGCGTCTCTCTTGCCCAGTTGAGCAGCGCTTTTGCCGTTTTGGTCGTTTGCTCCGGCCTGGCGGTGGCGTTGCAGATCACCAGCACGTCCGGCTGGAGCTGCTGGCGATAGTGCTCAAGCAGCCACTGGCTTTTGGCCTGCGCCAGCAGCGGTGCGCTGTCGTCGGTTAACGCCGGAATATCAATGATATCAACCGTGTCGAGCGCGCAGCTTTTAACGGGCAGAACCAGCTCGCGCGTCAGAAACGCCAGCACGTCCACCGGGATGCTGATGGCGTTAAGCATTTCGCCGTTGCTCAGCGGATGGAGCAGGAACGCCTGCGCGGGCGCCAGGTCTCCCTGCGTCAGGAAGCCTTCTCCCGGCAGGCCAAAATTATCGACCAGCAGGCTGAGCGGGGCGGCAAGCTCGCGCGCGTGGCTGGTCTGATGCAGCACGTGGGCCAGCTTCAGCCACTGCTGGGTCAGTTCCTGCTGTTCGCCCCACAGCAGCGACCAGACGCTGGCGCGGGTGCTGAGATCCAATGACGGCACCAGCAGCGCCAGCTGGTGCCACAGCGCGTCGTCAATCTGCTGACGGGCGGCGGGCACCGCGCTCTGCCAGAAGCGGGCAATCGCGCCAACCTCCTGCGCCGCGATCCCCGGCACGGCCTGCGGCTGGCGCAGCGCGCGCCATTTTTCCAGGCGGCTTTCCACCACCGATTTCTCAACCGGGCGGATCTGCGGGTGAAGCGCGGTGCGGGCGATAAACAGCTGCACCAGCTCGGCCTCGGTCACCAGGCTCAGTCGAAGGGGGAACGCCTCGTCGGTCACGTCGGGCTGCGCGGTGCTGAAGCGAATCGCCATGCTGGTGGCGGCGTGCCCGGGGTTGACGTGCGAGAAATAGTCGAAGGTTCGCTGCCCCAGCGCGACGTTTAGGCGTCCGCCGCCGCTCCCGCAAAGCGTCGAGAGCAGATGGGCCTTCGCCGCCTGAGCGTGTCCGTACAGGCCGATTGCGCTGCGCCCGGCAAGCGCGCGTTCGATTGCTTCCTCGCGCGCCTGTAAGGACGTCATCCGCGCCAGCAGGGCATCGGCGTCGTTATCCAGCATCGGAGCGTGCTGTCGCGTCTCGTTAATCCACCCGATCAGGGCCTGGGTGGTGGTCATCGTCGCACTCATTTCAGGTATACGCTCCCGCTGTCGATCCAGTAGTGGCTGCCGCTGTGTCGGCGATCGGCCAGAGTATTCAGTTTAAAGGTCAGGGCGTCCGGCGGCACTGGCGTGCCGTCCTGCAGCCAGGCATCGCTCAGTTCGAACGCTTCCGGACCTTCCTGCCTGCTGCCGCCGCAGAGCTTAAGCCGGACGTTCAGCACGCCGTCACCGGCGATCGCCTTCGCCAGCTCGGCGGAGTTGATGCTGAGGGTATAAAGCGGCGTGGCGGGCCAGCGGGCGTTCTCCAGCTGGCGGAAGCCGAGCGTGACGTTGCCGCGCAGCGGGAAGTGCAGGCGCGCGTCCAGCTTCGCGCCGGGCTTGTCGAGGTCGATATCCTGATACCAGACGTTTTCATCGCGCAGGGTGTTAACCGTGTTGTCGAGCACGCCCAGATAGCGAACGGTGGAGTAAGCGCCGATATCGGCCGCCTTAAAGTTGAAGCGCGGCAGGCGCAGATCCAGCGCCAGGCTGCACAGCATCGCGCCCACGGCGGCGGTGGATTTCGGATTACCGATGCGCCCCTGCTGGCTGAACGGATACCATTCATGAACCTGATATTTATCCAGCCAGACGATGCGGTTGACGGGCACCGGCTGGAGGTGGCGAATCAGGGCCTGTACGCCCGGCAGGCAGCCGGGGCGGCCGGTAATCAGCAGGATATCGCAGCCGTAGTGTGAAATGGCTTCGCACACCGCGTGCAGCGGCGCGGTCAGCGTAAACTGCCCGGCCAGCATCGCGTCCTGCATCTCGCGGAAGCTCACCTGAATAGGCACGGCGAAGAGGTCGAACGCGTCGGACCCGGCGGGCAGCGCGTGATCGATCGCCTGCTGGAGGTAGTTCATCACGTTGCGGGTCGGCCTGCCTGTCAGCAAATCGCCGAAGGTGGCGTGCAGCCCGGCAAGCGGATCGTCCACGTCGCTGGCTTCCCAGGCCGACAGGATCGCATGGCCGATCGGCATAAAGAGCTGCAGCGCGGTTTGCTGACGCAGCACCGCCTGGGTATCAATCCTTCCCGAATCGCCAAACAGCGACGCCATCAGCAGAGACGCGTCGGCAATGCCGGATTTTTGCAGCTGGGTTTGCAGCGCGGGGAGCACGTAGCGCTGGATCACGTCGAGCAGCGTGTCGTCGCCTGCCACCTTAAACCCTTCGCGGAACAGCAGCTGCGGGGTGATTTTGACGTTGTTGCCGGAGCCGTCGTCCAGCTGGTAGTGGGTAATTGCCATGTCCGTCGTGCCGCCGCCGATGTCGATAGAGGCGACGCGCAGCGCGCGGCCGGGCTGTACGCCGGGCTCGGGCTCGCGGTCCGGGCGGGCGAGGGAGGCAAAGAACGCTTCCGTCTGGCCGCCGAAGTGCGAAATGGCTTCGTTATAGAGCCAGACCAGCTGGCCGCAGCTGGCTTCGTCCCACTCCATCTGGATCTCAGGCACCGGCACCACGCTTTTTTCCTGCTGCTTGCGGGTGGCAAAATCCTCGTCCTGCGGATGCCAGCCCATCGCTTTCCAGACGATGGCAATCGCCTCGAACATGCGGCGGCGGAAGATCTCGCGCTCCTGTTTTGGCATGGCTGACGGGAGCGTCAGGATCAGCGTGCGCAGCTGGCGCGGCGAGGCCGGGAAGCCGAGGCGCAGGCGGGTGGCGACGCTGTTGATCTGCCCCAGCGCCTGCGCCAGCAGCTCGCACAGCATGTGCGTCATCAGCGTGCTGCGGCTGTACTGCGGTGAGAAGACCGGCAGGCGCTCGTCCTGCGGCAGGGTAAAGAGCGGCTCGCCGTCGTCGTTCATCAGGTTCATCAGCGGGAACGCGGTCGCGAGCGGCTCGCGCTGGGTTTTGCCGTTCATCTGGCTGAAGCGCCAGTCCTGGACCACCGGCGTTTCATCCCACAGGTAGCGGCGCGGGCTGGAAATACCACTGTTGCCTTCGGTGCCCAGACGCTGCGTGGCCAGCTTGCGCGCCTCGTCGCCGACGCGAACGATTGAGGGCCAGACGAAGGCATCCTCGCGGCCGCTCTCTACGGAAAAGTGCTGCTTGCCGAAGCGGGCTTCCGAGAACTCGAGGCGGCTGGTAAACAGAGGTTCATTAAGGAACTGCGGCTCGCTCAGGGAACGCACCTGAAGCTCGGCGGTCTGGCGCAGGCCGTCGTTCGCATCGCCGTGATCTTCAATAATCACGCCGCAGGTGTGGGTGTTGCCCACGTCGAGGATCAGATCGACCGGAATCGCAGGGGTGCTAAGCGTATGGGTGACGAATTTCACTTCCGGCACGGTGAGCTGCTCGCCGAGCATCGAGAGGATGTTCAGCCAGTGGGCCTGGTACTCAAAGCCGCGCATCGCCTGGTGCAGCTCGCGCTCGGAGCGATGCTCAACGTCGGCGGCGTAGTGGGTGAAGGCCTCGCGCAGCCAGCCGTCGATCCACGTCTGGTCGAGGAAGTTTTCCACTTCGCCGTCGCGCCAGGCGAGCGCAAAGCGGGTGCCGTTGAGAATATCGTTGGCGACCGGGGAGAGATCGCCGGCGGCATGGTCGGCAATCTGGCTATCGAGCGCCAGCGTCACGCGGTGCGTGTTCCCGGCGCCGTCCGGCGTCTCCAGCCTGCGCACCTGCACGCGGGCCCAATTGTCCGGGCCGTCGACAAAGGTGCGCGGCGGGTTAAAGCGCAGGAAGGGAACGGGAAGCCAGACGCCGTCCAGCACCGTCAGCGACTGGTGCAGCGGGATGGTGCTTTCGGGCTTCACCACTTCCGCCTGGCTGCCCTCCGAGGCCGGAAGGGTGTAGCGGTTGTTAACCAGATCGTAATCCAGGCGCAGCAGCGGGCCATTGGCGGTTTTACGCACGAAGCGGCCGTTGCTTGCGGTGTCCTGTGGCGTGAGGCCAAAATCAAGAAACTGTACGCCGCTGTTGGCAATGAGCGTCACGCTCTGTTTGTAGTCGCAAAGATTTACCAGCATAGGATCAGGCACCTGCTTTCTTGAACGTCAGGGGAACGACGGTGTTGGCATCATAACGGGCGGTGCATTGGGCGATATCGCTGGTCCCGGCCTTACACGACACTTCCGGCATTGGGTAGCGCGACCCGTCCACGCAGCGCGCGTTGCCGCGGCTTTTAATCAACAGCTCGCCGCTGCTGTGCAGGCCCGAGAAGACCTCCGCGCGGCAGACAACGTTGTCGCCGTGCACCACGCGGGCGGTGCCTTTGTTGTTCTGAATCTGGTAGCGCACCGACGGCGGCTTGCCGGTAATCGGATCTTTGACGTCCAGCACGGCGCGCCAGGTGCCGTTCAGGAAGCGGGTTGAGCCCGCCTTAACCTGGCCCGCGTCCATCACCATCGCATCTTTGGGGATCGCGGCAATCACCACCGGTTCCGCCGAAGGCTCCGGCGCTTTCACCTTCGGCTCAACCACCTCGGCCTTGTGCAGCGGCAGCGTCATCGCCAGCGGCTCGACCGCCTTTACGGGCTGGGGCGCAATCGCCACCGGCGCGGCGACGGCGACGGGCGCGGATTCAGCAGAAGGGGCGTCCTGAGGCCACAGCAGCGGGGCGGCTACCGCGGCGACGATGACGGCCGCAGCGGGCAGCGCCCACAGCGCTACGCGGCGTTTTTTAGCGGCCACCGCGGGCGCGTCTGCCGGTTCGGCCGTTGCCGGGGCCGGTGCGGGCAGCGGCTCGGGCGTATAGAGGTCGTCCACGGTAATGCGTACCGAGGCCGCAGGCGTCGCGGGGGCGATGAGCGGCTCATCGGCTTTTTCGAAGGTGATGGCGGGTTCCGGCTTGGGCGCAGGCTCCGGTTCAGGCGCTTCGATAACCACGGGCGCAGGCTCGGGGATCAGCGATTCGCGCAGGCAGTTCAGGACTTCGTCGCGCGCGCTCTCGTTGAGATTCACAAAGCCCCAGAAGCAGAGGACGGGCTTGCCATCCACCAGGTACAGGAAGTTTTCACCGGGGAACTGGAAGGCTTTCGACAGCAGCGAGCCAAAGAGCTGCTGCGAGGTTTTCGGGGACTGAAGACACTTTTTACTCAGCGATTCAACGCTGGCGAGGGTATTTTCCAGATAGCTCAGGGCGCGGTAGCGCGCGTCTTCGTCAGCGGCTTTCCAGGTGCTGACCTGACCGTCCACGGGAGAGTACCAGTCAACGCGATCGCCGCCGTCGTTCACCTGTGGAATAGCCAGACAATCGACGATTGCCTGCTGTTTGCGCAGCCGGAGAGCCTCGCGGATTTGCAGTGCTGATTCAAAAACGGCCTGTCCGCCGCCGCCAACGGCCTGAAAATCATCCAGATTACCGCTTCGTAAAAGTGTTTTTGCCACGATCTGTTCCCATAGACTTCTTCACGCCGTTACTTTAACGAAACCGGGAGGCAAACAAATGGATGAAGAGACGTACAAATCGCCGATTTCTTAGGGCATAGATCGCGACGGTTGTGCTTGACGCATAACGGCACTTAAGGCAAATCGACGTTTGCGCGCGGGTGGAAAAATCAGCGGAAAATGCGTCTTTAGAATAACCTGATAGTGTTTCGTTATTTGCCAGGGCAAAACGGCTGTGCTGTTATTACCTTGCTGAATAATAAAACCGAAAGGGTTATAACCATGTCTACAGGGAAAACGCTGCTCGCGCTTGCGCTGAGCACACTTCTACCGGCAAGCGCTGCGCTGGCAGCAAATAACGACACCCTCATTTACTGCTCTGAAGCCTCGCCTGAATCCTTCAACCCACAAATCGCCAGCTCCGGCCCGTCGTTCGTGGCCAGCTCGCAGGTGCTTTATAACCGGCTAATCAACTTTGATCCGGTGAAAAATACGCCGGTTCCGTCGCTGGCAGAATCCTGGACCATTTCGCCGGACGGCAAAACCTATACCTTTGCGCTGCGCAAAGGGGTGAAATTCAACAGCAATAAATTCTTCAAGCCGACGCGTGATTTTAACGCCGACGACGTTATTTTCTCCGTGATGCGTCAGAAAGACCCTAAGCATCCGTACCACGCCGTTTCGCAGGGCAATTACGAGTATTTTAACGACGTAGGCCTGGACAAGCTGATTCAGGACGTGAAGAAGATCGACGATTATCACGTCCAGTTCACGCTCAGCGAACCAAACGCTGCCTTCCTGGCGGACTGGGGGATGGATTTTGCCTCCATTCTTTCGGCGGAATACGGCGACGCGATGCTGAAAAAGGGCACGCCTGAGAATGTCGATACCTGGCCAATCGGCACCGGCCCGTACGTGCTTCAGCAGTACAAGGTGGACTCGCTGATTCGCTACGTGGCGAACCCGAACTACTGGGACGGCGAGGTGCCGACGAAGCACCTGATCTTCTCCATCACGCCAAACGTGGAGACGCGCCTGGCGAAGCTGCAGACCAACGAATGCCAGATTATCCCCGCGCCGTCGCCGGTCCAGTTTGACGTCATCAAGAAAAACAAGGACCTGACGCTGCACTCCGTCGACGCGCTTAACGTCGGCTATCTGGCGTTTAACACCGAGAAAAAGCCGTTTGATAACGTGCTGGTGCGCCAGGCGCTGAACTATGCCACCGACAAAAAGGCCATCGTGAACGCGGTATTTATGGGCTCCGGCACGGTGGCGAAATCCCCGATTCCGCCGAACATGCTGGGCTTTAACAAAGAGCTTAAAGACTATGAATACGATCCGGAAAAAGCGAAAGCGCTGCTGAAGCAGGCGGGGCTGGAGAAGGGCGCGGAAGTGACCCTGTGGTCGATGCCGGTCCAGCGACCGTATAACCCTAATTCGCGCCGCATCGCGGAGATGATCCAGAGCGACTGGGCGAAGGTGGGCGTGAAGGCGAAAATCGTGTCGTACGAGTGGGGCGAATACCTCTCCGGCATGCGCAAGGGCGAGCACGACGCCGCGCTGTTTGGCTGGATGTCCGACAACGGCGATCCGGATAACTTTGCCGACGTGCTGCTGGGCTGCGACAGCATTAAAACCGGCTCGAACGCCGCGCGCTGGTGCGATAAAGAGTATGATGAGCGGGTGAAAAAAGCGAAGCTGACCAGCACGCCAGCGGATCGCGCGAAGCTGTACGGCCAGGCGCAGGAGATTTTCTACCAGCAGGCCCCGTGGATCGCCCTGGCGAACGGCAAAACGTTCTACGCCACGCGCAGCAACGTGTCGGGCTATAGCGTAAGCCTGATGGGCAGCGATTTCTCGAAAGCGAAGCTGAACTAGGTCTTTTCTGGCCGGGTGGCGGCTCCGCCTTACCCGGCCTACATTTGGTACCCGTAGGCCCGGTAAGCGCAGCGCTACCGGGCACATAACAAGGAGTGACAATGTCACATTTAAGCGAAGTTACCGCCCGCGTCGATGCCGCCATTGAAGAGAGCGTCATCACCCACATGAATGAACTGCTGATTGAATTAAGCGACGACGGAGAGCTGAGCCGAGACGAGCGCTACGCCCAGCAGCAGCGCCTGCGCAACGCGATTTCCCATCACGGCAAGCATCACAGGGAAGAAGAGGAGGCGCGCCACGAGCAGCTGACGAAGGGCGGCACGATCCTCTAAAACTGCCTGCGCGCCACCAGCCAGGCGCCCACCACCAGCATCACCGCGCCGCAAACGGGGCCAACCAGCGCGCGCAGGGGAATGCCGTGGCTTCTGAGAATATCCAGCGCCAGGCCGCCGATCAGCTGGCTGGCGACCAGCACGGCGATCGTGGTGGCCGCGCCCACGTTTTGATATCCGCTGATGCTGGCAAACACGAAAAACGAGCCCAGCAGCCCCGGGATCAGCGTCCACCAGCGCACCGTGGACGCCAGCTCGTGAAAGCCGCTAACGCCCTGCTTGATGAACAGAATGCTGACGAACAGCACAATGCCCACCAGCGAATTGAGCAGCATCGCGATCAGGATCGTCGACGAGGACTGGGTAATGCGCACCATCAGCGTGTTTTGCACCACCAGGCCAACGCCCGCGGCGACGAGAAACGCCAGGGTTAACGACTGATTCATGGCCGGGCGTCCGGCTCGCTGCGATCGTCAAGCTGCAGCTGCATGAAGGTTAAATCCAGCCAGCGGCCGAACTTGGTGCCGACCTGCGGCATCTGCCCGGTGGTGACAAAGCCGAGCGTTTCATGCAGGTGAATAGAGGCGCGGTTTTGCGTTTCGATCCCGGCGACCATGACGTGCTTGCCCGCCCGGCGTGCCTCGGCAATCAGCGCGTTCATCAGCTGCCTGCCGATGCCTTTGCCCTGGTGATCTGGGTGAACATAGACCGAGTGCTCAACCGTATGGCGAAAGCCATCAAACGCGCGCCAGTCGCCAAAGGAGGCGTATCCGGTTATCGCGCCATCTTCCTCGCACACCAGCACCGGGAAGCCGACGAGCGTCCGCGCTTCAAACCAGGCGATGCGGTTATCGGTATCGACGGTTTTATCGTTCCAGATAGCCGCGGTGTGGAGCACCGCGTGGTTGTATATTTCACCGATGGCGGCGCAATCTTCTTTACTGGCATGACGGATAATCATCGCTAACCTCTGGCTGTGTTGTTCACTATAGTATTACGCATCTGTCACGATATTACACTATAGTGTAGCGCTATGAATACGATAACCGACACCATGAACCAGCGGATCAGCGCCCGCATCCGCATTGAGCGCGAGTCGCGTGGCTGGTCTTTAAGCGAGCTGGCCGAGCGGGCGGGCGTCTCGCGCGCCATGATCCACAAGATTGAGCGCGGGGACAGCAGCCCGACGGCGACCCTGCTCGCCAGACTATCCGGCGCGTTTGGCATCAGCATGTCGACGCTGATCGCCCGCGCGGAAATGCAGGAGGGAAAACTGCTGCGGCGGGAGAACCAGCCCGTCTGGCGCGATCCGCAGTCGCACTACCTGCGTCGCCACGTTTCACCGCGTACCGATCTGCCTATCGATCTCGTGCAGGTCGAGCTTCCACCCGGCAGCGACGTGCCGATGCCGGCTTCGTCCTATGCGCTGGCGCGCCAGCTTATCTGGCTGCAGTCCGGCGAGCTGGTGTTTCAGGAGGGTGAAACCCGCCACGAGATGCAGGCCGGGGATTGCCTGGAGCTGGGGCCGCCTAACGACTGCCGGTTTATCAATCAAACGGATGCCCCGTGCGTCTATCTGGTGGTGAGGCTTAACCAGTCCGGCTCGTAATGCTAAAGCACTTTGCGTGATAAATGACTAGGCTCTAAGGACATTTGCACGTAAAGGAGCGAACTTATGAGTCAATCTTCCACGCAAAACCGCCGCTGGGTCCTGGCCTCGCGTCCGCACGGCGCCCCGGTGGCGGATAACTTTCGTCTTGAAGAGCAGCCTGTTCCTACGCCCGCAGAGGGGCAGGTGCTGCTGCGCACGATGTGGCTGTCGCTCGACCCGTACATGCGCGGCCGGATGAGCGATGAGCCATCCTACTCGCCGCCGGTTGAGCTGGGCGCGGTGATGGTGGGCGGAACGGTCAGCCGGGTCGAAACGTCTCATCATCCCGATTTTAAGGAAGGCGAGTGGGTGCTGGGCTACAGCGGCTGGCAGGATTACGATCTTTCTGACGGCAGCGGGCTGGTCAGGCTGGGCGACGATCCCGCGCATCCGTCCTGGGCGCTGGGCATTCTCGGGATGCCGGGCTTTACCGCCTACATGGGGCTACTGGATATCGGCCAGCCGAAAGCGGGCGAGACGCTGGTCGTGGCGGCCGCGACAGGCCCGGTTGGCGCTACGGTTGGGCAGATCGGCAAGATTAAGGGCTGCCGGGTTGTCGGCGTCGCGGGAGGCGAAGAGAAGTGCCGCCATGCCGTTGAGGTGCTGGGCTTTGATGCCTGCATCGATCATCGCGCCGACGACTTTGCTGCGCGGCTGGCCGACGCCTGCCCGCACGGTATTGATGTCTACTATGAGAACGTCGGCGGCAAGGTCTTTGACGCCGTGCTGCCGCTGCTGAACACCTCCGCGCGCGTTCCGGTATGCGGGCTGGTTAGCGGCTACAATGCGACGGGCCTGCCGGACGGCCCGGACCGCCTGCCGCTCCTGATGGCAACCCTCCTGAAAAAGCGCATCCGCATGCAGGGCTTTATCATTGGCCAGGACTACGGGCACCGCATCGGCGAGTTCCAGAAGGAGATGGGAAGCTGGGTAAACGAAGGCAAAATCCACTATCGTGAACAGGTCACCGACGGGCTTGAGAAGGCCCCCGAGACGCTGATCGGCCTGCTTGAAGGGAAGAACTTCGGCAAGGTCGTGGTCCGGGTCGCGTAGTACAGGTATTACATCCGTTAATGACTGGTATTGTTATATATTATGGCGAGAAGCGTCGCCATAATATATTCTATTCTCTGTCGGTAACGTACTTCTGGCGTAAAAAAAGACCGAATGCCAAACAGGCAGTTTGGTAGCAGGAATAAAAATAATAGTGTCACTCTGAATTTTGATTCCAGACATAAGAACAAACTTCATATTTCATGTTTTAGTGTTAATGACACTGAAATAGATAACCGCGTCTTGATTGAGTAACAGGAAATAAACATGCTTGATTTAGAAAATTTAGAAAAAGCACAACGCGTCAGCCTGACTATGCAAGTTGAACTCAGCCTGAAAGGGGCATTAATTACCGGTTCACTCAAGCCAGGCGCACGACTGATTACCAAAGAAATCGCAGATAAATTAGGAACCAGTATTACGCCGGTCCGTGAAGCGCTGCTGCGACTGGTTTCCGCAGGGGCTTTGCAGGCAACGCCTGCACAGGCATTCCTGGTACCGGAAATTACCATCGAACGCTACAACGAAATTAATCACATCCGAAAACAGCTTGAGCCGATGGCCGTTGCCGCAGCCTGCCTGCGCATTACGGACAGCAAGCTCGACGCGCTGCGCGAGCTGGCCGCCAGTTTTGCCGATGCCCTGGAAAAGGGAAGCATTCAGAATGCGTTGAACGCTGAACGTATTTTCCGCTTCACCCTGTATCAATATGCTGAAATGCCAACCCTTAGCGCGCTGATTGAGCAGCTTTGGATCCGCGTTGGGCCTTGCACCAATTATTTGCACAGAGAGCGGCAGGATATTGCATGCCTTATTTCTCATTATGAGAAATTGCTTTCTGCCCTGAAGGAACGCGATGTAGAGGCCAGCCAAAAGGCCATCGATACCTTAATCGATCAATCTGGCGCCATTTTGCAGCGCCAATATTTGAACTAATAACGCGTTGCGTCGGTAATTATTTTTTTAGACCCTGCTGTTGAATATTATGTTACCCGCCATTGGGAAGCTCCCGGCAGCGGTATGCCGCCGGGAGACGTCTTATTCGAAGCGATAAGACACCGACATCCCTACGCCATAGTTGCGGCCCGGTGCAGGCTCGTAATACCGTCCGTTTGATTCATTGACGATAACCGAACCGGCATACTCTTTGTCGAACAGGTTATCCACCCGTCCAAACACGTCCATACCCCAGTTACCGTAATTGAATTTATAGCCCGTATTGAGGCCCACTACGGTATACGACGGCGCTTTTGCGGTGTTTTCGTCGTTTGCCATAATGTCGCTCAAGTAGCGCACGTCCGTTCCGGCGTACCAGCCTTCATCCGGCTGCCAGCCGAACGAGGCAAAGCCCATGTTGCGCGCGATGCCCGGCATGCGGTTGCCGTCGCAGTCTGACGTGCGGCAAACGTTCGAACGGTAGGTCGCGTCCAGATAGGTCCACGCCATTTTCAGCTTCCAGCTTTCGGCAAACTGCTGGTCAAGCGAGACTTCCACGCCCTGACGACGCGTTTTACCGGCGTTTTTATAGCTGGTTCGGCCACCCGAGCTGGCGTCCACCACGATCTCGTCGTCGGTATCGGTGCGGAATAGCGCCGCCGTGAACAGGCCATTGCCAATGCGGGTTTTGCTGCCCACCTCGTAGGTATTATTCGTCGAGGGCTGAAGGCCGATGTTCAGCCCGCCGCGATCGTCAGCGCGGTAGGAGAGCTCGTTGATGGTTGGCGTTTCAAACCCGCGCCCGGCGGCCGCATAAAGATTCCACGCGTCCGTCACCGCATACTTCACCGCACCGGCCGGGAGCCATTTGTGGTAGCTCGCGTCGCCGCTGTCGTCGCCGTTGCCCGGCGTCACGTAGTGGTCGTTCGAGTCGAACCAGACGGAGCTGTAGCGAACGCCCGCATCCACGGACAGCTTCTGCGTCAGCTGCCAGCGGGTTTGCAGGTAGGGATCGACGTTCCACATCAGGTTGCGCTCGTTGCGGCGCTTGTCGCCCTTCACGCCATACTCCGGCACGCCGCCGTTCATGACGAAGTTTTCATACCCGCGGCGGTCTTCGCTCATGGTTTCGTAGTTCAGGCCGGTGGTAAACGTAACCGGCACCAGCAGCTCGCCGCGGTGGGTCCAGCGGGTATCAATGCCCTGGTAGTGGCGCTGCATGTCGATTACGCCGCCGGAGTGGGTGGGCTTGAGCTGCGGCTGATACGGAATCGACTGGTTCTGGGTCATTTCGCGCTCGCCGGCGTACATCATGACGCTCATGTCGTCCTGCTCGCTAAGCTCGCGATCGTAGCGCAGCCCGGCCTGCGTCTGCTTAATGGTCTTGCGGGTGTTGTACTGCTCCGCGCGCGGCGACTGGCGCGGGTTGTCCTGCCACTCCTGATAGGTCAGCCCGCCGGGATCGTTGGCCTTCATATCCACGCTGTTGAAGATCAGCGTCAGCTTGCTGGCGTCATCGATGCGCACGCCCAGCTTCGCGTTGGCAAGGTTTTTCCGCGCGCCGCTGTGGTCGCGGTAGCCTTTGGTGGTGAAGCGGGTGGTGGAGACGGTGTAATCCACGTCGCCCGCGTGGGTGCCGTCACCCATTGCGCCCGTCGCCTTCATGCCGTAGCGCCAGGTGCCGTAGCTGCCGTAATAGCTGCTGGCCTCAACGGTGGGCGGCTGTTTTCCGGTCTCGGTAGCAATGTTGATCACGCCGCCGGAGGCGTTCCCGTACAGGGCAGAGAAGGGGCCGCGCAGGACTTCCACGCTCTCCACGCTGGAGAGATCGATGTTGGAGGTCTGGCCCTGGCCGTCCGGCATGGTGGCGGGGATCCCGTCCACGTACATGCGGATACCGCGCACGCCGAAGGTTGAGCGTGCGCCAAATCCGCGCATCGACAGCTGGAGATCCTGGGCGTAGTTCTGGCGATTCTGGACCTGCAGCCCCGGAACGCTGCCCAGCGATTCGGACAGGTTAATGCGCGGCTCGGCCTGTCGCATGTCGTCGCCCTGGACGACGCTGACGGCCGCGGGCGTATCAAGCTCGGAAACCGTCTGCGGCGCGGCGCTTACGATCATCGTTTGTTCTTCAGCACCCACCGCAGCGAGCGGGGCCATGATGCAGGGAACCAGCAGCAGGGGAAGCGTGGCCCTACGGGCAGATATGATTTTCATGAAGAGATCCAGCCATGGAATGAAACGAACCAAATGGAACATGTGCATACATGTTAAAGGTTTTGTAAAAGTTTTGAAAACTATAACCGCACATTGCGTTAATGCCAGAAGCGGTTGAAAAAGAAAACTCCACTTTCACGGCATTAATGATTACTATTCTCATCAAAATAGAAACGGCAAAGCCATGACTTTGCCTGCTGGAAGCGATGTCGGCAGCACTCACCCTGATTAAAAAAAGGAATTGGTATGTCTTTACGTCAACGGTTCACGCCGCGCCTGCGGGGCTCCCTGCTGTTAGGTTCATTGCTCTTTGCGGGGGCATTCCAGGCCCACGCGGCGGAAGAGGTCCTGCGCAAGGCGGTGGGGAAAGGGGCTTATGAATTGGCCGTTAGCCAGCAGGAAAACGCGCTGTGGGTGGCTACGTCCCAAAGCCGCAAGCTCGACAAGGGCGGCGTTGTCTACCGTCTCGATCCGGTCACGCTGGAAGTGACCCAGGCAATTCATAACGATCTGAAGCCGTTTGGCGTCACCTTTGATAAAGCCAGCCAGACGCTGTGGCTCGGCAACACCACCAGCAGCGCGGTAACCGCGATGGATGCGAAAACCGGCGACGTGAAGGGCCGCCTGGTGCTGGACGATCGCAAGCGTAGCGAAACCGTTAAGCCGCTGCAGCCGCGCCAGCTGGTGTCCGATGACGCCACCAACACCGTCTACATCACCGGGGTCGGCAATGAGAGCGTGATTTGGGTAGTGGACGGCGCGACGGTAAAACTCAAGGACACCATCAGCAACACCGGGAAGTACAGCACCGGGCTGGCGCTGGATCCGCAGGCTAAACGCCTGTACACCACCAACGCCGACGGCGAGCTGCTGACCATTGATACCGCAAGCAACAAGATCCTGACGCGCAAGAAGCTGCAGGACGACGGTAAAGAGCATTTCTACCTGAACCTGAGCCTGGACACCGACGGGCAGCGCGCGTTTATTACCGATTCAAAACAGCCGGAAGTGCTGGTTGTCAGCCTGAAGGACGGCAGCGTGATGGAAAAAATCGCCGCGCCGGAATCGCTGGCCGTGCTGTTTAATCCGGCGCGCAACGAAGTTTACGTGACCCACCGCGAGGCGGGCAAGGTGAGCATTATCGACGCGAAAACCTACAAAGTGACTCGCACCATCGATGCGCCCGTCTATCCGAACAGCCTGGCGCTCTCTGCGGATGGCAAAACGCTGTACGTGACGGTGAAGCAGAAATCGACGCGCCAGCAGGAAGCGACTCAGCCGGACGAGGTGATGCGCATCGCGCTGTAAAGAGGGGAATTGCCCGGCGGCTCAGTGCCAGCCGGGCACGCAGAAAGAGTGAAACATAGGCCGGGTATGGCGAAGCCACCACCCGGCTTTTTTATTAACGCGACGTCTCTTCCACGAGCGGAGCGTCCTTGCCGTCATCATCATGATGAACCGGCGCGGTGCTGTGGATCTCATTCACGCGCTTGCGCACGCCGAACCAGCCCGCGATCAGCAGTACCGCCAGCAGCGGAATCGTTGCGATGGTGTAGGTACCGTTCGGGTAATCAAACGCCATCAGCACCAGCACGCTGAACAGGAACAGCAGGGTCAGCCATGAGGTCACCGGCGCGCCCGGCAGCTTAAAGCTCACCTCGGCGGCTTTACCTTCCTTGATCGCCTTGCGCAGGCGCATCTGGCAAACCACGATAAAGGCCCAGGAGGCGATAATGCCCAGCGCGGCGACGTTCAGCACAATCTCAAACACCTGAGACGGCACCAGATAGTTCAGGAACACGCCAAAGACGTAAACGACCAGCGTGGCGAGGATGCCCGCATACGGAACCTGCTGCTTGCTCATCTTCGACATGAACTTCGGCGCAGAGCCGCCCATCGACATGGAGCGCAGGATACGCCCGGTGGAATAGAGGCCGGAGTTCAGGCTGGAGAGGGCGGCGGTCAGAACCACGATGTTCATGATGCTGCCAACGTAAGGCACGCCGAGCTTCGAGAAGAAGGTCACGAACGGGCTTTGACCCGCCTGATAGGCGTTCCACGGCAGGAGCAGCACCAGCAGCACCACGGAGCCGACGTAGAACAGGCCGATACGCCAGATCACGCTGTTAATCGCTTTTGGCACCATGGTCTGCGGATCTTTGCATTCGCCCGCCGCGGTGCCGACCAGCTCAATGGAGGCAAAGGCGAAGACCACGCCCTGAACCAGCACCAGCGCTGGCAGCAGGCCGTGCGGGAAGAGTCCGCCGTTGTCGGTTATCAGGTGGAAGCCGGTGGCGTTGCCGTCCAGCGGCTTACCGCTGCCGAGGAACACCGTACCGACGACGAGGAAAATCACAATCGCCAGCACTTTTACCAGCGCAAACCAGAACTCCATCTCGGCGAACCACTTCACGCCGATCATGTTCATGGTCCCGACGATGGCCAGCGCGCCGAGGGCAAACACCCACTGCGGCACATCGCCAAACGCGCCCCAGTAGTGCATGTACAGCGCCACGGCGGTGATGTCGACAATGCCGGTCATCGCCCAGTTGACGAAGTACATCCAGCCTGCAACGTAGGCCGCTTTTTCGCCGAGAAACTCGCGGGCGTAGGAGACGAAGCTGCCGCTGGAAGGGCGGTGTAAAACCAGCTCGCCCAGCGCGCGAAGGATGAAGAAGGAGAATATCCCGCACACCAGATAGACCAGGGCGAGAGCAGGGCCTGCCATCTGCAGGCGAGCGCCCGCGCCGAGGAACAGACCCGTACCGATAGCGCCGCCGATGGCAATCATCTGAACCTGGCGGTTGCCCATCGCTTTGTGGTAGCCCTCTTCATGGGAGTTCAACCAGCGACGTTTCGCAGCGTGATGATCGGCCGCGCTTTTATTGCTTGTTTTCATTGAGTTACCTGTTTGCCTGTCTGAACCATTATTGTGATAGTCGTACCTGGCATGCGGCGAAACAAACGATTGCCTCTGCGCAGGCACATGCTGCCTTTCCAGTCATTCTGCGTATGGATAAGGCGAAACATGGCGTCGCATCCTACCTGCAATTGATAAGCGACGCAAAATATAACCGTGGTGAAAGTGATACGCGTCGAAGTTAATCGTGTGGTCAGAGCAGACGGCGATCGCAAGGCGCTGAATCGCGGCAACATTGTAGATAAAATGACCTGTAGGCTGGCGATTTAATCATCAGTTATGCTTAAGCGTTTAGCCCTGGTATTGATGAACTGGATTCATAAGGACAAGCGGTTTTGCGCTGTAGTGTTCATAAGCAAACGCGCCTAAAGTCATTCCACCAGAGACATCATCATGAGGTGGACAATGCAACAGAGACGATTAGGCAAAAACGGACCCGACGTGTCAGCGCTCGGCCTGGGCTGCATGGGGCTAAGCCACGGCTACGGCCCGGCAACGGATAAACAGCAGGCTATCGCGCTTATCCGCGCGGCGGTCGATCGGGGAGTCACCTTTTTCGATACCGCGGAAGTGTACGGTCCCTACCTGAATGAAGAGGTGGTCGGCGAGGCGCTGGCACCGGTGCGCGACAGGGTGACCATCGCCACCAAGTTTGGGTTTGACTGCGATAAGCCGGGGCAGGTGATCAACAGCCGTCCGGCGCATATACGCGCAGCGGTGGAAGGGTCGCTGGCGCGCCTGAAAACGGACGTTATCGATCTTTACTATCAGCACCGCGTGGATCCGGACGTGCCAATGGAGGACGTGGCGGGAACGGTCGCGGATCTTATTGCCGAAGGGAAGGTGAAGCACTTTGGCCTCTCCGAAGCGGGGCCGGACTCCATCCGACGCGCCCATGCGGTTTGCCCGGTTGCGGCGTTGCAGAGTGAATATTCGCTCTGGTGGCGTCAGCCGGAGCAGCAGATCCTGACGCTGCTGGAGGAGTTAGGCATCGGCCTGGTGCCGTTCAGCCCGCTAGGCAAGGGCTTCCTGACCGGCGCGATTGACGCCAGCACAACCTTCGACAGCAGCGATTTTCGCAACGTCGTTCCGCGCTTTAGCGAAGCCTCGCGGCAGGCAAACCAGGCGCTGGTTGAGACGGTTAAGCGCCTGGCCGCGGAGCAGGGCGTAACCCCTGCGCAAATCGCCCTGGCGTGGCTGCTGGCGAAAGCGCCGTGGATTGTGCCTATTCCCGGCACCACCAAGCTGCACCGTCTGGATGAAAACCTCGGCGCGGTTAACGTGACGTTGTCACCAATAGAAATGAGCCACATCAACCAGGCGCTGGCGGCCGTTGACGTTGTCGGCGAACGTTATCCGGCGCACCTTCAGGCGCGGGTCGGGAAATAAGCTAGCGGTGGCGCAGCGCCTCCACCAGCAGCGCAAACGCGGTGGTATGCTGGCGGCGGCTGGGGTAGTAAAGATGGTACCCGTCTAACGGCGGGCACCACTCTTCCAGCACGCGTACCAGCTGCCCCTGCGCGAGAGCGTCCACCACCGTATCTTCCGGCACGTAGGCTAGGCCCAGCCCGCATTGTGCGGCGTCGATGCGCTGCGGCAGGCTGTTCAGCGTCAGCTGGCCTTCCACCCGCACGCGCAGCTCGCGCCCGTCGCGCTCGAACTCCCAGGCGTACAGCCCGCCGCGCGTCGGCAGGCGCATGTTGATGCAGCGATGGTGCGCCAGCTGCTCGGGCGTGTCGGGTACCCCGGCGCGCTGGAAATAGTCGGGTGAACCCACCACCGCCATTCGCATATCCGGCGCGATGCGCACGGCAATCATGTCTTTCGCCACCTGCTCGCCGAGGCGCACCCCGGCGTCAAAGCGTCCGTCCACGATGTCCGTCAGCCCGTTATCCACCGTCACTTCAACGTTAATATCGGGATACTGCGTCATAAAGGGCCTGAGCACCGGCCACAGCACGGCGGTCATCGCGTGTTCGCCCGCCGTGATGCGTATGTTGCCGGCGGGCCGGTCGCGGGTATCGCGCAGCGCCGCGAGCTCCTGTTCAATCTCCAGCAGGTGCGGGCTAAGCCGCATCAGCAGCTTTTCTCCCGCCTCGGTGGGGGCAACGCTGCGCGTGGTCCGGGTCAGCAGGCGCACGTCGAGCCTGGCCTCCAGGTTTCGCATGGCGTGGCTGAGCGCCGACTGCGACACGCCGAGCTGCGCCGCCGCGCGGGTGAAGCTGCGCTCGCGGGCGACGACCATAAAGGAGAGCAGGTCGTTGAAATTGTCTTTAAGCATCATGGCTGCCTCATTTATGAATTTAGCTCATGGTTCCATTCTGATTATGCAGTCTAATGCTCCGCCTGGCTTTAGGCTACTGTTAGCACATCAGTCAACGAGGAGATCATCATGAAAATTATTCGTAGCGGTTCACTGCCTTCAGCGCGCGGCCCGGAAGCGTGGTTCACGGGCACGGTGCGCATCGATGCGCCTTTTCAGGCCACCGAGCCGGCAAAGGTAGGGGGCGCGACCGTCACCTTCGAGCCGGGCGCGCGCACGGCGTGGCACATCCACCCGCTCGGGCAGACGCTTATCGTCACCCGGGGGCGCGGCTGGCTGCAGGAGTGGGGCAAAGCCGCCGAGCCGCTAAACGCGGGAGATATCGCGTGGATTGAGCCCGGCGTGAAGCACTGGCACGGGGCGAGCGCCGAAACGGCGATGACGCACATCGCGATCGCCGAATCGGTCAACGGCAGCCCGGTGGAGTGGCTGGAAAAGGTCACCGACGAGCAGTATTCAGGGGCGTAGTTTCCGGCTTAACCGGCGCCCGCGATGCCGCGCGGGCGCCTTAAGGCTTATTCAGTGCAGGGTTTTACATATCTGATTTCCGGCAAACCAAATGTAAATTAATTGTTTCTCACCGCCAAATTCCGCCTCTAATAATGGTGACATGTTCAGTCAAATGAGATGTCAACATGTCCTGGCGAATCAGCATATTGGATAAAAGCCCCGTCGCGGAAAATGAAACGGCAGCCGACGCGCTGGCGCGCACGCTCAGCCTTGCGCAGCAGGCGGAGGCGCTGGGTTATCACCGCTTCTGGATCGCCGAACACCACAATACCCCTCAGCTGGCGAGCCCTTCGCCGGAACTGGTTATCGCCTGGATCCTCGGCCAGACCGCGCGTATTCGCGTCGGCTCGGGCGGCGTCATGCTTCAGCACTACAGCCCTTACAAAGTGGCGGAAAACTTTAACCTGCTGGCCGCCATCGCGCCGGGCCGGGTGGATTTGGGCATCGGCAAAGCGCCGGGCGGGCTGCCGCTCTCTACCCGTGCGCTGCAGCGCGGGCTGAACCCGCAGGAAAAAGGCAGCTTCGCGGAACAGCTGGCCCAGCTTGACGGCTGGATACGGCCGGAAAATCAGGCGGAAGAGGCCTCCGTTCGCGCCACGCCGCTGCCGCCGGTTCCCGCCCGGGGCTTTCTGCTGGGGGCAAGCGTTGAAAGCGCGGCGCTCGCGGCGAGCCTGGACTGGGATTTTGTCTTTGCGGCGCACCTTAACGGCGATCCGGAACTGCTGCGGGACGTTATCAGCACCTGGCGCGAGAAGAGAGCCCGCGACGTCATCGTCGCCGTGCAGGCCATCGTGGCAGACACCCAGCAGCAGGCCGACGCGCTGGCGCAGCGGGTGGAGGTGTGGGGCGTTGAGCTGGCAAACGGGCAGCGCGTCACCGTCGCCAGCGAGGAGCAGGCCTACGCCTTTGCGCGCCAGGCGGAAAGCGAGCCGGTGCGCATCGCCCGCCGCGCGCAGTCGTTGCTGTCGGGCACCGCGGAATCGGTTATCGCCCAGCTGGACGATCTGCACCAGCGGTGGGGCATCGATGAGTTTATTATCGATACGCCCGTATCCGAAGGCGCTGCGCGGCTGCGGTCCCTGCGTCTGCTGGCGCAGGCGCGCCTGAGCAGGGAGGTGAACGCATGAGTTTCGCTCAACAGCTGATTGAATGGCGCCGCGAGCTGCACCAGAACCCGGAGCTTTCCGGACAGGAGGTTGAGACCACCCGCCGCCTGCGCGAGTGGCTGACGGCGGCGGGCATCGAGGTGCTGCCTTACGATCTGGCGACCGGCGTGGTCGCGGAAATTGGCACCGGCGACAAGCGCATCGCCCTGCGCGCGGACATTGACGCCTTGCCCATTGAGGAGCGCAGCGGGGTGCCGTTTAGCTCGCAGCGCCCCGGCGTGATGCACGCCTGCGGGCACGATATTCACACCAGCGTGATCCTCGGCGCGGCGCTGCAGCTCAAGGCCCGCGAGGCGACGCTCGGCGGGCGCGTGCGGATCCTTTTCCAGCCTGCCGAAGAGAACTTTGGCGGCGCGAAAAGCCTGGTGCGCGCCGGGGCGCTGCGCGACGTCAGCGCCATCTTCGGCATGCATAACGAGCCGGGCCTGCCGGTCGGCGAATTTGCCACGCGCGGCGGGGCGTTCTACGCCAACGTCGATCGGTTCGCGATCCGCATTACCGGCAAAGGGGCGCATGCGGCGCGTCCGCACGAGGGCAACGACGCCATCGTGCTGGCAAGCCAGCTGGTGACGGCCCTGCAGAGCGTCGCCAGCCGCAACGTGAACACCCTGGATTCGGTGGTGCTGAGCGTCACAAGGATCGCGGGTGGCAACACCTGGAACGTGCTGCCGGAAAGCGTGGAGCTGGAAGGCACGCTGCGCACCCACCGCACGGAGGTGCAGCAAAACGTCAAGACGCGGGTAGGGGAAATTGCCGCCGGGTTTGCCAGCGCGTTTAGCGCGCAAATCGATATCACCTGGTACGCCGGGCCGACCGCGCTGGTCAATGACGCGCGCTGGGCGGAGTTCGCCACGTCGGTTGCCCGCGAGTCGGGTTACGAAACGCGCCGAGCGGAGCTGCACATGGGCGGCGAAGATTTTGCCGTCTATCTCCAGTCCATACCCGGCGCGTTTGTCAGCATCGGCAGCGCCAGCCCGTTTGGGTTACATCATCCGGCGTTTAATCCCGACGAGGCGTTAATTGAGCCTGCCGCCCGCTATTTTGCCCGGCTTGCGGAAAAAGCATTACAGCACGTTTAATTCAAAGAGGTGAATATGTCTGCAACTCGTCAACTGCGGCTGGGAACCATTTTGCACGGTGCCTCCGGAAATATGTCTGCCTGGCGCCATCCCGTTGCCGCCGCGGATGCCAGCATTAATTTTGATTTCGTTAAGGAGACGGCGCGAAAAGCGGAAGAGGGCAAGCTGGATTTTATTTTTGTGGCTGACGGTCTCTATATCAACGAAAAGTCGATTCCGCATTTTTTAAATCGCTTTGAGCCGCTGACGGTATTATCCGCGCTGGCGAGCGTTACCTCACGCCTGGGGCTGGTGGGAACGTTATCCACCTCCTACAGCGAGCCGTTCACCACCGCGCGCCAGTTCGCCAGCCTCGATCACCTGAGCAACGGTCGCGCGGGCTGGAACGTGGTGACGTCGCCGCTGGAAGGCTCCGCGAAGAACTTTTCCCGCGATAAGCACCCGGAGCACGCGCTGCGCTACCGCATTGCGGATGAGTATCTCGACGTGGTGAAAGGGCTGTGGAACTCCTGGGAGGGCGATGCCTTCGTGCGCAATAAGGAGAGCGGGCAGTTTTTTGACCCAGAAAAATTGCACACCCTCAACCATCACGGGGATTTCTTTAAGGTGGCCGGGCCGCTAAATATTGGCCGCACCCCGCAGGGTCGTCCGATTGTCTTTCAGGCGGGCGCATCCGATGACGGGAAAAAGCTGGCGGCGAAACACGCCGATGCCATCTTTACCCACCACGAGACCCTGGGCGACGCGCAGGCGTTTTATCGCGACGTTAAGCAGCAGCTTGAACTGCACGGGCGCAGGGCGTCCGACCTGCATATTTTCCAGGGCGTGAGCGTCATTGTCGGAAAAGACGCTGACGACGTGGAAAACCAGTATCAAACCACCGCCGCGCTGGTCTCCATTCGCGACGCGCTGAACTATCTTGGGCGCTATTTCGAACATCACGACTTTAGCCAGTACCCGCTCGACGAGCCGTTCCCCGACGTCGGCGACCTGGGGCAAAACAGCTTTCGCAGCACCACCGACGAAATCAAGCGCAGCGCGCGCGAGCGCGGCCTGACGCTGCGCCAGGTGGCGCTGGAAGCCGCTTCGCCGCGGCCGCGATTTTCCGGCACGCCGGAGCAGGTGGCGGATGGCCTTCAGGCCTGGTTCGACGGCGACGCGGCGGACGGCTTCATTATTCAGGGCGGCACGCCGGACGCCTTCCCGCGCTTCGTCGAGCAGGTGGTTCCCGTTCTCCAGGCGCGCGGCCTGTTTCGCACCGAGTATCCCGGCACCACGCTGCGCGAAAGCCTGGGATTAGACCAACCTAAAAACCAGTTCATACAACAATAAAAGAGACGCGTGCTATGCAGAAATCATCGCTATTCCTGGCGCTTGCGCTGGCCTTTACCCCTGCCGTCTGGGCAGAGAACGTGAATATTAACGGCACCGGCGTGAGCATCGAGGCCAATAAAACCCCGATCAACACCGCGAAAAACGACGCCGCGGTGGCGCAGCTGCCGAAGGACTACCGCTTTGCGGTGCCGGGTAAATTCACCGTTGCGGTCGCGGGCCTGAACCAGCCTCCGCTGACGGTCTTCTCCGACGACAACAAAACGCTGCTGGGCAGCGAGGTTGACGTGGCCCGCCTGGTGGCCGACAGCCTGGGGCTGGAGCTAAACGTGGTGCCGACCTCGTGGGAAGACTGGCCGCTCGGCGTGGCGTCCGGGAAATATGATGCGGCGATCAGCAATATTACCGTGACCAAAGCGCGCAAGGAGAAGTTTGATTTTGCCACCTACCGCAAGGATTCGCTCGGCTTCTACGTGAAGTCAACCAGCCCAATAAAGTCGCTTGAGAAGGCGGAAGACATCGCCGGGCTGCGCATCATCGTCGGGTCGGGCACCAACCAGGAGGCGATCCTGCTGGCGTGGAATGAGGAGAACGTCAAAAAAGGCCTCAAGCCGTTCACGCCGGTCTACACCAAAGACGATGCCGCCCAAACCCTGGCGCTCCAGTCCGGGCGCGCCGACGCGTACTTCGGTCCAAACGTGATTGGCGCGTGGAAAGCGGCGCTCACCGGGAAAACCAAACTGGTGGGCAG
>AGFT01052362.1_pt1 | contig 35816 bp, 39 predicted proteins | sample 305848 | NCBI WGS metagenome assembly AGFT01 (sample SAMN02954282, study PRJNA62043) | ant fungus garden metagenome | biome: terrestrial; feature: Atta colombica fungus garden; material: fungus garden; isolation source: Atta colombica fungus garden bottom | host: Atta colombica | place: Panama...
AACGATTCCTCTGTAGTTCAGTCGGTAGAACGGCGGACTGTTAATCCGTATGTCACTGGTTCGAGTCCAGTCAGAGGAGCCAAATTTGAAAAGCCTGCTTTTATAGCAGGCTTTTTGCTTTTCTGCGTTCCGGAAAATTGTCGGGTGGCGGCTTCGCCTTACCCGACCTACGGGACATCAGGCCGGATAAGGCTACGCACCGCGCTAGCGGTTCACCCGAATCGGCGCGGTGGCCTCAACCAGCCACGGCCGCGCGTCGCTGTTCACTCTCGGCGACAGCGCTTCCCGAACCTGCTGATGATAATCATCCAGCCACTGCTTCTCCTGCTCGGTTAACAGCTGCAGTTCAACCTGGCTCAGGTCGATGGGGATCAGCGTCAGCGAGGCAAACCGGCAAAATCCCGGGCGGCTCTCAACAATCTCCACCTGATTTTCAATACGAATGCCGTGGCTGTCGCCCAGATAGTACCCCGGCTCGATGGTCATGATATTGCCCGCCACCAGCGGCCACGGATTGACCTTCTTCGCGATGCGGTGCGGGTTTTCGTGGATCAACAGCTGGTGCCCCACGCCGTGCCCGGTGCCGTGATCGTAATCCAGCCCCATTTCCCACAGCGGACGGCGCGCAAACGCATCCAGCTGGTGGCCGTGGCTGCCGGACGGGAATTGCAGCGTAATCAGCGATAAAAAGCCTCTCAGCACGGCGGTGTAGTGAAGGCGCTGCTGCGGGTCAACCTTGCCCCACGCCAGCGTGCGCGTGGCGTCGGTCGTGCCGTTACGATACTGGCCGCCAGAGTCATTGAGGTAAAAATGGTTATGGCTAATCGGCTTATTGGTGGCCTCGCTGGAGTGATAGTGGCACATCGCCGCGTTGCTGGACGACGCCGAGATAGTGGCAAAGCTCTGCTCAATAAATCCCGGCTGCTGCTGGCGGAAGGCGAGCTGCTGCGCCTGCACCTCAAGCTCGGTCAGCGGCTGGCCGGAGGCGGCGCGCCTGGGCACTTCCCGGCTCAGCCAGGCAAGAAAATTCACCCACGCCGCGCCGTCCTGATGATGGCATTCACGATACCCCGCCAGCTCAACCGGGTTCTTACCGGCCTTGAGCAGCGTAATGGGGTCCGTCAGCCAGACAATGTCACCCTGCGGCTCAATCGCGAAGCGCAGCGCGACCGGCGCGGAATCCGGGTCGACCACGATCCGCTTGCCCTTCGCAAGCTGCTGACAGCGAGGAATAAACGCATCCTGCGGCGAGAGGATAAACTGCCCGGCGACGGACGGCGGAAGGTCCGCCAGCTTGTCGTCATTCACAAACCACTCGACGGCACCGTCGCGTCCCAGCAGGGCGAATGAGAGGGGAACCGGACTGGTTGGAATATCCGAGCCCCGCACGTTCAGCAGCCACGCAATGTTATCCGGCAGCGTGACCGCCAGGTAATCGGCCTGCATATCGTTGAGGATCGTCGCCACGCGCTGCCGCTTGCTGGCGCTGCTTTCACCGCTTACCTCGTCAGGCATGGCGCGGATAAGCCCCGCAGGCGCGGCGGGCCGCCCGGTCCAGAGCGTGTCGAACGGCGAGTCGTTCAGCGCCACCAGCTCGCACGGCGTGGTTGAAAGCTGCGCGTAGTTCACGTTGGTCAACAGCATCGCCTCGAAGCCAATGCGCGCCCCGGGCGCCACGTTTGCCGCCAGCCATTCCGCCAGCGGCTCGTTGTGCAGGTGATGGATGGCGATCTCGTCCAGATTGACCTGCACGCGGGCCTGCACCTGGTAGCGGCCGTCGACAAACAGCAGGGCCCGATCCTGAAGGATCAGCGCCAGCCCGGCCGAGCCGTCGAAGCCCGTCAGCCAGGCGAGCTTTTCATCGTACGGCGCGCAGTACTCGCTTTGCCAGGCGTCGGCCCGCGGGACGATCATGCCGTCGAGGCCGTTTTCACGCAGCCAGTTTCGCAGGGCGGCAAGCGGTGATGTGGTGTGCATGGTGTTTCCTTTTCTTTAGCGGAACGGCGGCTCGTTAAAGGTGCGCAGCTTGCGGGAGTGCAGCTTATCGCCCTCGGCGCGCAGGAGATCGATCGCCCGAATGCCGATCTGCAGATGCTCCGAAATCGCCCCTTCGTAGAAGCGGTTGGCCTGGCCCGGCAGCTTAATTTCACCGTGCAGCGGCTTATCGGACACGCAGAGCAGGGTGCCGTAGGGCACGCGGAAGCGGTAGCCCTGCGCGGCGATGGTGGCGCTCTCCATATCGATAGCGACCGCGCGGCTGAGGTTAAAGCGCAGCGCCGAGGCCGAATAGCGCAGCTCCCAGTTGCGGTCGTCGGTTGTCACTACCGTGCCGGTGCGCAGGCGCTGCTTCACCTCTTCGCCGGGCATGCCGCTCACCTCTTTGGTGGCGTCGTACAGCGCGCGCTGGACCTCCGCGATGCTCGGGATAGGGATATCCGGCGGCAGCACCGCATCCAGCACGTGGTCGTCGCGCAGGTAGGCGTGGGCCAGCACGTAGTCGCCAATCAGCTGGCTTTCGCGCAGGCCGCCGCAGTGGCCGATCATCAGCCAGACGTCCGGGCGCAGAACCGCAAGATGGTCGCAGATGGTTTTGGCGTTCGACGGCCCGACGCCGATGTTGATTAAGGTGATGCCCTGGCCGTCCGCGGTGATCAGGTGCCAGGCGGGCATCTGGTGTTTCTTCCACGCCAGGTCGGAAATCGCCTGCTCCGGCGCTTCGGTTTCGGCGGTGATCCAGATCCCACCCGCGCAGGAGAGGGCGATGTAAGGGCTTTCCGGATCCAGGATCTGGCTGCAGCCCCAGCGGACGAACTCGTCTACGTAGCGGGTGTAGTTGGTGAACAGCACGAACGGCTGGAAATGCTCGGCGGGCGTGCCGGTGTAGTGGCGCAGGCGGGCCAGGGAAAAATCGACGCGGCGGGCGTCAAAGTGCGACAGCGGGGAAAACTCTGCCGGATGATAAATACCGTCCGCAGTTTCATCGCCAATCTGCGACAGCTCGGTGGTCGGGAAGTGGCGCGTCAGCCCCGCGCTCATCGAGCGGTCAAGGGTGAGCGCCGAGCCGTCGATCACGTAAGGATAGGGAATTTCGTGCAGCGAAGGCTCAACGGAAATATGGGCATCGTAATCCTGGTACAGCAGCGTGAGCTGCTCTTCAAGATAGGGCCGAAACAGCGCCGGGCGGGTTACCGTGGTGCTGTAGCAGCCTGAGTGGGTAAAGCGCGCGTAGGCGCGGGTTTTTGGCGTGTTGGTCGCGCGGCCATCCCAGGTCACGGAGAGCGAAGGATAAACAAAAAGGCCACGACTTCTGGCCTTTTCATCGGGAAGCTTCCGCTTTCAATGTAAACCGCAATCGCGCTGCGCAGCGCGTTGACGGACTGCTCGTACAGCGCGTCGAGTTTTTCCAGCGCCTGAGCCGGGGTCAGGCTGGAGCCCTTATTATTCATCTCTGTCTCCTTGTTCCACAGGTGTTTCGCAGTTGTGTGGCGATACCCGATAGTATGTCACACGCATGTGAAACAAAAGTGAGGAGATCAGCCGCGGGGCGACTCTTTCATAAATAGCGCCGTGGCGGCGGAGAGCAGGCAGCCCGCCAGCAGGTAAATGGCCACGCTGTGCCAGTTGCCGCCGGAGAAGGTCACCAGCGCGGCGGCGATGAACGGCGTAAATCCACCTCCCACCACGCTCGCCACCTGATAGCCCACGCCCGCGCCGCTGTAGCGATAGCTGGCGCCAAACAGCTCGGTGAACATCGGCTGCTGTACGCACACCACCATATCGTGGGCGACGTTCGCCAGCATGATGGCAAAGAAGACGATCCAGAAGAGCGACTGCGCCTCCAGCGCCATAAAGAACGGCCAGGCGCTCAGGGTGCCGATGAGCGCGCCGGTGATATAGACGCGGCGGCGGCCAAACCGATCCGCCAGCCAGGCGAAGCAGGGGATGGTCAGGCAGCTGATCCCGCCGACCACCAGCCCGATGTTCAGGAACAGCTCGCGCGGCAGGCCAAGATTTTGCGTCGAATAGTTAAGGGCAAACGCCGTCACGATATACATCGTCAGCAGCTCGCACAGGCGCAGGGCGATGATTTTCAGAAAAGCGCCAGGGTGCTGGATCAGGGCCTCCATTACCGGCAGCCGCTTTTTCACCGCGGGCGTTTCGCGCTGCTGCTGTTGCTCAAACTCCGCGGACTCCTCCATCCCGTTGCGGATCCACAGGGCGGCAACCACCAGCACGATGCTGAAAATGAACGGGATGCGCCAGCCCCAGCTCAGGAACTGTTCGTCGGTGGTGAGCTGGCTTATCAGGGAGACCAGCCCGGTCGAGAGCAGCAGGCCAACGCCGTAGCCCACCTGCACGCCGCTGCTGTAAAACGCCTTCTTGTTCTTCGGCGCGCTTTCGACGGAGAGCAGCGCCGCGCCGCCCCATTCGCCGCCGACGGCGAAGCCCTGTATCGCGCGCAGGGTGACCAGCAGCGCGGGTGCCCACCAGCCGATGGCGTCAAACGACGGCAAAATGCCGATCAGCGCGGTGGCGATGCCCATCATCCAGACGGTGAGCATCAGCATGCGCTTGCGCCCCAGGCGGTCGCCGAAGTGGCCGAAGATAATGCCGCCGAGAGGGCGGAACAGGAAGCCTACGCCAAAGGTCGCAAAGGCGGCGAGCGTGCCCATTGCGGGGCTAATCTGCGGGAAAAATTCCCGGTTAAACACCAGCGCGGCGGTAATGCCGTAGAGCAGAAAATCGTACCAGTCGACGACGGCCCCGGCGAAGCTGCCGAGCGCGGCGCGGCGGGCGCGGTTGAGAGGAAGCGTCTCCTCGCCGGGACGATTTGAGGTGAAGGTGGAGTCCATAGTTGTCATGTCCGTACTGATTTTTAATTATTGGTATAAGAAAAGGTCACTCACACTGCGGCCATTGTATAAATGGAACGTATGAGACTACCGCGCAAGGCGGCGGGAGGAAACTGATTTTATTTCCAGAAGGAAAGACTTTGCGCGCCAGCGCCTACGGCTCAAAACCGCAGTGCTTATTCGCTTGAGGAAGGGATGATGCGATGTATGTAGGTCGGATAAGGCGAAGCCGCCGCCCGACAATTTCCAGAACGCAGAAAAGCAAAAAGCCTGCTGTAAAAGCAGGCTTCTTAAATTTGGCTCCTCTGACTGGACTCGAACCAGTGACATACGGATTAACAGTCCGCCGTTCTACCGACTGAACTACAGAGGAATCGTGTGAACGGGGCGCATATTATCGACCCCGCTCGCCGTTGTCAAAGGGCGAAATGCGGCATTGCGTTCGTTTGCTGACAAATTGGGCAAAACGGTGCTTTTCGCGCCGTCACTGCACCGTTGCAGTGCGCCTGTACCCCTTATGGGGCAGATCGTCATCGTCTGTCTACGGGGGCAAACGGATGATGACGATTAGATTTGCTTATTTTCAGGCGCTTAGCGGCAAAATCCGCCTTCCTTCAAAAGCTGGCATTCATATTGCAAAACCTGATTAACACCGAAATCCGCTATGGCACACCATTTCGAACAGGGGGCAATATGAACTTTAGACGACTGAAATACTTTGTGAAAATCGTCGACATCGGCAGCCTGACTCAGGCTGCGGAAGTACTGCACATCGCCCAGCCTGCGCTGAGCCAGCAGGTGGCTACGCTGGAAGGCGAAATGGACCAGCAGCTGCTGATCCGCACCAAGCGCGGCGTCACGCCGACGGAAGCGGGAAAAATCCTCTACACCCACGCGCGCACTATCCTTCGCCAGTGCGAGCAGGCGCAGCTGGCCGTGAACAACGTCGGCCAGACGCTGAGCGGCCAGGTCTCTATTGGGCTGGCGCCGGGCACGGCCGCGTCCTCGGTGACCATGCCGCTGCTGCAGGCGGTCCGCGCCGAGCTGCCGGACGTGCTGGTCTATCTTCACGAAAACAGCGGCACCGTGCTTAACGATAAGCTGCTGAACGGCCAGCTTGATATGGCGGTACTTTACGATCGCTCGCCGATCGCCGGGATCGCCAGCCAGCCGCTGCTGAAAGAAGATCTCTACCTGGTGGGCACCCGCGACTGTCCGGGGCAGAGCGTCGATTTAACCGCCGTCGCGGAGCTGAACCTGTTCCTGCCGAGAGACTACAGCGCCGTGCGCGCCCGGGTGGATGAAGCGTTCTCCCTGCGCCGCCTGACGGCCAAAATCATCGGTGAAATTGACTCCATCTCTACGCTTACCGCGGCCATTGCCAGCGGAATGGGCGTGACGGTCCTGCCGGAATCCGCGGCGCGCTCGCTGTCGGGAGCCGCAAACGGCTGGATGGCGCGCATAACCACCCCTTCGATGAGCCTGCCGCTCTCACTGAACATCTCTGCCCGCGGCTCGCTGTCGCCGCAGGCGCTGGCGGTGAAAGAGATTTTGATGTCGCTGGTCAGCAAGCCGTCGCTGGAGAACCGCGAGCTGCAGCTCGTCAGCTGATATTCCAGAAAAGCATAAGATGCTGGTTTTTATTATTTGTTCTGCAGGTCCGCTGACTCTAACAATAACGTTATGTCAGATGCGCCGGAGTGAATCGTGAATTTCCAGCAACTTAAAATTATCCGTGAGGCGGCCAGGCGGGACTTTAACCTGACCGAAGTCGCCAACATGCTTTATACCTCCCAGTCGGGCGTCAGCCGCCACATCCGCGAGCTTGAAGAAGAGCTGGGGATCGAGATATTCATTCGGCGCGGCAAGCGGCTGCTGGGCATGACGGAGCCCGGCAAGGCGCTGCTGACCATTGCGGAGCGCATCCTCAACGAGGCCAGCAACGTCCGCCGTCTGGCCGATCTCTTTACCAACGACGCCACGGGCGTGTTGACGATTGCCACCACCCATACGCAGGCGCGTTACAGCCTGCCGCCGGTGATAAAGGCCTTCCGCGAGCTCTTTCCGGACGTTCGCCTGGAGCTGATTCAGGGAACGCCTCAGGAGATCGACGGGCTGCTGCAGAACGGCGGGGCGGATATTGGCATCGCCAGCGAGCGGCTGAGCAACGACCCGCTGCTGGTGGCCTTCCCGTGGTTTCGCTGGCACCACAGCCTGCTGCTTCCTGCCGATCACCCGCTGCACCAGGTTTCCCCGCTGACGCTGGACGACATCAGCAAGTGGCCGCTGATCACCTACCGGCAGGGGATTACGGGGCGCTCGCGCATCGACGAAGCCTTCAGCCGCCGCGGGCTGACGCCGGATATCGTGCTAAGCGCGCAGGATTCCGACGTGATTAAAACCTACGTTGAGCTGGGGCTGGGCATTGGCCTGGTGGCGGAACAGTCCGGCGGCGAACGTGAGGACGGCGATCTGGTGCGGCTCGATACCCGTCACCTGTTCGATGCGAACACCGTCTGGCTGGGGCTTAAGCGCGGCCAGCTGCAGCGCAACTACGTGTGGCGCTTTATTGAGCTGTGCAACGCCGGGTTATCCGTGGACGACATTAAGCGTCAGGTGATGGAGCCGGAAGAGGTATCGATCGACTATCAGATTTAGATGCGGGTTTGCCCGGCGACGCCTGCCATCCTGTAGGTTGGGTAAGGCGAAGCCGCCACCCGGCAATTTTTCAGAACGCAGAAAAGCAAAAAGCCTGCTGTAAAAGCAGGCTTTTCAAATTTGGCTCCTCTGACTGGACTCGAACCAGTGACATACGGATTAACAGTCCGCCGTTCTACCGACTGAACTACAGAGGAATCGTGTGAACGAGGCGCATGTTAATGGCCCCGGTAATGTGTGTCAACACTAAATTTAACGTGCTGATTCAAATGATTAATTAAGCTGCAAACTGCCGTTTTAGTGTACTTGAATGGATGAATTAACGTCAGGGTCGCCATTTTGACGTAAACGGTGCAGCGGATCCTGCTGGTAGAAGTGGCAGAAGCGCTGCCACAGCGCCGGGAAGCGCGGTGCGAACAGCTCGGGCGCGCTAAAGAAATATTCCGACAGCACGGCAAAGCATTCGGCCGGATCGGTGGCGGCGTAGGCGTCGATGCTTGCGCCGCTTTCGCCGACCAGATCGATCTCATCCTGAATGTTGTCCATCGCCGCGTGCAGGTCATGCTCCCAGCCCGCCACGTCGCGAAGCGGGATGAAGGGCACGCCGCTGGCGCGATCGCCGTTGCGGGTGTCCAGCTTGTGCGCGACCTCGTGAATAATCAGGTTGAAGCCGGAGGCATCGAACGAATCCTGAATATCCAGCCAGTTCAGGACGATCGGTCCCTGCTGCCAGCTCTGCCCGGACTGCACGACGCGCTGGCTGTGAACCAGCCCAATATCATCTTCCCACTCGTCGTCAACCACGAACGGCGCAGGGTAGATCAGCACTTCGTGGAAACCATCCAGCCACTCAATGCCCAGTTCCAGAACGGGTAAACAAAAGAGAAGGGCGATGCGCGAGTTTTTCAGCGGATCCAGTTCAAAACCCTGCAGCGGAACCAGGCGTTTTTGCTGCAAAAAGCGGTCGGCCAGCTGAACCAGCTTAAGCTGTTCATCCGGCAGAAGGTTCGCCAGTACGGGAATAGCCAGCGCCTCATCCCATGGCAACGCCATATCTGGACGGGCTTCATAAGATTTCCAGGGCCACTTAATCATCGCTTTGCTCGCAAACTCGCTACCAGAACAAAAATGAAGGATCGGGATTGGTTAACATGCCAAACAAACCGCCATGATGGCAACCATCAAAACGGCCAGATGCCGGAGGAGGACCGGCAGCGCTGCAACGTTATCACTTAGGCCGAAGAGTGAATAGCGCTTTGAAAATCCGTCCTTCATTTTGTGAGCTTAGTCGTTAATTTTCGCGTAATCAGCTTCTTACGTGCAATTTAACGAGACGGCCTTTGCGTTCTGCCGGTCCTGGCGGGAGACGCCACCGGGAGGAGGGCAAGCTTTTTAATGCCGTTAAGAAAAATCTGTATTGCCGCGTTAATAGTTAAGCTGTCTAACTCTAAATAAGTAATCATTACCGTCTCTTTATTGCGTATTTGACTTTGTGCGATGTAAAAATCTTATTTTGGCAATGAAAGCGTGTTTTAGACCTGCGTACTAAAGTACACTGAACCTGAGGATTAGTGATTATTAAGGAGTGTTACTACAATGAACAAAATGACGATGCTTTGTGCGCTTTCCCTGATGGCTGCATCATTTTCTACTTCTACCCTGGCGGCCGATTCGCTCTCCGGATGCGCCGCAAAAAAACAGAACGTTCAGCAGCAAATAGACCAGGCTAAAAAATACGGTAATACGCATCGCGTTGCGGGGCTGGAAAAAGCCTATTCCGAAATAGCGGATAACTGCACTGACGCGTCGTTAGAAAAAGCGCGTGAAGAGAAGGTCAGCGAGAAAGAGCAGAAAGTTGCTGAAAGAGAGCAGGAGTTGCGCGAAGCGAAAGCCTCCGGCCGTAGCGATAAGATCGCGAAAAAAGAGAAAAAGCTTGAAGAGGCCCGTGACGAATTAAAAGAAGCGCGCGCGGAGCTGAATAAGTAAACCTTCTGCCACACGTTTACGCCAGGGGCGGCAAACGCGCGCCCCTTTTTAACGCCCGATAAGCGCAAGCTGCTTTCCCCCTCATCGTTATCCATCTTTATCTCAAATGTCCTAATTGCCACCGATCCTGCATGATAATCAAACGCCTGACCCATTGAAAATCATGAATATTATGGCATGCTGGTGGCCTTTTTCTTTGCGATTGTGCCTTTGCAGGAGCCTTGATGAATAAAGAGACAAATGATGGAATAAAAGTTTACACGCCCCTGGCGCTGAAGCTGTACGACTGGTGGGTGCTGCGTATTTCGAATCGCTATGCCTGGCAGTGCCAGACCGACCGCTACCTTGTTCCCCACTTCCGAAATAATATGAAAAGCAATCATCTGGATGTGGGCGTGGGAACCGGTTTTTACCTGACCTACGCGCCGGACATCTGCAGCGTGTCGCTGATGGACCTGAATGCCTCGAGCCTGAACGCGGCGACCGCGCGCGTCGGCAAGGGCCGGATCAAAGCGTCCGCCCTGCACGACGTGTTCAACCCTTATCCTGCGCACCTGCACAATCAGTTTGATTCCATTTCAATGTTTTATCTGCTCCACTGCCTGCCCGGCACGATGCAGGAGAAAGCCCCCGTCATTCGCCACGCTGCCGACGCGTTAACCCACGACGGCGTGCTTTTCGGCGCAACCATTCTGGGCGATGAGGCCAGCCATAACGCCTTTGGGCGCAAGCTGATGGCGGTGTATAACGAAAAGGGTATTTTTTCAAACCGCGCGGACGGCGTGGAGGATTTACGGACGATTCTTTCCGCCGCCTTTGAGCGCGTGGAGATCGCCGTGAAGGGCAAGGTCGCGCTGTTTAAGGCCGAAAGAAAGAAGGGCTAATTATCCCTCCCGGCGTACTTCATCGTAGATAAAGGCGTTACCGGCATCCGGTAGCGCCTTTTTTCATCGCGGGGAGGTATACGCAACCGTCAGCGTATTGCTCAGCACGCTAACGGGCGAGCTGAATATTCCGCCCCTGGCGGTGGCATATTCAAAGCGAAACGGTCCGCCGGGGGGAATATCCGCGGGGAGCGCGATTTCGCCCGCCATGCCGGGAAGCATCAGGCAGCGGGCGGCGCTGCACAGCCGGATGCGCATCCCGATCGGCGTGGGGCCGTTGGTGCTGATTTTCCAGTAGGCGCGCGAGGCCGTCGCGCCGGAGGCGAGCGGAGAGGGGCTTTGCACCGGCCTGCTTTTCACCACCTGGCCTCCCCGCGTCATCGTGCCGCCAAAGCTCTGGCTGCTCCAGGATCCGTCGGCGGCCAGCGCCAGAGGCGACGCCAGCATCAGCCCCGCCAGCGCGCGCGTCATCATGCTTTGCCCCCGATCAGATACGTCATGCGCACGTTGCGCGGGGTATTAAGCTCCTGGCTGGACAGCACCGCCAGCTGCGGGAAGATGCGGCGCAGATAGCGCGACAGCATCAGGCGCAGGGCAGGGTTCACCAGCAGTACCGGCGGCGCGCCCAGCCCTTCCTGGTGCAGCAGCGCTTTTTCCGTCTCCTTCATCAGGTTCTCCGCAATGCCCGGCTCGATGGCGCTGCCGCTCTGGGTGGCCTGCACCAGCAGCTGCTCAAGAGACAGATCCAGACCAATCAGCTGAATGTCGTCCTCGCCCGGGAACCACTGCTGGGTAATGGCGCGGGACAGGCGGGCGCGCACGCGTGCGGTCAGCTCGTCGGCGTCGCTCTGGGCGGTGGCAAACTCGGCCAGCGTGTCGATGATGGTGCGCATATCGCGGATCGGCACGCGCTCGGACAGCAGGTTTTGCAGCACCTTGTGCAGCGTGGTCAGGCTGATGACCGCCGGGATCAGATCCTCAATCAGCTTCGGCGACTGTTTGGCGATCTGGTCGAGCAGCTGCTGCGCTTCCTGACGGCCAAACAGCTCGTCGGTGTGGGTGCTAATCAGATGATTGAGGTGGGTTGCCACCACGGAGCTGGGGTCGACCACCGTGTAGCCCAGCGTTTGCGCCAGCTCGCGGTGCACTTCGTCGATCCACAGCGCCGGAAGGCCAAAGGTCGGCTCCGTACACGGCGTGCCGGGAACCTCGCCCTCCGCGCAGCCGGGGTTGATCGCCATCCAGCGATCCGGCTGAACCTCGCCCTGGCCGACGATGACGCCCTTGAGCAGGATGCGGTAGCGGGTCGGGGCTAAATCGAGGTTATCGCGAATATGCACGGCAGGGGGCAGGAAGCCCATCTGCTGGGCAAATTTCTTGCGGATACCGCGCACGCGCGTCAGGAGCTGGCCCTGCTGCTCGTGGTCTACCATCGGGATCAGGCGATAGCCGACCTCCAGGCCCAGCGTGTCTTCCATCTGCACGTCGGACCACGTGGCTTCGTGAACCTGCGCCACCTCGGCGTCGGCAGCGTCGGCATCGGCGTGAACCGCACCCGGCTTCTTCGCTTCCCCTTCGCGCCCGCGCAGCCACCAGGCGGTGCCCAGCAGCGCGGCGGTGAACAGCAGGAACACAAAGTTTGGCATACCGGGGATCAGGCCCAGCAGGCCGATAACGCCCGCGGCCAGCACGATCACGCGCGGGGAGGTGAACAGCTGGCCCACCATCTGTTCGCCCACGTCCTGGTCGTTCGCCACGCGGGTGACCACCACGCCCGCGGCGGTCGAAATCACCAGCCCCGGGATCTGCGCCACCAGGCCATCGCCGATGGTCAGCAGGGTATAGGTCTCACCGGCCACGCCGGCGGACATGTCGTGCTGCATTACGCCGATCACCAGCCCGCCGATAATATTGATGGCCATGATCAGCAGCCCGGCAATGGCATCGCCGCGCACGAACTTGCTCGCACCGTCCATCGAGCCGTAGAAGTCCGCTTCCTGCGTCACCTCTTTACGACGGCGCTTCGCCTCCTCCTCGCCGATCAGTCCGGCGTTCAGGTCGGCGTCGATCGCCATCTGCTTGCCCGGCATCCCGTCGAGCGAGAAGCGCGCGCCCACCTCTGCGATACGCCCCGCGCCCTTGGTGATCACCATAAAGTTAATGATGATCAGAATCACGAACACGATGATGCCGATGGCAAAGTTGCCGCCGACCAGGAAGTGGCCAAAGGCCTCAACCACCTGGCCCGCCGCTTCCGGGCCGGTATGGCCGTTCATCAGGATCACGCGCGTGGAGGCGACGTTAAGCGCCAGGCGCAGCAGCGTCGAGAACAGCAGCACCGTCGGAAACGCCGAAAACTCCAGCGTATTCTGGGTGAACATGGCGACCAGAAGGATCATGATCGACAGGACGATATTGAAGGTAAACAGCAAATCCAGCACAAAGGTGGGCAGCGGCAGGATCATCATCGCAAGGATGGTCATGATCAGCACCGGGCCAGCCAGCACCTGCCACTGGGTTTCCTTCATGTTGGGTAAACGTAATCGGGTGGCGATATTGGCCATCACTCTCTACTCTCTTGTGCAAAATCCATCTCCGCCGGAACGGGCAGATCTCTAGGTGTCAGCGGACGCGAGCCGTAGCCCTTGCGCCAGCGCTTCAGGCCATAAACCCAGGCCAGCACTTCCGCGACCGCGCTATACAGCTCGGCGGGAACCGGCGCGCCGGGTTCACAGTGGCGATACAGGGCGCGCGCCAGCGGCGGCGCCTCAAGCATGGGGACCCGGTGCTCTTCGGCCAGCTCGCGGATGCGCAGGGCAATCAGCCCGCTGCCGCTGGCCACGACCAGCGGCGCGCCCATCGCGCCTTCCTGATACTTCAGGGCCACCGAAAAGTGGGTCGGGTTATTCACCACCACGTCGGCGGTGGGGACGTCGTTCATCATGCGTCCTTGCGCCATCTGGCGCTGCAGCTGGCGGATACGCCCTTTAATCTGCGGGTCGCCTTCCTGATTTTTAAATTCGTCTTTGATTTCCTTCATGCTCATGCGCATCTTCTTAAAGTTGCTCCAGAGCTGGTAAACCACGTCGAAGGCCACCATCGGGATCAGCGATAGAATAATGACCAGCATGCAGCCGAGGAGCAGGGCGCTAATGTCGACCAGCGCCATCCCCAGCGGCTCAAACATCAGGTTGATAAACCGGCTCTTGTTGAACCACAAAAACAGCCCGCCGCCCGTGACCGCCAGCGACACCTTCAAAATGCTTTTCACCATCTCGGAGACCATTTGCGCGGAAAACAGGCGCTTGATGCCCTTCATGGGGTTGAGCTTTTTAAGGTCAAACTTGATGGCCTTGGCGGTCATATTCAGGCCGCCGATAATTGACGGCGTCACCACGGCGGTCAGAAACAGCCCGCCAACGAACGGCAGGATCGCCAGAAAGGCCATGCCCAGCAGCGAGCCCGCGTGGTGCAGCATCTGCTGCGGGTCGCTGACCATCAGCCTGTCGAACGTCAAACCGTTGTGCAGCAGCTGCTGCAGCTTGGTTGCCAGATAGCTCCCGCCGATCAGGATCAGCCCCCAGCCCGCCAGCAGCATGGACAGGCTGGTCAGCTCGCGCGACCGGGGAACCTGCCCCTCTTCACGCGCCTTTTGCTTTCGGTGGGGCGTGGGGTCTTCCGTTTTTTCGCTGTCGTTTTCTTCAGACATGGCGTTAGCCCGGCATGGTTAAAAGCCGAGTGACTCCAGCAGATCGTCCACCTGCTCCTGCGAGGCGACGATACCCTTCACGCTGGTATCAATCTGCGGACCGTTTTTGAGGTGCGCGTCGTCGTCCTGCGCCTCGGCGGCGCGTTCGCCCATGTTCTCCACCAGCACGCTGATCAGCTCTTCTTCCACCGTGGCGATCACCTGCATCAGGCTTTGCAGCACCTGGCCGGTCAAATCCTGAAAATCCTGCGCCATCATGATTTCGGTCAGCTGGCGGTTGGTTTGCTGGGTTATTTCAGGCACGTCGTGCAGAAAGCTGCGGGTGTCCTTCACCAGCGCCTTTGCATCCTCCAGCGGCTGCGGGTTTTGGAACCAGGCGTCCCAGCGCCCGGTCAGCTGCGTGGCGTTCTCGCTCAGGCTCTCCTGCAGCGGGCGTGCCGCTTCTACGCTGGTCAGGGCGCGATCGGCGGCCTGCGAGGTTTTGCCCACCACGTAGTTCAGGCGGTCGCGGGTGTTGGGAAACGCGTCGGCCACTTCCTTCAGCGCCTGCTCCAGCCCGAGGTTGGCCATGCTGTCGCGCAGCAGGCGGGTAAGGTGACCGATGCGGGAGAAGATCTCTTTGGCGTTATCCGCCTGCAGGTTTAACGGCGTGCTCATGATTATTGCCCGAGTTTTTCAAAGATTTTGCCGAGCTTTTCTTCCAGCGTCGCGGCGGTGAAAGGCTTGACGATGTAGCCGTTAGCGCCCGCCTGCGCGGCGGCGATGATGTTCTCTTTCTTCGCTTCGGCGGTAACCATCAGCACCGGCAATTTTGCCATCGCGGCATCGGTGCGGATGGTTTTGAGCAGCTCCAGCCCGTCGACGTTCGGCATGTTCCAGTCGCTGACCACGAAGTCGAAATCGCTGCCGCGCAGCTTGTTCAGCGCGTCCTGGCCGTCTTCCGCTTCGTCAACGTTCTTGTAGCCCAGATCGTTGAGCAGGTTGCGCACGATGCGCCGCATGGTGGCGAAATCGTCCACCACCAGAAAACGCAAATTTTTATCCGACATGGGTAAATCTCCTTAACGTCGTGAGTCGGTTTTGGGGGAATTTTTATAGGCAAAACTGTCCAGCAGGCACTGGCTAATCTCGTCAAGATCGACGACCTTTTTCGCCGCGCCGAGCGCAATCGCCTCGCGGGGCATGCCGAAGACCACGCAGGTGGCCTCGCTCTGCGCGAGCGTGAACGCCCCGGTCTGGCGCAGGTGCAGCAGGCCGCGCGCGCCGTCGCCGCCCATTCCGGTCAGAAGCGCCGCGCTGGCGTGTCGGCTGGCCTGGCGGGCCACCGAGTCGAACAGCACGTCGACGGAGGGGCGGTGGCGGTTAACCGCAGGCGCATCGCTGAGCCTGATCCGGTAGCCGTTGTCCTGGCCGATGATCTCCATATGGCGATCGCCTGGCGCGATCAGGGCGGTCCCCGGCAGCACCGGCTCGCCGTCCTGCGCTTCGCGCACCGCAATCTGGCACAGCGAGTCAAGCCGCTGGGCGAAGGAGTAGGTAAACCCGGCGGGCATGTGCTGGGCGATGACGATCCCCGGCGTGCCGACCGGAAGCGGCATCAGGACCTGGCGCAGCGCCTCCGTCCCGCCCGTGGACGAACCGATGGCGATAATGCTCTGCTGTCGCACCCTGATCCCCGCGAGCAGCGGCCTGGCGGTCGGCGTGCGTGGCGTCAGCTTCGCGCGCGCGGCGATGCGGATTTTCTCAATCACCAGCTGGCTCCAGCGGGCGATGTTGTCTTCCTCGCGGTGCTCCGGCTTCGGCAAAAAATCCACCGCGCCGTGCTCCAGCGCCCGCAGGGTCGCCGCCGAGCCGCGGGTGGTGAGGGAAGAGATCATCACCACCGGCATCGGGCGCAGGCGCATCAGGCGGGAGAGAAACTCCAGCCCGTCCATGCGCGGCATGTCGATATCCAGCGTCAGGACGTCCGGGTTAAGCTGCTTGATCAGCTCGCGTGCGATAAACGCATCCGGCGCGGTTCCCACCATTTCCATATCGGGCTGCTGATTCACCACCGCGCTCAGCATGTTGCGCATCAGGGCTGAATCATCGACCGCCAGCACGCGAATCGGGCTCACCGTGTTGTCTCCGTCAGTTCATAAACCGACTGCCCGCGCAGGCGCAGCGGAATATGTGAAGGGTTAAAATGTTCCGAATGGCCGACAAACAGCAGGCCTCCGGGCTTAAGCAGGCGGGCAAAACGCTGCAGCAGGCGCTGCTGGGTGGGCGCATCGAAATAGATCATCACGTTGCGGCAGAAAATGGCGTCGAACGGGCCGGGAACGGGCCACTTTTCGTCCAGCAAATTTAGCTGCTGATAGTGAATGGCGGAGAGCAGCTCGCGCTTCGCCTTGACCATTTCGCTGTTCTCCCCCGCGCCGCGCAGAAACCAGGTCCGCTTTTGCGCCAGCGTCAGCGCGTCCAGATCGCTCAGGCGGTAGACGCCCGCTTCCGCTTTGGTCAGCACCTCGGTGTCGATATCCGAGGCCCAGACGCGCGGCCCCGAAAGGGACGGGCCCAGCGCCTCGTCCAGCGTCATGGCAATCGAGCACGGCTCTTCACCGGTCGACGCGGCGGTACACCAGACGCGATAGCCGCTGCCGCGCAGGCGGGCGTGCTGGGCGAGGATCGGAAAGTGGTACGACTCGCGGAAAAACGAGGTCAGGTTTGTCGTCAGCGCGTTGATAAAGCTTTGCCATTCCGGGTGCTCTGAGTGCGATTCAAGCAGGGCGATATAGTCGCTGAAGCTGGTGTGCGCCAGCGCGCGCACGCGGCGGGAGAGGCGATTAAAAATCATCTCCCGCTTCTGGGCGTTGACGACAATTCCCGCGCGCTTATAGATTAATTTCCCGACGCGCTGTAATTCGCTGTCAGATAACGAAAGCGTATTAAGGGATAAGCGTGCAGGAATGCTGTTAATTTCACTCATAGAAGAGGATTGGCCTTAAACCGGGGTATTCATTATTTCCTGATAGGCGCCGATCATTTTATTCCGCGCCTGCATGCCAAAGCTGAATGAAATAGACGATTTCTGCATCGCCAGCATCACGTCATTAAGCCCAATATCGCTGCTGCCGGACATCCATTCCTGCGTTTTTGTTTTTGCGTCTACCTGCGTTTTATTTATTTCATTAATGCTGTTAAATAAAGCATCAGAAAACGAGGGCATGTCGCCGCGCGCTGCCTGCAGGCGGTTAGACGGGCCGCTGAACTGCTGTGCCTGGGTCTGAATTTGATCGAGTACGCCACGCATTAATGTTGCTGACATTTTTCAGTTCCTGATAAATAAGATAAAAAACGATGTTTATTGCGCATCTTTTAAACGTCGACAGCTTACCACGTGAATAAAAACGTCAGAAAATCCAATAAGCCGACAGAACTTTGAGCTTATTTATCCTTAAAAAAAATGCCTTTCGGACGATAATGCCCGCCTGAAAAATTCTTCTGCTTTTTGAAATCGTCGACAACACTCTCGCGAATTTCGTGAGCTGACGTGCATCCGTGATGCGCGCTATTTCATACAGGAATACGGCATGAGTGCCACACTAAATGATGTAACGAATAATCCAGCCGATCGCATTAAGTCGATGCTGCTTTCGCTGCGCGGCAGCCCGAAGCTCCTGCTGGTGATTTGCGGCGCGGCGGCGCTTTCCGTTCTGATCGCGCTCATGTTCTGGGCAAAGGAGCCGGACTACCGGGTGCTGTTCAGCAACATCAGCGATGAAGAGGGCGGTGCGATTGTCGCGCAGCTTACCCAGCTCAACATTCCCTACCGCATCGATACGCCCGGCGGCGTGATTATGGTGCCGGGGTCGCAGGTGCACGAAGTGCGCATGAAGCTGGCGCAGCAGGGGCTGCCGAAGGGCGGTTTGGTCGGCTTTGAGCTGCTGGACCAGGAAAAGTTTGGCATCAGCCAGTTTACCGAGCAGGTGAACTACCAGCGCGCGCTGGAGGGCGAGCTGGCCCGCACGATTGAAAACCTGGGGCCGATCCAGAGCGCGCGCGTGCATCTGGCCACGCCAAAGCCGTCGATGTTCGTGCGCGAGCAGAAAAAGCCGACCGCGTCGGTCACCGTGAACCTTATTCAGGGCCGCGCCCTGGACGATGCGCAGGTGGTGGCGATTACCCATCTTATCTCCAGCGCGGTGACCGGCCTGACTGCCGACAGCGTCACGATTGTCGATCAGCGCGGCAACCTGCTGACCCAAAGCGGCGCGCGCGGCCTGCAGACGGCGCATCTGAAATATACCAATGAAATTGAAAGCGACTACCAGCAGCGCATTCAGCGCATTCTGGCTCCGCTGGTGGGCGACGGAAACATCCGCGCGCAGGTCACGGCGCAGATTGACTTCACCGAGCAGGAGCAGACGCAGGAGCAGTACCAGCCGAACGCCGATCCGCAAAAAATGGCGATCCGCAGCCGTCAGGCAAGCCTCGCGGAGCAGGGCAACCGCCGCGGCGTCGGCGGCGTGCCGGGCGCGCTAAGCAATACGCCCGCACCGCCCGCAACCGCGGAAATCACGCAGCCGCCGGGAACGCCGGGCGACGATAAAAAAGAGAAAACCACCGGTACCCGCAGCGCCAGCGACGGCGCGCAGCCCTACAACAACCGCAGCGACGAGACCACCAACTTTGAGGTGGACCGCACGCTCACCCATACCAAATCGAACGCCGGGCGCATCCAGCGCCTCTCCGTGGCGGTGGTGATCAACCATCTGCCGCAGGGCGAAGAGGGCAAGCCGGGCCCGATTAGCGAGGCCGAGCTCATCCGCATCAACGCGCTGGTGAAAGAGGCGATCGGCTACAACGCCGCGCGCGGCGACAGCGTCAACATTCTCAACTCGGCGTTTAACGGCGTAGTGGAAGAACCCGTCCCGCCGTTCTGGCAGCAGGATCGCTTTTACGCGCTGCTGATGTCGATTGCCCGCTACCTGGTGATTGCGATTATCGCCTGGGTGATGTGGCGCAAGCTGGTGCAGCCCGCGTGGATCCGCCATCAGGAGACGACCCTTCGCCGCCTGGAGATGGAAAAAGAGGCGCGCGAAGAAGAGCTGGCCGCGAAGAAACGCGCGGCTGAAAAAGGCGCGCGCGACCGCGCGCAGCAGAAAGTGGATACCGAAATGCACAGCCAGCAGCTGCGCGAGCTGGCGGAGCAGGAGCCTCGCGTGATCGCCCTGGTGATCCGTCAGTGGATGAGTAAGGAGCCGAAATAATGAATGCCTCAGATAAAAGCGCCATCGTCATGCTGACGCTGGGGGATGTCCTGGCCGCAGAGGTGTTTAAGCACCTCAACGCCCACGAGGTGAAGCTGATCAGCGCTTCGATGGTCAATATGGCGGGCTTCACCCACGACCAGATGGCCATGGTGCTGGAAGAGTTTAAGAAAGACTCCAGCGAATACGCGGCGCTCAGCCTCAATACCAACGACTACCTGCGCAGCGTGCTGGTCAAGGCGCTGGGCGAAGAGCGCGCCTCGTCGCTGCTGGAGGACCTGCTGGATACCCATCAGGGCACCAACGGCATCGAGACGCTCAACTTTATGGAGCCGCAGGCGGTCTTTGACCTTATCCGCGAAGAGCATCCGCAGATCATCGCCACCATCCTGGTGCACCTCAAGCGCAACCAGGCGGCGGACGTGCTGGGGAAATTTGAGGATCGCGAGCGTAACGACATCATGCTGCGTATCGCCACCTTCGGCGGCGTGCAGCCTGCCGCGCTGCAGGAGCTGACGGAAGTGCTGAACAACCTGCTTCACGGCCAGAGCCTCAAGCGCAGCAAGATGGGCGGCGTGCGTCCGGCGGCCGAAATTCTCAACCTGATGAAGTCTCACCAGGAGGAGGCGGCGATCGAGGCGGTGCGCGAGTTCGACGGCGAGCTGGCGCAGAAAATTGTCGACGAAATGTTCCTGTTCGAAAACCTGGTGGACGTGGAAGACCGCAGCATCCAGCGCCTGCTGCAGGAGATCGAGAGCGAAACGCTGATCATCGCGCTGAAGGGGGCCGACGAGCCGCTGCGCATGAAGTTCTTCCGCAATATGTCCCGCCGTCAGGCGGAGCTGATGACCGACGATCTGGCCTCTCGTGGCCCGGTGCGCCTGTCGCAGGTCGAGGCCGAGCAGAAGACGATCCTCAACGTGGTGCGTCGCCTGGCCGAGTCCGGCGAGATCCTGATTGGAGGCAGCGACGATGCCTACGTTTGATGATAAAACCCCGCGCGAATGGCGCAGCTGGCAGCCGGAGAACCTGCTGGGTGAATCCGTAGACGTGCCGCTGCCGACGCTGGATAACGCCCAGTCGGAGGCCCAGCTGAAGGCCGAGCTGGCGCGCCTGCGCAAGCAGGCGGAGCAGCAGGGCTTTGCCCAGGGGCAGCAGCAGGGCCAGGAAGAGGGGCGCAGGCAGGGCTTCGAGCAGGGCGTAAAAGAGGGCCGCGAGGCCGGGTTTGCGCAGGGCGTGGAGCAGGCGCGCGCTGAGCAGCAGGCGCTGCTGCGCCAGGCCGAACAGTGGGTGAACAACCTCAAGCTGGCGCTGGAAAACCTCGACAGCCTGGTGCCTGCCCGCCTGGTGCAGCTCTCGCTGGAAGCGGTGCAGCAGCTGTACGGTTCGTCCACCGTGGCGGATCACCACGCCCTGATTGCGCAGATCCGCAAATTGATGAAGCAGGACCCGCTGCTGCACGGCACCTTCCAGCTGTACGTCAACCCGGCGGAGTTCGCCGCGGTTGAGGAGGCGCTCGGTGAAACGCTGCGCGCGATGGGCTGGGCGCTGCACCGCGACGCGCAGCTGGCCGCGGGCGGCTGTCGGGTGGTTTCGCCGGACGTTGAGGTGGATGCCAGCCTGGAGACGCGCTGGCAGGCCATCTGCCAGCTGGCGCGCGAGGAGCTCGCGCAATGAGCCAGCAGCAGCTAAAGGCGTGGCTCTCGGCAATCGACCGCGTGGAGGAAAAGCTGGCGCAGGTGCCCGATTTTCGCCAGTACGGCAGGCTCACGCGCGCCACGGGGCTGGTGATGGAGGCCGTGGGGCTGAAGCTGCCCATCGGCGCGCTGTGCATCGTTGAGCGCCAGACCGACGCGGGCATTGTGCCGGTCGAAAGCGAAGTGGTGGGCTTCAACGGCCAGACGCTGTACCTGATGCCGCTTGAGCACGTGGACGGCATTCTGCCGGGGGCGCGCATTTACGCCCTGCAAACCGACAGCCACAGCGGCAAGCAGCTGCCCGTCGGCCCGCACCTGCTGGGCCGCGTGCTGGATGCGCAGGGTCGCCCGCTGGACGGACGTCCCGCGCCGGGCAAACCCGCCGCCAGCCTCTTTACCCCGACGCTAAACCCGCTGCACCGCGATCCGATCAAAAGCGTGCTCGACGTCGGCGTGCGGGCGATTAACGGCCTGCTGACGGTGGGGCGCGGCCAGCGCATGGGCCTCTTCGCCGGGTCGGGCGTGGGGAAAAGCGTCCTGCTCGGCATGATGGCGCGCTTCACGACTGCCGACGTTATCGTGGTGGGGCTTATCGGCGAGCGCGGGCGCGAGGTCAAAGATTTTATCGAGAACATCCTTGGCGAAGAGGGGCTGGCGCGCGCGGTGGTGGTGGCGGCACCGGCGGACGTGTCGCCGATCCTGCGCATGCAGGGCGCGGTGTACGCCACCCGCATCGCCGAAGATTTTCGCGAGCGCGGCCTGAACGTCCTGCTGATCATGGACTCCCTGACGCGCTACGCCATGGCGCAGCGCGAGGTGGCGCTGGCGATTGGCGAGCCTCCGGCAACCAAAGGCTATCCGCCGTCGGTCTTCGCCCGCCTGCCCGCGCTAGTGGAGCGCACCGGCAACGGCGTGAAGGGCGGCGGGTCGATTACCGCGTTCTACACCGTGCTGACGGAAGGGGACGACCAGCAGGACCCGATTGCCGACTCGGCGCGCGCGATCCTCGACGGCCATATCGTGCTGTCGCGCCGCCTCGCCGAGGCGGGCCACTATCCGGCGATCGACGTGGAAGCCTCGATCAGCCGCGCCATGACGGAGCTGATCCCGCACGCGCAGTACCGCAAGGTGCAGCGCTTTAAGCAGCTGCTTTCAGCGTATCAGCGCAACCGCGATCTGGTGAGCGTGGGAGCGTACGTTAAGGGCAGCGACGCGCTGCTGGACCAGGCGATCGACACATACCCGTCTCTGGAGGCGTTCCTCCACCAGGCGATCCACGAGCGCAGCGGCTATGACGACGCCGTCCGCGCGCTTTCCGGGCTTTTCCCGGACATCACGGGGTAACACGGTGACGCAATGAAGGTGAATAACCCGATGAACCTGCTGCGCGACATGGCAGAAGAGACGCTGACCGAAACCACCCGCGCGCTGGGCGGTGCCCGGCAACAGCTGCAGCAGGCGGTCGCGCAGCACCAGCAGCTGCAGCGCTACGAGCAGGAATACCAGCAGTCGCTGCGCCAGGGAATGATGGGCAGCGGCATGTCGGTGGCGGATCTGGTGAATCACCAGTCGTTTATCGTGGCGCTAAAGCAGGTGGTTAAGAAGCAGGAAGGCCACGTTAACGCCTCCGAGAAAGCGGTTGAGCAGGTGAAGCAGAGCTGGGTGCAAAACAAACAGCGCCTGAACGCGTTTGAAACGCTGATTGCGCGACGCGCCTCGGCGCAGGCGCTGGAGCAAAGCCGCCGCGAGCAGAAGCTGATGGATGAATTTGCCCAGCGTGCCGGACAGAAGAGAGAAAGGCTATGAACATCGATATTGCCACCCTGCTACTGGGTGGAACGCAGGAAAAGCCAAAGGCGGGAGCGCTGGCTGACAAGGGCTTTAGCCTCGAGCTGGACGACAGGCTGGCCTCTCTGGCGCAGCTTTTTCCGGGCATTGAGCCGCAGATGCTGGCGGCCGCGCTGCCCGCCGGGCTGCTGGCGCAGGAGGTGGCCGATATGCCAGAGCTTGAGGGCGAGCTGATAGCGGGGCAGCAGGGGCTGGCAGATACCCTGACCGGCGTGACGCTCGACGACGGCGAAGGTGGAGAAAGCCCGCAGTGGCAGCTCCAGCAGCTGGTCGCCCGCAGCGTCACCGGGGGCGACGCCGCCGCGCGCCCCGCGGCGGGTAAAGCCGCAGCGGGCGAGACGAGCGAAAGCGCGGGCGAGCGCGGCGTCAGGCCGCGCGGCAGGGCGACGGATCTACTGGCCGTCGGCGAAAGATCCGCGCCGGTCAACCCGCTCGCGGCGCCGTCACCCGCCGCCGTGCAGGCTTCTGCGGCGGTCCCTACCGTCGAGGCCGCTGCGACCGCCACCGTAGAAATAACGGCCACGCCGTCGGCGAGCGCCGTCGCGATGCCCGCCGCCGTGCGCACCGGCCTCAGCAACGTGCCGCAGCAGGTGGTGACCGTTAACCACCCGCCGGACGCGCCGGAGTGGAAGCAGTCGGTCAGCCAGCACATCGCCATCTTCAGCCGTAACGGCCTGCACAGCGCCGAGATCCGTCTGAATCCGGAGGAGCTGGGCTCGCTGCATATTTCGCTGCGCATGCAGCAGGATCAGGCGCAAATCCACATCGTGAGCGAGCACGGACACGTTCGCCAGATGATGGAGCAGGCCATGCCGCAGCTGCGCGCGGCGATGGCGGAGTCGGGGATCCAGCTCGGCCAGGCTAACGTCAGCGCCGAGGGGCAGCAGGCCGCCAGCGGCGAGCAGGGCGGGAATGCGCAGGGGGAACGCCAGCATGAACCCGAAGGGGAAGAGGGGCAGATTGACCAGGAGATTGTCCCGACGTTATTAACCACCGCGCCGGGAAATATATACGGAATTAATACCTTCGCGTGAAGTGCTGAATTACGTTCAGTAATGAAATTTTATCGCCTGATTATCAGGATGACGATCTGGACTACAATATCCGCCATATTGACCCGAGGGTAATGTTGTTCCCTCACTTATTTATCAGGTGTACGTTCAATGAGTAATAAAAATAAAAAGGTCGCCAGCGGCGGAGGATCTCGCTCGCTTCTGATGACGTTCATGTTTTTGACTGCCGTTGCCGCGTGCGGTTTTTCTGGCTACCTGTTCTGGGAAATGAAGTTCGCGAAGCCCGCGGCGGCTGAAGCGGAATTAGCCGCGGGGCCTGCCCCGGCCCCCGTGCAAGTCGAGCCGCTGTACGCCTCGATGAATACCTTTACCGTCAGCCTGAAGCCGACGGCCAACGAGTCGGACCGCGTGCTGTATCTGGGCCTGTCGATTCGCGTGGCGGAACAGGCGTCGCTGACCGCGCTGCAAAAATATTTACCGGAATACCGCAGCCGCTTATTTATGCTGCTGACCCAGCAGACCTATGACGATTTAGCCACGGATGAAGGAAAGCGCCGTCTGATTAATAACATCAGGGCCGAGCTGGATAAACCTCTGGCATTTAATCAGTCTATTCGCGTCACTGACGTCCTTATTAATGAATTTATTCTGCGGTAGTTATTATGGCTGACAGCTTTTTATCTCAGGATGAGATCGACCGGTTGCTGAATGCGGATGCAGACAGCGGCAGCGATCCGAACAGCAGCAGGGCCGACGCGGGGATAAAGCCCTACGATCCGCACACGCAGCGCCGGGTGATCCGCGAGCGTCTGCACTCGCTGGAAATTATCAACGAGCGGTTTGCCAGGCAGTTCCGCATGGGGTTATTTAACCTGCTGCGCCGCAGCCCGGACATCACGGCGGGAAACATCCAGATCCAGCCGTATCACGAGTTTGCGCGCAACCTGCCGGTGCCGACAAACCTCAACCTGCTGCACCTTAACCCGCTGCGCGGAACCTCGCTGATGGCGTTCTCGCCGGGGCTGGTGTTTATGGCCGTGGACAACCTCTTCGGCGGCGACGGGCGTTTTCCGACCAAAGCGGACGGGCGCGAATTTACCCCAACCGAGCAGCGCGTGATCCACCGCATGCTGTCGATGGCGCGCGAGGCCTACGAGTTTGCCTGGAGTTCGATTTACAAAATCAAAACGGAATACATCCGCTCTGAAATTCAGGTGAAGTTTACCAACATCACCTCCTCGCCGAACGATGTGGTGGTCACCACGCCGTTTTCGGTGGAGATCGGCTCGCACCGCGGGGAGTTCAATATCTGCATTCCGTTCAGCACCATTGAGCCGCTGCGCGAGCTGCTGAGCAACCCGCCGATGGACAACTCCCGACACGAGGACACCGAGTGGCGCGGCATGCTGGCAAGCCAGATGCGCGAAACCGAGCTGGAGCTGACGGCGCGCTTCGCCGACATCGGCACCCGGCTGTCCAACGTGATGCAGCTGAAAAAGGGCGACGTGATCGCTCTGGACAAGCAGGAGTTTATCGAAGCCAGCGTCGGCGGCGTGCCGGTCTTTACCGCCCGGTACGGCGCCGTTAACAACCAATATGCCCTGAAGGTCGAGCAGATGATTCAGCCTTCATTACTATCATTCAACAAGGAGTAATTTCCCCATGAGCGACATGAACACCTCATCGGGCCCTGACGGTCAGTCCATCGATAATCTGTGGGGTGACGCCATGACCGAACAGCACGCTGCGGGAATTACCGACACGATGGCTGCGCCAGCATTTTCGGACGAAATGAACCTGATCCTCGATATCCCGGTAAAAATGACCGTCGAGCTGGGGCGCACCAAAATGACCATCAAGGAGCTGCTGCGCCTGAGCCAGGGCTCGGTGGTGTCGCTGGACGGGCTGGCGGGCGAACCGCTGGATATCCTGATCAACGGCTATCTGATCGCGCAGGGGGAAGTGGTGGTGGTGTCCGACAAGTTCGGCATCCGCATTACCGACATTATTACCCCGTCCGAGCGCATGCACCGCCTGAGCCGCTAATGAACGCAACGACCTCCCTTCCGGCCACGGGCTCGGTGCTGATGACCGTCACCGGCGCGCTGGCGCTGATCGTCCTGCTGATGGTGGTGCTGGCCTGGGCCGCCCGCCGCAGCGGGCTGTCGCGCCGCCTCAACGACGCCCGCGGCACCATGACCCTGGTGGCGACGCAGTCGCTGGGCCCGCGCGAGCGGCTGGTGCTGGTGGACGTGGGCGAGCAGCGCCTGGTGCTGGGCGTGACCGCCACGCAGATTACCTGCCTTACCGCGCAGCCGCGCCCGGAAAGCGCGCCTCAGGCCGACGCGCCGGTGGCGGCATTCCCGCAGATGCTGGACAAGCTGCGCCAGAAGTACCGTCCGGGAGGCGAGCGGTGAAGCGTTACGCGCTGAACGCGCTGCTGGCGATCGGCCTGCTGCTCCCCGCGGCCTGCGCAACGGCGGCCAACGCTGACATCACCCTCGGCCAGCCGACGGGCGAGGGCGGCTGGACGCTGCCGGTGCAAACCCTTCTGCTGCTGAGCGGCTTTACCTTTATTCCCGCCGTGCTGCTGATGATGACCGGCTTTACCCGCATCATCATCGTGCTGGGCCTCATGCGTAACGCCCTCGGCACGCCGACCGCGCCGCCGAATCAGGTGCTGGTGGGGCTGTCGCTGTTTTTGACCTTCTTCGTGATGTCGCCGGTGTTCAGCCAGATTTACGAGAAGGCCTGGCAGCCGCTGCAGGAAAACAACATCACCATGGAAGCGGCGCTGGCCGAAGGCGTTAAGCCGCTGCGCGCCTTTATGCTCGACCAGACCCGCGAAAGCGATCTGGCGATGCTGGCCCAGATTGCCAAAACGCCGGATATCGCCTCGCCGGAAGACGTACCGCTCAGCATCCTGGTGCCCGCATTTATCATCAGCGAGCTGAAGACCGCGTTCCAGATTGGCTTCACCATCTTCATTCCGTTCCTGATTATCGATCTGGTGGTCGCCAGCATTCTGATGGCGCTCGGGATGATGATGGTCCCGCCAACGACCATCGCCCTGCCGTTCAAGCTGATGCTGTTCGTGCTGGTGGACGGCTGGCAGCTGCTGGTGGGCTCGCTTGCCCAAAGTTTTTACAGTTAGGAGACGAACATGACCCCTGAAAGCGTAATGGTGGTGGGCATGCAGGCGATTAAGGTCGGGCTGATGGTATCCGGCCCGCTGCTGGTGGCCGCGCTGGTCACCGGCCTGATTATCAGCATTCTGCAGGCCGCGACCCAGGTCAACGAAATGACCATGACCTTCATCCCCAAAATCCTGACGATCGTCGGGATTGCGGTGGCGCTCGGCCCGTGGATGATGAAAATCTTTATCGAATATACCCGCGCGGTTTTTGCCAGCATTCCCTACGCGATCGGCTGATGGCCTTCGGACTTCCTCTCGATCAGCTCTACGGGCTGATTAGCCACTACGTTTTCATCCTGGTGCGCGTTGGCGCGCTGCTGCACGTTGCGCCGATTTTCAGCGAGAAAGCGGTGAGCAAGCGGCTGCGCGCGGGCCTCTCCCTTTTGATCGCTATTCTGATCGGCGGTACGCTGCCGGACGCCGGGGTGGGGCTCTATTCGTGGGAAGGGGCGTGGGTGATGGGCAAACAGGTCATCATCGGCGCGGCGATGGGGCTGACGCTCCAGCTGCTGTTCGCCGCCGTGCGCATGGCGGGTGAAATCATCGGCATGCAGATGGGCCTGTCGTTTGCCACCTTCTTCGATCCCGGCGCGGGCAACAGCCCGGTGATTTCCCGGTTTCTCAACCTGCTGGTCACGCTGCTGTTTCTGGCGTTTAACGGCCACCTCTGGCTGCTGGCGCTGCTGGCGGAAACCTTCCACACGCTGCCAATTGACGCCGCGCCGCTGCACGCGGGCGGCTTCCTGTACCTGGTGACGCACGCCGGGCTGATCTTTAGCCAGGGGCTGATGCTCGGGCTGCCGATAATCTCCCTGCTGCTGTGCATTAACTTTGTGCTCGGGCTGCTGAACCGCCTGACGCCGCAGCTCTCGGTGTTTGTGATCGGCTTCCCGCTGACGCTGAGCTTCGGCATGCTGGCGCTGTTCCTGCTGGCGCAAACCCTGGCGCCGTTCTTTGAACGCCTGATGGCGACGGTGTTTGACCATATGACGCAGCTTATCCAGGCGCTGGCGTAGCGGCGCTAGTTGGTGCAGACGATGCGGGCTACCGATTCGGTGCCGGAGGCCAGGACCTTGTTATCCAGCAGATAAATGGTGCTGGTACCCACTTCCCCCTTGCCGATCTGCGGGTAAATATAATCCTTCACCTCCTGGTCGGTGCTCTGGTCGCCCAGCTTGCGGTGCTGGCTGGTCACCGTCAGATGAATGCGCTTGCCTTCTATCTCGGAGTCGAATCGCACCTCGCGGTGTATCGGCGTGGGGCGTCCCGCCAGCTTGCCGTCCACAAAGCGGCTCAGGCTGCCAATGTAGGTGGTGTGGCCGCTGAACAGGTCGTCGCGGTACGAGCGGTAGATCCCGCGCGCCAGCGTCGCGTTGTCCTTGTCCTCAATGGCGTAAAAGGAGGTCGGTGCGACGCACGCCGACTTATACGGCAGATGATAAAAGCTGTAGAACACCATCCCGCCGAACCCGGCGAGCAGGCTGAAGGTGAACAGCAGCGCGAGCCAGAGGTTAGTAGAGGCGAAAAAAGAACGATTCGCAGTCATTTCCCGAGTCCTTTAAGCGTTGTTGGCAGGCAATCAGCCCCTGAAACTTGCTCATTTTTTCTGAGCCGGTCGTGACGTACAGCACCGGGGCGGGCTTTTCTCCGGCCCGTTTATCCAGCACGTGCTGGACGTAGGTTTGCAGCGTGGCTTCAATGAGCGCCTGTTTATTCTCCTCGCTCGCCTGCACCAGCACTTCCGCGCCGGGCGGCACCCCCGGCCCGGACCAGGGCACAAAGTGGATTTGCAGGGGGCTAAAGAAAAAGAGGCTGCGCATCAGCACGGCCAACCCTACGCCGACCAGCAGACCGGCAAGCGCCACGCCGGTGGCCAGCCAGAGGCCTTTACGGGCGCGCGGCGGGGCGGGGGCGACGACGGCAGCAGGGAGGGCTTCCGGTGCGGGCGTGATACTGGGGGACGCTTCGAGGGGGGCGGATTGCCCGTCGCCATTTTCCCGCACAATCAGCCGGTAGCCGCTGCGCGTCACGGCGACGAGGGTGATGGTTTCATGTACGCCGAGCTGGATAAACGCGCGGCGGAGCTTGGTGATCATTACCCGCACGCTGTTGTCGGTAACTTCGACCCCCGCGCTGCGCCAGCCGATATCCATAAGCTGTTCCTGAGACAGGACTTCACCGGGCGCATCCACCATGGCGGCGAGACACAGGCATGCGCTTTGCGGAAGCGTAACGCTCTCCTCGCCGTCCGTGCGGGAAAGGATGCGCGTGTGAACATCCAGCGTTACGCCCGTTCCAATCGCAATGTTATTGAGCATAGTTATTTGATTCTTCTGATGTCATGGGTAACGCTTCCGGCTGTTGTAATTAATAGTAATGAAAACACATTCTTGCTAGCCAGCGGCCCGAAAGCGACATGCTTTTTATGCCTTACGTCTTTTTTTTGCAACCATTAAGTCATAACGGCCCTGGTAACTTTAAGGTTATTAACGGCGCGCTCATTAACCTTATTAAAAATGCGCCATTGGCGGTTTTGCTTTAATTGCATTAAAACCAATCGGTTAGTTTTGTTATTGAAATAATAGGCCTTTTTTGGCGTTGAGAACGATACGCAACGCTCATTTAGCGTTAATAAAAATTAATGGACAATAAATTATTAATTGTAGGGAGAAGGGCGGGTGAACGGTTGCGAACGCGATGCGGGAATTTATACTGGGGTGAAACACATCTTATTGAATTTATTACGCAGATATTAATTTCAAGGATGGCTTATGTTAACGCTCAAACGCTGTTTACACACTTCCGATGCCTCGTCGATGTTTCCCGTCTTTATTTGCCGGAGACCCTGTATAGGGTGCTGAGCCTGCTCATCATCGCCTGGGGAGGAACCTGTTACAGCCTCGACGGCTGGCTGGTGAAGCGCGGGCAGAGCGGGCGCAAAGTTGTTTTTGTTGAGGGATAACAGGAATGCGCTGTTATTAACGGTTTGACGAGCATATTTCCCGATCCCCGCATAATAAAATAGCCCTGAAGAAAAGGCAGCGTCCTGCTGCCGTTTAACGTACAGGCGCTAAGCACATGGTTTTAACAGTCATACTGGTCATTATCTTTATTACGTTACTTATTCTGGTGCAGACCGGGGTGATCCCGTGGTTTATCCGCACCGAAGGGGATCGCCTGCGCTCGCAGGTTGATACTCTGGCAACGCAGCTCAGGGAGCAGCTCGACCGCGTGGAGGCGCAGCAGCGCTCGGTAACCGAGAGCGTGGTGACGCTTAAAAGCTTCGCGCTGGACAAAAGCTCCCCCGGCGAGCCGGACGGCACCGAAGAGGCGGGCAGCCGCCGCCCGTTTTACGGGGCGCTGGTGAAGGAGATGGGCGAGCGCCTGGGCGGCCGCGCGTGGATTGTCGAAGATACCGGGCGCATCATTGGCGATGCCGCAGGCGCGCCAAACGTGCAGTCGCTGAACGATACCGATCTGCCGATGGCGGTGCCGCTGCGCTCGCTGCTGGCGCAGTCGGGCGAGGGGCTGCGGCACACCAGCTTTCGCAGCGCCAGCGGCGAGCACACCCTTATCGTTATGGCGGTGGCCGAGACGCCGTGGCTGTTGGCGATTGACGTCCCTACCCGCCGGATGGGCGAACGGGCGGGCATTCTCCTTCGCAAGCCCTGGCCGCTGGCGGCGCTGCTGCTGGTTTCCACCCTCACGCTGCTGCGCAGCCTGAACCTGCACCTTTCCCGCCTTAACGAAGAGCTTCCTTCCCAGCTGAAAAGCGAACACGGAGAGCATCTGCCGCCGCTGATGCAGGAGGTAGGCGTGCAGGTCAACGCCATCGCCCGTGCCGCCGTCGTCATCGGTCAGGAGAATGAACGCCTGCTGCGCGTGCCGGAGCCCAACCCGAACGTATTAGCCACCCTGAATGAAAGCGCGACCAGCGTAGTGCAGGCGATGGGGGCGCTGAACGATGCCGCGCTCGCGATTGCCGACAGCAGCAGGACGCTGGTCCAGCTTGCCAGCCGCGCCTACAGCTACTCCCTGCATAACGAAGAGAGCGTGTTTGCCGTGGAGTCGCGAAATCTGGCCAGCCGCTGCGCGCGCTCCTCGAAAGAGCTGCGGGCGCTGATTGAGGACGCGATGATGCAGGCGCAGAGCGGCGTGCCGTCCGTGGCGCACAACAACAGCGTGCTGATTGAAGAAGTTTATACGGTGGCGAACGCGCTGACGCAGAGGGTAAAAGGGTAGGGTTTGGCTTCTCCCTCTCCCTGGAAGAGTTACAGCCTGGCACAGACTACTCCCTCTCCATTCAGGGAGAGGGCTGGGGTGAGGGGGAAAACACAGCGCCAGACTTCATGCCTTTCCCCCATGTCCTCGCTTTTCTGAACACGTCTCGCAAGTTTGAATTTCTCCCTGACGACCCTCTGTTAATCCCTTATCGCCGGGCGGCGCTGCGCTAGCCCGGCCTCTTCCTCGAGAAATTACAGCCTGGCACTGAATGCTCCCTCTCCATTCAGGGAGAGGGCTGGGGTGAGGGGGAAAACACAGCGTAAGACTTCATGCCTCCTTCCCCCTCACATCGCTTTCCTAACTCCCGCGCTGGATCCGCGTGTGTTTATAGAATAAAAAAAGCCCTCCACCAGGGAGGGCAACCGCGCACGGAGGACATGCGCGTAAGTGTTTGAGGCGGTTAAGCAGATTAACGCAGCAGGGACAGCACGTTCTGCGGAACCTGGTTAGCCTGGGCCAGTACGGACACGCCAGCCTGCTGCAGGATGTTCGCGCGGCTCATGGCGGACACTTCTACGGAGAAGTCGGCGTCCTGAATACGGGAGCGCGCTTCGGTGGTGTTAATGATGTTGGTGTTCAGATTCGCGATGATGGAGCTGAAGCGGTTCTGAACGGCACCCAGGTCGGCGCGGAAGTCGGCAACCTTAGTGATGGCTTTATCCAACTGATCGATAAGATTATCAGTTGCTGCGCCTGAGTGTGCCTTAGCGAAAACATAAGCATCTCGTGCATCTGGATCAGCCACGTTCTGAATGTCGCCAGTGGTAGCATTCAGCTGGAAGGACTTCACTTCGCCTGCTTCACTTACCGCATAATAAGTGTCGGCTGCGCCGCCAGAAAAGATTTGAATCCCGGTGTTGGCTGCAGAGTCTGTGAATGCTGCTTGAGAAATGGCCTCCAGCTTTGCGTCATTAAGTTCGAAATTACCCCCACCACCGACGCCCTTAAGCGTCTCGCCGATTTTAACAACTGCAGGAGTATATGTACTCAGACCATTGACCAATACATCTGCATCCAGATCGCTCAGCTGAGCTCCTTTTGCTGGCGTGAAGGTCAGATTGGTACCAGTAGAATCTATTGTGCCTGGATCGATTTCAAAGACTTTGCCAGATTCAGTGCCTGCGCTCAGTACGCCATACATTTTTGTATCGGCACCCGTACCGGTAGTATAGACTTTCAGATTGGTTCCATCTGTCTGCGTACTATCAATGGCTTTAGCAACCTTGGTTAATTCAGCTGCAGTTGCTTTCCATGACTTACCACTAGCATCGCCGATATCGACGGTGCCAGTCCCAGCAGTAACGGGCGTACCCTTTTCAACAGTTGGATCTTGAATCGTTGACCTAATTTTAGCAAAGTCGTCCCCGAAGTTCTCAAGACCCAATTCTTTCAGATTCAGTTCGTTCAGATTGATATCAATGGTGTCGCCATCTTTATCGCCGATCTGAATGGTGATTTTATCCTTAGAACCGTCGAATACTTTCACACCGTTGAAATTGGTGACGTCTGCTACACGCTGGATCTCTTCCAGACGGGAACCGATCTCTTTCATGATGGACTTGCGATCGTCTTCAGAGTTAGTACCGTTTTTCGCCTGCACGGTCAGCTCGCGGATACGCTGCATGTTTTCGGTTACTTCTTCCAGCGCGCCTTCGGTGGTCTGCGCCAGGGAGATACCGTCGTTGGCGTTACGCGCCGCCTGGGTCATCCCGCGGATAGAGGAGGTAAAGCGGTTAGAAATTGCCAGGCCTGCCGCGTCGTCTTTTGCGCTGTTGATACGCATACCGGAAGAGAGGCGCTGAATCGCGGTACCCAGAGAGGTCTGGGATTTGTTGAGGTTGTTCTGAGCCATCAGGCTCAATGCGTTGGTATTAATGACCTGTGCCATTGTTAGATCCTTTTAATATGATAACGACTGTATGTGATATGCGTTCGTTGATGCGCATACTGAATTCATCGGGGGAAATAAAAATGACTAAATTATTTTTTTCAGGTTTTTTATAAATGAGAGAAATGCCCGCATATCTGACGTCAAATGTATAAATCACTCAGCGCAATAGCGTAATAAGCCCGCAGTTCTGTTCTCGTGAAGGGTAATGATTGTTGGCCTATAAATGAAAAATTAAACTTACTTCTCTATTACCCGATAGGAATAGTGTCAGGCTAATCTATTTCAACAGGACTATTCATTATGGCTTCAACCAATTTCTTAGGCGTCGGCTCCGGGCTGCCGTTTGACCAGTGGCTGGCGGACGAGCGCAAGGGCATTACCCAAAAGCTGAACCCTTACCTGCAAAAGCAGAGCACCTATAAAGGGCAGATTTCCGCGTGGGGCTCTATTTCCAGCGCGCTGAGCACCATGAAGGACAACCTCGGCAAGCTTGAGGACGAAGGGTTCAACGGCGTCAGCGTCAGCGATAACAAAACCTTTAAGGCCACGGCGGGCAGCGGGGCGATCCCTAACAGCTACTCCATTGCGGTGAAGCAGCTGGCGACGGCGCATCAGCTGAACGTCAGCCATGGATCACGAGACAAGCAGATAGCAACGAGCGCCAGAGATACCACGGTAAAAATTTCGATGGAGGGCAGCGATAAGCCGTTTGAAGTCACCCTGAAGCCGGATGAAACCTCTCTCGACCAGATCGCGAAAAAGATCAACGCGCAGAAAGGTGACGTGGTGGCGGAAGTCATCACGGTCAGTGATACCGAGCATAAGCTGGTGCTGACCTCCAAAAAAACCGGTGAAGCGGGCAAGATGACGATGGAGGTGTCCGGCGATGGGGCAGTGGAGAGCGCACTGAGAGGTGCCGTCTCGGACGAGCCGAAAAATGCCGAGATATTTCTGAATGGTAAACTGGTTACGCGCAGCTCGAATACCATTAGCGATCTTATCGGCGGGGTAACGCTTGAGCTGCGGGAAGTCTCCGAGCTGAAGGACCCTGACCTCGACGAGGACAATCCGTTGAGGTACAAAACCGAATCCCTCACCATCACCGAAGACACCTCAAAGGTGAAAACGCTGATTGAAGACTTCGTCAAGAACTACAACAGCTACCTCAGCACCGTCGCCAGCGCGACCAAATATACCGCGCCGGATCGCGAAAGCCAGTCAACGACGCCTGATTCCACTAACGGCGCGCTCTTTAGCGACGGCTCGCTGCGCCGCCTTACCACCCAGCTGAAATCGACCGTTGGCGGGAACTATCCGGATGCCGACGCCGTTATTCAGTCGCTCGGCAGCATCGGTATTACCGTGAAGTTCGATGGCAAGGTCGGCGACGAGCGCGGCGGCGTGCTGGGCGAGCTGTCCATCGATAGCAAAAAGCTAGATGCGGCGCTGAAGGACAACCCAAAAGCGGTGGAGGCGCTGTTTTTGGGTAAAGACGGTAATGACGGGATTAAAGACCGCATGGAGGGGATATTCAATACCTACCTCGGCGATAAGTCTTCGATTACCAAAAAAGAGGGGGTGATCGAAACCGCGCTCGAAACCCTGCGCGAGCAGGAAAAGCGCATCGGCAAGCAGATCACCGCCGTTGAAGCGCGTATCGAAGAGACCATGCTGCGCCGCGAAAAAGAGTATCAGCGTCTGGATAAGGCGATGAGCGACATGAACAACATGCAGTCCCAGCTTCAAAGCTCTCTGGCCGGGCTGATTTAATCTTCACCACTACCCGGGCAGCGTGCTGCCCGGCAGGATTTGACGATGTACACGAAGAAAGGCTTTGACGCCTATACCGCCGTCTCGCTCGACGGCCAGATTGCCGGCGCTACGCCGCACCAGCTGATCGTCCTGCTCTATGACGGCGCGATTAACGCCATGCGCCGGGCGGAGATCTACTTCCAGTCCGGCAACATTGCCCGCCGCGGGGAGATGATCTCCCGCGCGATTAACATTATCGACAACGGCCTGCGCGCCGGGCTGGACCACGAGAAGGGCGGGCAAATCGCCGCCGAGCTGGAGAGCCTGTACGAGTACATATCGCGCACGCTGCTGGAGGCGAACCTCAGCAAGAGCGGCGAAAAACTGCCGCACCTGATTTCGCTGATGACCGGGATGTCCGAAACCTGGCAGGCTATCGACCCGCAGGGCAGGCAGGTGAAGCATGGATAAGGCGGTCATCGAGCTTATCGGACAGCTGATGGCGAGCAACGCCACCCTCCAGCAGCAGGCCGAAGCGGGCGAGTGGGACGCGTTTTTAGACGAAACCGCGGCGTACACCCTGGGGATGCGTACGCTGTGCGACATCGATCTCACCCAGCTGGCGCAGCACAACAAGCCGCAGGTCACGGCCCAGCTGGCGCAGCTGCTGGAGAATGACGCGCAGCTCACCCGCGCCATTCAGGGCCGCCTCACCGAGATTGGCACCGAACTTTCCGCCATGCGGAAATCTAGCGCATCGGCAAAGGCGTATAGCGCGGTTTAGATTTAACCC
>AGFT01081144.1_pt1 | contig 35532 bp, 36 predicted proteins | sample 305848 | NCBI WGS metagenome assembly AGFT01 (sample SAMN02954282, study PRJNA62043) | ant fungus garden metagenome | biome: terrestrial; feature: Atta colombica fungus garden; material: fungus garden; isolation source: Atta colombica fungus garden bottom | host: Atta colombica | place: Panama...
GGCGGGATTTTAAAGGCCTCACAGGATAAAAACGTGAAAAAGATCACAATTGCCTGACCGCCTTTTCGCGACACATAAGTTTAGAACAAAAGTGCACGCGCTGGTGTTAATGTTTTGTTAGAATCAGGGTTAAAAGATGTCTGTTTCTACAGCGAGATGTAAGCATATGTCGAACCAACGTAATCCCGATGATTTGAAAAAAAACCTAACAGAAATGCAGTTTTACGTGACGCAAAACCACGGGACTGAGCCGCCGTTTACCGGGCGTTTGCTGCACAACAAGCGTGACGGCGTCTATCACTGCCTGGTGTGCGATGCGCCGCTGTTTAACTCGCAAACTAAGTACGATTCTGGCTGCGGCTGGCCGAGCTTTTATGAGCCGGTTAGCGATGACGCGATCCGCTATCTGACCGACTCGTCGCACGGTATGGTGCGCACCGAAATTCGCTGCGGAAACTGTGACGCGCATCTCGGCCACGTTTTCCCGGACGGCCCACAGCCGACGGGCGAGCGCTTCTGCGTCAACTCCGCCTCAATGAGCTTCACCGATGAAGAAAATGGCGACCAAACCAAAGGCTGAAAAATCGATTCAGCAAATTATTCCTTGGAAAGGGAGAGATCATGAATATTGATGCCATGATTAGCGCCATGACGCCCGAGGTTTATGAGCGTCTGGTGACGGCGGTTGAGCTAGGAAAATGGCCGGATGGCGTGGCCCTGACGTCAGAACAAAAAGAGAACAGCCTGCAGCTGGTGATGCTCTGGCAGGCGCGTCACAATACCGACGCGCAGCACATGACGATCGACACTCAGGGGCAGATGGTGATGAAGAGCAAGCGCGAGCTCAAAGAGGATTTTGGCATCGCGCCAAAGCCGATCGCGACGTTCAAATAATGCTCCCCGTGTAGGCCGGGTAAGCGTAGCGCCACCCGGCACAATACGCGTTAGTGCTTGATCCCTAACGACTCCGCCAGCTGCTTCGCGAGCTGATTATTGTCGTCTGCGCCGTATTCCCAGAACATCGCGCCCGCCAGGCCTTTCTGCTTGATATAGTCTGCTTTGAGCGCCACCGAGCGCGGGTTTTCATACGAGATCGCAAACAGTGCTTTGCCTTCGGCGGATTTCACCGACAGCCACGGCACCTTCGCCTGCTCGTCCCAGTGCTCGGTAAAGCGCTTCTACGGATCGTTCAGCAGCTTTTTCACGATATCGTTGTACTTCACGTAGGTGTCTTTGGTCAGGTCATAGCCGAGCGACTTGAACAGCGTAATTTCCTGTGGGCCAAAGTAGGGCTGCGTGACCGGATTTTTTTGCGCGTCCGGCTTGCTCCAGTCGATGCCCGGCTCCACGGAGCGCTTCGGCACGCGGCCATAGAAGCCTATGCCGAGGTTCATCTGCTGCGGCTTCAGTCCGGCGGCCAGATAGTTATTGACCACAAAATCAACGCTGTATTTATCCGCGGCAGCCACCGTCGGCCACGCGCTGGAGTCGTACAGATTGGCGTTGAAGTACTGCGTGCCGTACGCCATGTCGTAGGTCATCAGGTTGATGTAGTCGAGAAGCGGGGCGAGGGCCTTCACGTCGACCCAGCTTTTCGGACTTTCCGCATTCGCGCCGACCGCGATTGTAACCAGCTTTTTGTGGCCAAAGGCGTCGCGCATCTCTTTCAGCAGGGCGGTAAAGTTATCCCGGTCGGCCGGCGTGCTGGCGACTAGCCCCCACGCGCCGTTAACCGGGAACTCCCAGTCCAGATCGATCCCGTCCAGGCCGTATTTTTCGACAATCTCCTGCGCGGAGCGGATAAACACCGCGCGCGTCTCTTTCGTCGCCGCCGCCCCGGAGAAACCGCGCGCTCCCCAGCCGCCCACGGAAAGCAGCACCTTCAGATTGGGGTTTTGTTTACGCAGAACGGGTATTAGCGCCAGGTCAGACGCCACTTTCGGCGACAGCCAGATTTGGTGCAGCTTCGCCGGATCTTTCAGCGCGGCGTTGGTTTCGTCTTTCTCGTCGTTATAAACGAGGCCAAACGAGTAGTTGAGGTGGGTAATTTGGCGCACGTCGAGCGTGTTGATGTCGCCGCCCGGTCCAGCGGTAACATCGCCGCCGCCGTTGAAGTAGCCGACGGACATCAGAGAACTGGCAGACGCAACCGACGCGCACAGTAAGGGTAAAGCTGCCAGCAAGGGCAAACGTTTCATAAGTGTTCCTCTTTGACTAAACAAAATAACCACGCCACAGAAAAGGCGTGGCGAAAAAACAGCCTGAAAAGAATAGCATCGCCGCTTCGCTTGAGATGCGAGGGAGTTCACTTTATGGGGATTAGGGGGGAATTGCCGGGCGGTGGCTGCGCCTTACCCGGCCTGCGATTCGATTTTGTAGGCCGGGTAAGCGTCAGCGCCACCCGGCTTAAAAGACTACGCCTGCGTCTCCAGCCAGTCGGCCAGCGTGTAAAGCGTCGCGCCTTCTGCGGCCATATCCATAAACGCCTGCGCGCTGTCCTGCGGCTTAATGTTAACCCCGCGGCAGCCGTCGGTGATCACGCTGACGGTGTAGCCAAGCTGCAATGCGTCCAGCACGGTGAACTTCACGCAGTAGTCCGTCGCCAGGCCCATCACGATAAGCTCGGTGATTTCGTGGTGGCGCAACCACGCGTCCAGCGCCGTTTTCTGCCGGTGCCCGTTATCAAAAAACGCGCTATAACTGTCGATAGCCGGGTTTTCCCCCTTATGGAAGATCGCGTCGATGGCTTTCTGATTCAGGAGCGGATGCAGCTCCGCGCCTTCCGTCTGCTGCACGCAGTGATCGGGCCAGAAGGTTTGCGCCAGCCCGTCCAGCTCTCCCTGGGTATAGGGCTCTACGCCGTGCTGGCTGGCAAAGCTGCCGTGGTTGGCGGGGTGCCAGTCCTGGCTTGCGACCACCGCCTCGCCGCGGGTTTTGCACCAGTCGATAAGCGTATTCGCGACGTCAACGGTGCTATCGCCTTCCGCAACGGCCAGCGCGCCGCCCGCGCAGAAATCATTTTGCAAATCGACCAGTAACAGGGCGCGTTGCTTCATGGAGCCTCCTTATTCGTCCGGGGTCAGTTCGCCGCGCAGGTTTTGCATCATGGCGTTGCGGATGGACTGAACGTCCAGATCCTGACTCAGTAAATAGTGAAGTTTAGTCAGCGTCGCTTCAACGGTCATATCAAAACCGCCGATCACGCCCGCGTGCGCCAGCGCGTTACCGGTCGCGTAGCCGCCCATGTTGACCTTGCCGGACATGCACTGGGTCAAATTGACCACCACAATTCCACGCTTGCCCGCTTCCTGAAGCTCCTTCAGGAACTCGCCGTTCTGCGGCGCGTTGCCCACGCCGTAGGAGCGCAGGATCAGCGCTTTCACCGGCTGGCGCAGGAAGTTGCGCACCACGTCGGCGGAAATGCCGGGGTAAATCGTGACCACGCCAATCGGCTGCGGCGTGATCGGGTGAACGATCAGCTCGCCCGCGGTGTGCGGCGCAGGAGGCGTGCCGAGGCGGCGAATGTGGATACCCGCCTCCAGCAGCGGCGGCAGGTTCGGCGAGGCAAACGCGTCGAATCCGTCGGCGTGCGCTTTGGTGGTGCGGTTGCCGCGGTACAGGCGGTTGTTGAAGAACAGCGACACTTCGTTGATCGGATAATTGGCCGCCACGTACAGGGAGTTCAGCAGGTTAATCTGCCCGTCGGAGCGCAGCTCGGCGAGCGGGATCTGCGATCCGGTCACGATCACGGGCTTGCTGAGGTTTTCCAGCATGAACGACAGCGCCGAGGCGGTAAACGCCATGGTGTCGGTGCCGTGGAGGATAACGAAGCCGTCGTAGCGGTCGTAATTCGCCTTGATGTCATCCGCGATATGCTGCCAGTCTTCCGGCGTCATATCGGAGGAGTCCATCAGCGGCTCATACTCATGGATGGTAAAATCCGGCATTTCCGGGCGGTGAAACTCCGGCATCAGCGCCAGCTGGCGCTGGAGGTGACCCGAGACGGGGATATAACCATTTTCCGAACGCTGCATACCGATAGTACCGCCGGTATACGCCACGTAGATTGATTTCTTCTGCATGATAGTGTGTTCTTGTGCTTCAAAGAAAAAATCCCCTCTTCGCGGGAAGAGGGGACGGGGTTAACGCACGTTAGCGCAGGTCAGGCAAAATGCGTAACGACTCTGCGGATCGTTGAAGGCGGCAAGCTTATCGCCCTCAGCCTTCATGGCTTTTGCCGCGGTGGCAACCGGGGCCGGCAGGTAAGCCTGCAGGGCCTCCGGCAGCGCCGCGCGAACGGAGCCGGACATGCTGTCCATCACCATATCGAAGAAGCTCGGCTCGTCCTGATAGTAATCGACGTGCCACTGCTTCAGCTTCGCCAGCTCGGCCGCTTTCTTCACCGCGTCGTCGAAGTCGCCGAGGCTGTCCACCAGGCCGTTGCTTTTCGCATCCTGGCCTGTCCAGACGTGGCCCTGCGCAATCTGATCGATTTGCTCAGGCGTTTTCTTACGGGAGTCCGCCACCAGAGTGATGAAGCGCTTATAGCCGTTTTCAATGCTGAGCTGCATCATCTCCGACACTTCCGGCGGCAGAGACTTCGTCACCGAGACGTCCGCCAGCGGGGAGGTCGCCACGCCGTCGGTATGCACGCCGAGGTAATCCAGGCTGTTTTCCACGGTGTTGATCACGCCGAAGATGCCAATCGAGCCGGTCAGCGTGCTTGGGCTTGCCACGATGTAGTTCGCCGGCGTAGAGATCCAGTAGCCGCCCGAGGCCGCCATGCCGCCCATCGATACCACTACCGGCTTGCCTGCGGCGCGTGCGGCCGCCAGCTCGGCGCGGATCACCTCAGAGGCGCTGACGCTACCGCCTGGGCTGTTTACGCGCAGAACGATGGCTTTCACCTTCGGATCGAGGCGCGCGTCGCGGATTTGCGATGCGGTGGTATCTCCGCCCACGTTCCCCGGCGTTTCCTCACCGTCCATGATCGCGCCGTTGGCAAAGACCACGGCGATGCTGTCACCGCTGTCGGCAGGTTTTTTCACCGCGTAGTCATACATGCTGACCGCGCTGTAGTTCTTGTCCTCTTTGCTCCAGCCAAACTGCTTGCTCAGCGATTTTTCGATATCCGCGCTGGTGCCCAGCGCGTCTACCAGCTTGCTGTCGAGGGCATACTTCGCAGTGTCACCATCGACCTTACGCAGGCCGTCCAGCACGGCGCGCGCGCCGGGGAAGGCTTGCTCGGCGGTGATCTGGCGGTTAGCCGCAACGGTGTTCAGGTAGTTTTGCCACAGCTCGCCGATCCAGCGGCTGTCCGCCTCGCGCGCGGCCGGGGACATATCGTCACGGATGAACGGCTCAACGGCGGATTTGTAGGTGCCTACGCGGAAGACGTGGGTCGTGACCTTCAGCTTGTCGAGCAGGGATTTGTAGTACAGGCCGTTGGTCGCAAAGCCGTGCAGATCGACGGTGCCCTGCGGAGAGAGCCAGATCTTATTGGCAAAGCTCGCCAGATAGTATTGCCCCTGGCTGTAGCTGTCGCCCACGGCAATCACCGGCTTGCCGCTGTCGCGGAACTCGCGCAGCGCTTTGCCAACGTACTGCATGGACGGCTGATCGCCACCGGCGAAGTCCTTCAGATCCAGCACGATCCCGGTAATGTTGCGATCGTCTTTCGCCTGGCGAATGGTATCGACGATGTCAAACAGGGAGTTTTCCTGCAGGCGATCGGAGGTTGCGCCAAACAGCTGGCGGCCAATGACGCCGAGACGATTGCTGGCAGACGGCTTATCAACGATAACGCCCGTGATATCCAGCAGCAGCGCGCCGCGCGTTGAGTTTTTCGACTGGGTCGCGCTGCTGATGTGCATCCACACCCCAACGCAGACCAGCAGCAGCGCGATGAAAAAGATATTCATCACCAGATTGCGGGCGAAGTTGAGCAGTCGCCATGTCCATTTAAAGAAACCGGCAAAGATTCGCCAAAGGGTTCGCATGTATTCTCCCTAACCAGAAAGTGACCGTGTCCGCCGCCATGGGACGGGTTTGTGAGGCTATCGTAATGACCCAACCGCCACTTGTCAGCAGGAATCGCCTGCTGCGCTGTAACAAATTCTGCTCTCGTGTTAATTTTGTGAATAAATTTCAAGACAGGAGTTAACCAATGGACGCACTCGAACTGCTTGTTAACCGCCGAAGCGCTTCACGTCTCGCTGAGCCTGCCCCGGCGGGCGAACAGCTGGAGAACATTCTGCGCGCGGGCCTGCGCGCGCCGGACCACGGCACGCTTCAGCCGTGGCACTTCTTCATTGTTGAAGGTGAAGGCCGCGAGCGCTTCAGCGCCCTGCTGGAAAAAGGCGCGGTGGCAGCCGGGCAGGATGAGAAGGGCATCGAGAAAGCGCGCAGCGGCCCGTTTCGCGCGCCGATGATCATCGTCGCGGTAGCGAAATGCCAGGCTGGGCACAAAGTTCCGGTCTGGGAACAGGAGATGTCCGCCGGGTGCGCGGTGATGGCAATGCAGATGGCGGCCCTCGCGCAGGGCTTCAACGGCATCTGGCGCACCGGCCCGCTCACCGAAAGCCAGGCCGTGCGGGAGGGTTTATCCTGCGGTGAGCACGATAAAATCGTCGGTTTCCTCTATCTTGGCACCCCGCAGCTTAAAGCCTCCAGCACCATTAGCGTGCCGGATACCTCACCTTTCGTCAGCCGCTTCTGATAACCCGCGCTAAACTGTCTGGATTCTGAGCATCTGCCGCAGAATTCAGACAGTCATACTTACCTCTTTAGGGAATGAGCGCTACCATAGCGCGATTGCAATGACAGGAGATGTCCATGAGCGAGCAAACCATTCGTTTAACGCAATACAGCCACGGAGCCGGTTGCGGTTGTAAAATTTCCCCGAAGGTGCTGGAAACCATCCTGCACAGCGAGCAGGCGAAGTTTGTCGACCCGAACCTGCTTGTCGGTAACGAAACGCGCGACGACGCCGCGGTGTATGACCTGGGTAACGGCACCAGCATTATCAGCACCACCGATTTCTTTATGCCGATTGTCGATAACCCGTTCGATTTCGGGCGCATCGCGGCCACCAACGCCATCAGCGATATCTTCGCGATGGGCGGCAAGCCGATCATGGCGATCGCGATCCTGGGCTGGCCAATCAATACTATTCCGCCGGAAATTGCCCGCGACGTGATTGAGGGCGGGCGCTTTGCCTGCCAACAGGCGGGCATTGCGCTGGCGGGCGGCCACTCTATCGATGCGCCGGAGCCGATCTTTGGCCTGGCGGTCACCGGCGTAGTGCCGACCGAGCGCGTGAAGCGCAACAGCACCGCGCAGGCGGGCTGCAAGCTGTTCCTCACCAAGCCGCTGGGCATTGGCGTGCTGACCACCGCCGAGAAAAAATCCCTGCTGAAGCCGGAGCACGTTGGGCTGGCGACGGAGGTGATGTGCCAGATGAATCTCGCGGGCGCGGCGTTCGCCAATATCGACGGCGTGAAGGCGATGACCGACGTGACCGGATTCGGCCTGCTCGGCCACCTGAGCGAAGTGTGCCAGGGCGCGGGCGTACAGGCGCAGGTCTGGTATCAGGACGTGCCGAAGCTGCCGGGCGTGGAAGCGTACATCGCGCAGGGCGCGGTGCCGGGCGGAACGCAGCGCAACTTTGCCAGCTACGGTCACCTGATGGGCGACATGCCGGGCGAGTGGCGCGATCTGCTGTGCGATCCGCAAACCTCCGGCGGCCTGCTGCTGGCGGTCACGCCGGAATCTGAAGCCGAGGTACAGGCAACGGCCGCGGAGTTCGGCATCACCCTGACCGCCATCGGCGAGCTGGTTACCGCCCGCGGCGGCCGTCCGATGATTGAGATCCGCTAAGTCGATGCGGTTGTTTATTGCCGAAAAGCCGAGCCTGGCCCGCGCCATTGCCGACGTGCTGCCTAAGCCGCACCGTAAAGGCGATGGCTTTATCGAATGTGGTAACGGGCAGGTGGTCACCTGGTGTATTGGTCACCTGCTCGAGCAGGCGCAGCCGGACGTCTACGACAGCCGCTACGCGCGCTGGAACCTCAACGATCTGCCCATCGTGCCGGAAAAATGGCGCCTTCAGCCGCGTCCCTCCGTCACCAAGCAGCTCAACGTGATTAAGCGCTTCCTGCACGAAGCGTCTGAAGTTATCCACGCGGGTGACCCGGACAGGGAAGGGCAGCTGCTGGTGGACGAAGTGCTGGATTACCTTGAGCTGGCGCCGGAAAAGCGCCAGCAGGTGCAGCGCTGCCTGATCAACGACCTCAACCCGCAGGCGGTCGAGCGCGCCATCTCGCGCCTGCGCGCCAACAGCGAATTTATCCCGCTGTGCGTTTCGGCGCTGGCCCGCGCCCGCGCCGACTGGCTCTACGGAATCAACATGACCCGCGCCTACACCATTCTCGGACGTAACGCGGGCTATCAGGGCGTGCTCTCCGTCGGGCGCGTGCAGACCCCGGTGCTTGGGCTGGTCGTGCGCCGCGACGAGGAGATTGAGAACTTCGTCGCTAAAGACTTCTTCGAAGTGAAGGCGCACATCGTCACCCCGAAAGAGGAGCGCTTCACCGCCGTCTGGCAGCCGAGCGACGCCTGCGAATCGTATCAGGATGAAGAGGGGCGCCTGCTGCACCGCCCGCTGGCGGATCACGTGGTCAACCGCATCACCGGCCAGCCCGCCATCGTCACCAGCTATAACGATAAACGGGAATCTGAACCCGCGCCGCTGCCGTTTTCACTGTCCGCCCTGCAGATTGAGGCGGCCAAAAAGTTCGGCATGAGCGCGCAGAACGTGCTGGATATCTGCCAGAAGCTTTACGAAACCCACAAGCTGATCACCTATCCGCGTTCGGACAGCCGCTACCTTCCGGAAGAACACTTTGCCGGACGCCACTCGGTGATGAACGCCATCGGCGTGCACGCGCCGGACCTGCTGCCGCCGCCTGCCGTTAATCCGGACACCCACAACCGCTGCTGGGATGACAAAAAGGTGGATGCTCACCACGCTATCATCCCGACGGCGAGGACCAGCAGCGTTAACCTGACCGAGAACGAATCGAAGGTTTATGGCCTGGTCGCCCGCCAGTACCTGATGCAGTTCTGCGCGGACGCGGTGTTCCGCAAGTGCACCATTGAGCTGGAGATTGCCAAAGGCAAGTTCGTTGCCAAGGCGCGCTTCCTCGCGGAGGCGGGCTGGCGCACGCTGCTCGGCAACAAGGAACGCGACGAGGAAAACGACGGCACGCCGCTGCCGGTAGTGGCGAAAGACGACGAGCTGCTGTGCGAGAAGGGCGAAGTGGTTGAGCGTCAAACCCAGCCGCCGCGCCACTTTACCGACGCCACGCTGCTCTCAGCCATGACCGGGATCGCCCGCTTCGTGCAGGATAAAGATCTGAAAAAGATCCTGCGCGCGACGGACGGTTTAGGTACCGAAGCCACGCGCGCGGGGATCATCGAGCTGCTCTTCAAGCGCGGATTCCTGGAGAAAAAGGGGCGCTATATTCACTCTACCGAGCCGGGCAGGGCGCTGATCCACTCCCTGCCGGAGCTGGCCGCCAGGCCGGACATGACGGCGCACTGGGAGTCGGTGCTGACGCAAATCAGCGAAAAGCAGTGCCGCTATCAGGACTTTATGCAGCCGCTGGTCGGCACGCTGTATCAACTGATCGATCAGGCGCGCAGCACGCCGGTGAAGCGGTTCCGAGGAATGGTCGCGCCGGGCGGCGGCGCGAAGAAGCCGTTTAAAAAGAAAAGAGTGCAGCCTGACCGATTTTCTCCCTCTCCCCGTGGGAGAGGGCCGGGGTGAGGGCACCCGGCCGCACGATATAAACCTTAAATCACGCCCTGCCCAATCATCGCGTCCGCCACCTTCACGAATCCGGCAATGTTCGCGCCGCGCACGTAGTTGGTCTGCGACGCCTCGCCGCCGTACTCCACGCATGAATGGTGGATATCCAGCATGATGTGGTGCAGGCGCGCATCCACTTTTTCCGCCTTCCAGCCCATGCGCGCGGCGTTTTGCGCCATCTCCAGGCCGGACGTCGCCACGCCGCCCGCGTTCGCCGCCTTGCCCGGCGCGAACAGCACGCCCGCGTCCAGGAACAGGTCGGTGGCTTCGATGGTGGTCGGCATGTTTGCGCCTTCCGCCACCGCCTTCACGCCGTTGGTGATGAGCGTGCGCGCGGCCTCGGCGTCCAGTTCGTTCTGGGTGGCGCACGGCAGGGCGATATCCACCGGCACCGCCCACGGCTGTTTACCTTCCAGGTAGGTCAGGCCAAACTCGCGGGCATAGTCGGCCACGCGGCCGTCGCGGCTGGCTTTGATTTCGCACAGGCGCGCCAGCTTCTCCGCCGTAAAGCCGGCCTCGTCCACCACCGTGCCGCTGGAGTCCGAGGCGGTAATGACCCGCGCGCCAAATTCCATCGCTTTTTCGATAGCGTACTGCGCCACGTTGCCGGAGCCGGACACCGCCACGCGCATCCCTTCGAAGCTCAGGCCGTGACGCTTGAGCATCGCCTCGGTGAAGTAGACCAGGCCATAGCCCGTCGCTTCCGGGCGAATCAGGCTGCCGCCGAACGACAGCCCCTTGCCGGTAAAGACGCAGGCGCTGTTGTTGGAGAGCTTTTTCATCATCCCGGCCATAAAGCCGACTTCGCGCCCGCCCACGCCGATATCGCCCGCGGGCACGTCGGTATCCGGCCCCAGGTGGCGGTACAGTTCGGTCATCAGCGCCTGGCAGAAGCGCATCACTTCCCCTTCGCTTTTGCCTTTCGGATCGAAATCGCTGCCACCTTTGCCGCCGCCCATCGGCAGGGTGGTCAGCGCGTTTTTAAACGTCTGCTCGAAGCCGAGGAATTTTAAAATCGAGAGGTTCACGGAAGGGTGGAAGCGCATTCCGCCCTTAAACGGGCCGATCGTCGAGTTAAACTGCACGCGCCACGCGCGGTTGACCTGCACCTGATTGCGATCGTCGACCCACGTCACGCGGAACTGAATGACGCGCTCCGGCTCGACCAGGCGCTCGAGCAGCGACATCTGGCGATAGCGCGGGTTCTTTTCAAGAAACGGCCACAGGGTGGTCATTACTTCGCGCACGGCCTGCGCAAACTCGCTTTGATGCGGGTCGCGCCGTTGAACATGGTTGAGAAAGTCTTCCAGAGAGCGTGTCTGATCCATAGATATAAGAACCTCTTATAATGCGTAGATGTTTTGTGTTGTTTTTTTGACTATACCACCCGCACCGCTTCGCGAGGCAAGCGGAAATTCCGCCAGAAAGGGAAATTCATTACGCGGCGTCTGTCATAACCAAAAGCGATGGCGAGATAAATTAAAGGTCGGGCCGTTTTTTACCGTTATAGTCATTATCAGAAGACAACAGGAAGAGACGTCTATGAATCGTTATGTAATTACCGCGCTGCTGGCCCTTTTATCCGCAGGCGCGCAGGCCGACCGCATTCGCCCGGACGTGGAGGTCAACGTGCCGCCAGAGGTGTTTAGCTCCAGCGGGCAGCGCGCGCAGCCGTGCAGCCGGTGCTGTATTTATCAGGATCAGAACTATTCGGAAGGGGCGGTGGTGAAGGCCGATGGCGTACTGCTGCAGTGCCAGCGCGACGAGCGCACCGTCAGCACGAACCCGCTGGTCTGGCGGCGCGTAAAAGAATAAACGCCTCAAGCAGGGGAATATCGGCGGGGGCCAGATCGTAGCCAAACGCCTCCTCCGGCGTACACCACGCCAGCCGCGCGTGGTAATGCGCCGTGGGCTCGCCGCAAAAGGTCGGCACGTGCCAGGCGTGGAGGTTTATCAGCCGCTGCGACACCTCGCGCTGGTGGCTCGCCACGTAACCCGCGGGCCGGGCCTCGATGCCCAGCTCTTCGCGCAGCTCGCGGATCAGCGCCTCCGGCTGGGTCTCCCCGGCCTCCACTTTTCCGCCCGCGAACTCCCACATTCCCGGCTGGTCGGCGTGGGAAGGGCGCTGGGCCAGTAAAATATTGCCGTCTTTTTCAATAATGGCCGCCACAACTTCGAGTGTTTTCAGCATGAGTGTCAATACTTGATAATCAAAACCGACATATTATCGTGCCCCTTCAAAGAGTCCAGCCGTCAGGAGAATCAGGTGAAAGAGACGTCCGCCTGGGTAAGCCCCATCAACAACATTCCCGCCAGCCTTAGGCCCATCACCGCTATGCAGAAAAAGCATTTCGGCGCGGTGCTCAATCCCACCCGCTGGTGGGGCCGCATGCCGCGGTTGTTCTGGCTGGTGGCGCTGTTCGTCGGCTTTCTGGAGCGGCGCGGCGCGCGCCTTAGCCCGGTGCTGCGCTCGCTGCTGATGACCCGCGTGTCGCAGCTTTGCCACTGCGCGTTTTGTATTGATGCCAACAGCCTGCGCCTGGCGGAGCGAGCGGGCGCGCTGGATAAAGTGCAGGCCGTGAGCGACTGGCACGCCTCCGCGCTGTTCAGCGAGGAAGAGCGCGCGGCGCTGGCCTATGCCGACGCGGTCACCGCCACGCCGCCCCGCGTGGACGAGGCCACAAAGGCCGCCCTCAAGCGCCACTTTACGGATGCCGCCATTACCGAGATGACGGCGCTGATTTCGTTCCAGAACCTCTCCGCCCGCTTTAACGCCGCGCTGGAGATCCCCGCGCAGGGGCTGTGCGACAGCGCCAAAGGAAAGCCGCATGCTTGATCGTCACCTGCACCCGCGCGTCAAGCCCGCGCTCGGCCGCCTGGCCGCCGTGCTGGATACGCCTTTTATCTCACCGGACGGCCTCACCCTGACCGGGTTTGCCATCGGCGTGCTGGCGCTGCCGTTTCTGGCGCAGGGATGGTATCCGGCGGCGCTGGCCGCCATTGTCTTAAACCGCCTGCTGGACGGCCTGGACGGCGCGCTGGCACGCCGCAGGGGGCTGAGCGACGCCGGGGGATTTCTGGATATCGCGCTCGATTTTCTGTTCTACGCGCTGGTGCCGTTTGGCTTCGCCCTCGCCGCGCCCGCTGAGAACGCGCTGGCGGCCGCCTGGCTGCTGTTCGCGTTTATCGGCACCGGGAGCAGCTTCCTGGCGTTTGCGGCGCTGGCCGCGAAGCACGATATTGATAACCCCGGTTATGCGCATAAGTCGTTTTACTACATCGGCGGGTTAACGGAAGGGACGGAGACGATCGCGCTGTTCGTGCTGTGCTGCCTGTTTCCGGCGCACTTCGCCCTCTTTGCGTGGGCGTTTGGCGCGCTGTGCTGGCTGACCACCACAACGCGCATCTGGAGCGGCTACGTGACGCTGAAGGCGCTCAGGCCCTAGCGCACGCTCTCCGGCCCGCGCTCGCCGGTGACGGTCGGATTTTTCGGGTCGGCGCTCCATTCGTACCAGCCGCCGTCGTACACGGAGACGTTTTTCCAGCCCATCGCCCGCGCGTACATGAAGGTTTCCGACGCGCGCCAGCCCGTACCGCAGTAGAACGCCACGTGCTGCTCCGGCAGGATATTCCAGGTTTTCCACATCGCGGCGATGTCGTCCGCGCTGCGCATGGTGCCGTCAGGATTGTGGAAATCTTCCATGTGGGTCGCATCGCTGCCCGCGTGTCCCCAGCGCGCGCCCGCAATTTCACCTTTTGGCTTGATGTAGCTATAGCCGCTGGTTTCCCCGATAAACTCCGGCCACGAGCGAATGCTGACCAGCGACGCGTCCTGGCGATTGAGCATGCCGCGCGCCTGTTCCATATCGACCATCAGCTGAGGCTGGCTGGGGATGGGGGCACCAAAATCGGGGGCCGGTTTCACCTTCGGCGGCATGCCGCGCTCGACCGGCAGCCCGGAATCTGACCAGCTCTTCCAGCCGCCATCCAGAATACGCACGTCCTTCACGCCCGCGTACAGCATAATCTGCGCCACGCGCGCCGCCGCGTAGACGTCGCGGCCGTAGAGGATCACCGTGGTGTCGTGGCGAATGCCGTGTTTTGCCAGCAGCGCTTTCAGCCTGTCGTCGGAGACCTTATTCCACAGCGGCTCGCTCTCGACGTCGTTGGTATCGATGTAGTCCGCGCCGGGGATATGGTTCAGCAGATAAAATTTCGGCGCGCCCCAGGCGGCTTCAATCACCTTCCAGTCGCCCTTCGGCGCGGCAACCACCGGTTTGTCCTGCTGCAGCTGGTGGATCCACTGCGGATAAACCAGCTGCTCGAAGTGCGGCAAACGCTGCAGGCGCTCGGCGGACTGGAGGGCGTCGCTCAACGCGGAAATCTGCGTAAAGCCCGCTTTTTCCAGCCGGGCCCGGACGGCCTGGTTATCGCTTTCGCTGCCGTAGAGCGCTATCGGCCTGTCGGCGGCAAGCTGATGGCCTTTTGCCCACGCGGCAATCTGCGCGTCGCTCATCGCACCGAGCCACGAGGCGGAAAGGTTCAGCGCGTCGGGTTCATGCCCGGAAGGCGCGCTCAGCGCCTGCGGCCAGCCGTTATAGAACGCGCTGGGGCGGGTATCAATCACCGCGCCGTGCTGCTGTTGCAGCTGCTCAAGCGTGAGGGAGTGGGGCATGTTGGCCGCCAGGGAAGAGAATGAGGCGAGGCCGCAGAGCAGGGCCAGCGCGGTCAGTTGAGAAACACGTTTCATCGAAAATCCTGACACAGAAAATTGAGGGCGTCATTGTCGTCTTTCCCGTCGCGGAAAACATTGCGTTAGCACATTATTGCCAGCGAGAAAGCGCGATCACCTGGCCGCCGGGCGGTATATCGTTTTCATCATGCGTGACCAGCACCGCCGGGATATTGCGCGCGCGAAGGGCGTCAAAGACCCACGCGCGGAAGGTGGCGCGCAGCGCGCTGTCGAGGCGGCTGAACGGCTCGTCCAGCAGCAGCGCGCGCGGCTCGGCAAGCAGGGCGCGCAGCAGGCTCACCCGGGCACGCTCGCCGCCGGAGAGCGTTGCGGGATCGCTGTGATAATGATGATTCAGCCCGGCCGACGCCAGCGCCGCCTGTACCGCCTCCCGACGCGCCTTTCCGGCCGCGCGCGCGGGCAGCGCCAGCAGCAGGTTTTGCCCAACGCTGAAGTGGTCAAACAGCAGCGCGTCCTGAAAAAGAACGCCGATTCCCCGCTGCTCCGTGGGCAACCCGTCGCAGCGGCGATCGTCCAGCCATAGCTCGCCCTGCGCCTGAAAATCGGCGGAAAGCGCGCCCGCCATCCACGAAAATAGCGTTGATTTCCCGCTGCCGGAGGGGCCCATCAGCGTGACAATCTCGCCGCGCGGCACGCTAAAATTCACCCCGCGAAACAGCGGTTCAATGGTGAGGTCGGTAACGTTCAGCATCAGCGTAATCCTTGTCGATAGCGCCCGGCGAGGCGGGACAGCAGCGCGGCCACGCCGAACGCGCCGCCCGTTAACAGCAACAGCCCCAGCGCGCGGCTGGCGAGCACCGGCACGCTGCCGCCGCTGCTGAGCGCGACGGCCTCGGTGGTCAGGGTGGCGAAGCGTCCCGCGCCGAGCCACAGCGTGGGCATGTACTGGGCCATGCTCACCGAAAACCCGGTGGCGAACGCCAGTAGCGCCGGGCGAAGCAGCAGGGGACATTTTAGCAGGCAGAAGATTTTTCCGCGCGACCAGCCCAGCGTTCTGGCGGTCAGGATCAGCCGGGGATCGAGCCTGCGCCACGCGGGCTGCAGCATCAGCAGCATCCACGGCAGCACCCACAGCAGATGGCTCCACAGCACGGCGGCGTATTCCCCGTCCAGGCCGAGCCGCAGCGCCAGCGCGTACTGGCCGGAAACGAGCGGCAGGGCGGGAAGCGCCAGCGGCAGCCAGATCCACAGCGCGCCGCGCCGGGGGCCCCACTCGAGCCAGAGGAAAATAACCGCCAGGGCGATCAGGCTCGACAGCAGGCCCAGGGACAGGCTGGTGCTGACAAGCATCAGGGCGGCACCGTCGTCGCGCGCCAGCGCAACCAGCACGACCGTACACAGGATGCCGCAGGCGGGCAGCAGCCAGCCCAGCGCGCGTTCGGGAAGCGGGGCGTGCGATATCCGTCGAACGCCGGACAGGTTCGGCACCGCGCGCCGCCAGGCTCTCCACAGGCCGTAGCCCAGCGCGGCCAGCGCCGCCAAAAGCGCCAGCAGAAGCAGGCACAGCAGCGTGCCCTTGACCTGCTGGCCCTCATCGCCCTGGCTCAGCCAGTGCCAGGCCAGCACCGCCAGCGTCGGCGGGTTCCCCGGCCCGAGAACGATCGCCACGTCGACGGCCGAAAGTGACCAGGCCAGGACCGCGAGCATCACCGCGCCCAGCGCCGGGGCAATTGCCGGAATGACCAGCCAGGCCAGGCGCTGCAGCCTCCCGTAGCCGAGGGTTTGCAAGACCACGTTCTGCTGCGCCAGCCGCTGCTCGGGCAGCACCGCGCAGATGGCCCACAGCACGAAGGCGCTCTCCTTAACGGCGAGCGCGATCCCAAGCCCCACGCCGTAACGATCCAGCTGGGGCGTGCAGAGCGTGCAGAGTCGGTAAAAAAGGCCGCCCTCGGCAAACACCAGCAGCACGCTGGTGGCAAACGCGACGTGGGGCACGGCCAGCAGCCACGGCAGGCGGCCGCTCAGGCGCTGCCAGCGCTCGCCGGGCCAGAGCAGGGCGACGAACCCGAGCGCGATAAGCAGCGCGCCGAGCGTGGCAATCAGGGTGGAAACCAGCGTGGCGGCCAGCGCCTGGGGCAGCTGCGGATCGCCGAGAAGCGACTGCCACCCGGCAGAGGAGAACGCCGGAGCCAGCAGCATAATGACCGCGGGCACGAGCGGCACGTAAATCACCGCCATCGCCAGCCGGGCAAGGCCGCCTAGCGCGTACCGTAGCGGCGAAGCCATTCCTGCTCCAGCGCGTTGACCCAGGCGGCGTGCGGTTCAGCCAGCACCGGCGGCAGGCCCGCAGGCGTAAAGGCGGCAAGCGCTTTTGCCTCATCGGCGGGAAGCCTGCCCGCGTCCAGCACGCTCGGATCGCCCCAGACGGCGGGATCGGCCTTGCGGATCTGCGCCTGCGGGGAGAGCAGGAAGTTGGCGACCACCCTTGCGCCCGCGCTGGCGCTGGCGTTCAGCGGGATCGCCACGAAGTGGACGTTGCCGAGCATGCCGTTACGAAAGCCGAAGCTATAGCTGTCTGACGGAAGCTCGCCGCTGGCCACCTTCTGCTGCGCGTGGGCCGGGTTAAAGGTCAGCGAGAAATTGAGGCTGCCGCTGGTCAGGAGCGCGTCCATCCTGGCGGGTGACGGCGGAAAATCTTTCCCCTCGCGCCACAGCAGCGGGTGCAGGGCGTCGAGCCAGGTCCACAGCGGCGCGGTGACTTGGGCGAAGTCGGCGTCCGGTGCTTTTTTTAGCGCGTCAGGGCGTTCGGTCAGCGTCAGAAGCATCTGCTCAAGAAACGCGGTGCCGGTAAAGTCCGGCGGGCGAGGATAGCTCACCTTGCCCGGATGCTGCTGCGCGTATGCCAGCAGCGCCTGCGGATCGGCGGGCGGCGTCGGCGTGCTGGCCCGGCGGGCGATGAAGGTGAGCTGCGCGCCGCCCCACGGGGATTCCGCCCCCTCGGTGGCCACCGCAAAATCTTCCGTCACCGGCTTTTGCGTATCGACGTAGCGCCAGTTCGGCAGCGCCTGCGCCCACTGGGTTTGCAGCAGACCGGCCTCCTTCAGGGTGCGGAAATTCTCTCCGTTAACCCACAGCAGGTCGACCGAGCCGTTGGCGTCGCGCCCCGCGGCATGTTCCGTCTGAATGCGCTTGACCGCGTCGGCGGCGTCCGCCAGGCGCACGATCTTCAGGTTAATCGCGTAGTGGGTTTTCATCTCGCCGCTTACCCAGTCGAGATAGCGGTTTACCGCCGGGTCGCCGCCCCAGGCGTTAAACCAGACCGTCTGGCCCTTAGCCTGCTGTTGAACGGCGTGCCAGCCGTCTGCTGCCAGAGCGGGGGCCGCGAAGAGCAGGCCCGTCAGAATCGCGCAAAAACGCACACGGCGCATAATGCCTCACTTTTTGGTCGAAGAGGGATAACGGGAAAAGAGCCGGCGGGTAACCAGCGGAAATAACCCCAGCAGTGTAAAGGCAACGATCAGCCCAGGCGACAGAATATCGCGCAGTGAGGTGATATTACCTAACGCTCGCCCGGCGTTCAGGAAAATGACCGTGGCGGGCAGCATCGCCAGCTGGCTAACCCACCAGTAGCGGCGCACGCCAAGGCGCGTGAGCCCCATCAGCAGGTTGACCAGGAAAAAGGGGAACAGCGGCATCAGGCGCAGGGCAAAAAGATAGCGCGCGCCGTCGCGATCCATACCGGCGTTGACCGTTTTCATCTGCGCGGCAAACCGCTGCTGGACCCAGTCGCGCAGCAGGTAGCGGCTGGCGAGCATCGCCAGCGTCGCGCCGAGCGTGGAGGCAAATGACACCAGCAGCACGCCCTGCCACAGGCTGAACAGCGCGCCGCCGAGCAGCGTCAGGATCGCCGCGCCCGGAATCGAGAGCGCGGAGACCAGCACATACACCGCAAAGTAGAGCAGCGCGCTCTGAACCGGCGCGTGATTAACCTGCGCAATCAGCGCGTGCTGGTGAGCTTTGATGGTGTCGAGCGAGAGCGTGCCGGGCGGCAGAAAGTGAAACGCAAGAATAAAGGCGCCCAGAAGGGCGCACAGGAAGAAAATTTTACGCATGGTCACGCGGCGTTACAGCTTGAATTTTGCCCACACCGGCGCATGGTCCGACGGTTTTTCCATGCTGCGGATGTCGTAGTCAATCCCGGTTTCAACGCAGCGCTCGGCCAGCGGCGAGCTTGCCAGCAGCAGGTCGATGCGCAGGCCGCGGTTGTCGTCGAAGCCTTTTGAGCGATAGTCGAACCACGAGAAGCGATCCTGCGTCTCCGGGTTAGCGGCGCGGAAGGTATCCACCAGGCCCCAGCCGATCAGGCGGTCCATCCACTCGCGCTCTTCCGGCAGGAAGGAGCATTTGCCGGTGCGCAGCCAGCGCTTGCGGTTCTCTTCACCGATGCCGATGTCCAGATCGGTCGGGCTAATATTCACATCACCCATGATCAGCACCGGATCCTCTTTTTTCAGCTCGGTGGTCAGGTAGTTTTGCAGGTCCTGATAAAACTTCGCTTTGGCCGGGAACTTGGTGGGATGATCGCGGCTTTCGCCCTGCGGGAAATAGCCGTTAATCACCGTGATGTTGCCCAGCGGGGACGGAATTTCCGCCATGATGATGCGGCGCTGCGCTTCTTCGTCATCGCCCGGGAAGCCGCGACGCACCGATACCGGCGTCTCTTTGGTTAACAGCGCCACGCCGTAGTGGCCTTTCTGCCCGTGATAGAAGACGTTATAGCCCAGCTTCGCCACCTCTTCGAGCGGGAACATATCGTCGTGGACCTTTGTCTCCTGCAGGCCGATCACGTCAGGCTGATGTTGCTCAACAATCGCTTCAAGCTGGTGAGGGCGGGCACGCAGGCCGTTGATATTAAAAGAGACAAATTTCATAGTCGCTGCCAATGCAAGGTGAATAGTGCAGGGATGGTAGCAGAATTTGCCGCGTCTGGTATCGGGAACCACCAATAACTGCAACAGATAACGCCAACGGTGCAATATTTGCACCATTTCGATGCGCGCTGCCCCCGCAAGGGGCGTAAACGACCCGTAAATTTCGCGAGCGATCACAATTCCAGAATTATATTTGGCCTCTGCATACTCTTTCTGATTTTCGTGCGGCAAAGCGCCGCTTGCCGTAAAAATATTCACTTTTTATGCAATAGCAGTGAATAACGCCTTATTGTAACCCGTTGATATTCTGTCTGCTCAACCCGTTTATGCATTTTTATCGCTGGCTGGCACGAAGGCTGCAATCTACATTCACAGTGCAAACACTCAAATATTTAACATTTAAACAACCTTTTATTTACCGGATGAGGTCGCTATGTCTCTGTCAATTACGCGTGAAAACTTTGATGAATGGATGATGCCGGTTTACGCCCCGGCGGCTTTTATTCCGGTACGTGGGGAAGGCTCGCGCCTGTGGGATCAGCAGGGCAAAGAGTACATCGACTTTGCGGGCGGCATCGCGGTGAATGCGCTGGGCCACGCGCACCCGGCGCTGCGTCAGGCGCTGAACGACCAGGCGGCAAAGTTCTGGCATACCGGCAACGGCTATACCAACGAGCCTGCGCTGCGCCTGGCGAAAAAGCTGATCGACGCCACCTTCGCGGAAAAAGTCTTTTTCTGTAACTCGGGGGCGGAAGCCAACGAGGCGGCGCTCAAGCTGGCGCGCAAATACGCCCACGATAAGTTTGGCGCGCACAAGAGCGGCATCGTGGCGTTTAAGAACGCCTTCCACGGCCGCACGCTGTTTACCGTGAGCGCGGGCGGCCAGCCGTCCTACTCGCAGGACTTTGCGCCGCTGCCGCCGGACATTCGCCACGCGGCCTATAACGATCTCGACGCTGCCCGCGAGCTGATTGATGACAACACCTGCGCGGTGATCGTCGAGCCGATGCAGGGCGAGGGCGGCGTGGTGCCCGCGCAGAAGGCCTTCCTGCAGGGGCTGCGCGAGCTGTGCGATCGCCACAACGTGGTGCTGATTTTTGATGAAGTCCAGACCGGCGTGGGCCGCACCGGCGAGCTGTATGCCTACATGCACTACGGCGTCACGCCGGACGTGCTCTCCACCGCGAAAGCGCTGGGCGGCGGCTTCCCGGTAGGGGCGATGCTGACCACCGATAAATTCGCCAGCGTGATGGTTGTCGGCACGCACGGCACGACGTACGGCGGTAACCCGCTGGCCACGGCGGTAGCCGGGCAGGTGCTTGATATCATCAATACGCCGGAGGTGCTCAGCGGCGTGAAGCAGCGCCACGCGTGGTTCGTGGAGCGCCTGAACGCCATCAACGCGAGGACCAGCCTGTTCAAAGAGATCCGCGGCCTGGGCCTGCTGATTGGCTGCGAGCTTGCGCCGGAGTTTGCCGGAAAAGCGAAGCTGATTTCACAGGAAGCGGCCAAGCTGGGCGTGATGGTGCTGATTGCCGGTGCCAGCGTAGTGCGCTTTGCTCCGGCGCTGGTCGTAAGCGAAGAAGAAATTCGCACCGGGTTAGATCGCTTCGCGCTGGCCTGTGAAAAAGTGAAGTCTGAGGTGTCATCATGATGGTCATCCGTCCCGTTGAGCGCGGCGATATCGCGGCGCTCATGCAGCTTGCCGGTAAGACGGGAGGCGGGCTGACCTCGCTTCCCGTTGATGAGAAAACGCTGTCGGCGCGCATCGAGCGCGCCCTGCAAACCTGGCAGGGGACGTTGCCAAAAAGCGAACAGGGCTACGTGTTCGTGCTGGAAGATACCGAGACGGGTACGGTCGCCGGGATTTGCGCCATTGAGGTGGCGGTGGGGCTTAACGACCCGTGGTACAACTACCGCGTCGGCACCATGGTTCACGCCTCGAAAGAGCTGAACGTTTATAACGCGCTGCCGACGCTGTTTCTCTGTAACGATCACACCGGCGCCAGCGAGCTCTGCACGCTGTTCCTCGATCCGGACTGGCGCAGGGAGGGCAACGGCTACCTGCTCTCGAAATCGCGCTTTATGTTTATGGCCGCCTTTCGCGACCGTTTTAACGAAAAGGTGGTGGCCGAAATGCGCGGCGTGATTGACGACACCGGCTATTCGCCGTTCTGGGAAAGCCTGGGCGAACGCTTCTTCTCGATGGAGTTTAGCCGCGCGGACTATCTGTGCGGAACCGGGCAGAAGGCGTTTATCGCCGAGCTGATGCCGAAGCATCCTATCTATACCCATTTCTTAACCCCGGAAGCGCAGGCGGTGATTGGCGAAGTCCATCCGCAAACCGCGCCTGCGCGCGCGGTGCTGGAGAAAGAGGGATTCCGCTACCGCAACTACGTCGACATCTTTGACGGCGGGCCGACGCTGGAGTGCGACATCGACCGGGTGCGTGCGATCCGCAAAAGCCGCCTCGTGCAGGTGGCGGAAGGCCAGCCCGCGCCGGGCGACTGGCCCGCCTGCCTGGTGGCAAACGAGCATTACGAAAATTTCCGCGCCATGCTGGTGCGAACCAACCCGAAATGCGAGCGCCTGGTGCTGACAGCCGCGCAGCTCGATGCCCTGAAATGCAATGCCGGCGACGCGGTTCGCCTGGTGCGGCTCTGTCCTGAGGAGAAAACAGCATGACATTATGGATTAACGGTGACTGGGTCACGGGCGAGGGCGAAGCGCGGGTTAAAACCAATCCGGTCGGCAACGAGGTGCTCTGGCAGGGCAACGACGCCAGCGCGGGGCAGGTTGAGCTGGCCTGCACCTCCGCGCGCCGCGCGTTCCCGGCGTGGGCCAAACAGCCTTTCTCCGTGCGCCAGGCGATCGTCGAAAAATTTGCGGGGCTGCTGGAGGCCAACAAAGCCGAGCTGACGCGGATTATCGCCTCCGAGACCAGCAAGCCGCGCTGGGAGGCGGCAACCGAGGTGACGGCGATGATCGGCAAAGTCGCGATTTCGGTAAAGGCTTACCACACCCGCACCGGCGAGCAGCACACCGAGATGCCCGACGGCGCGGCGACGCTGCGCCACCGGCCGCACGGCGTGCTGGCGGTGTTTGGCCCGTATAACTTCCCCGGCCACCTGCCGAACGGGCATATCGTGCCCGCGCTGCTGGCGGGCAACACCGTGATCTTCAAGCCGAGCGAGCTCACGCCGCTGACCGGAGAGGCGGTGGTGAAGCTCTGGGAGCAGGCGGGCCTGCCGCCGGGCGTGCTGAACATGGTGCAGGGCGGGCGCGAAACGGGTCAGGCGCTGAGCGGGCTCGCCGACGTTGACGGCCTGCTGTTTACCGGCAGCGCCGGAACGGGCTATCAGCTGCACCGCCAGCTGGCCGGGCAGCCGGAAAAAATTCTGGCGCTGGAGATGGGCGGCAACAATCCGCTGATCGTGGAAGATCCCGACGATATTGATGCGGCGGTGCATCTGACCATCCAGTCGGCCTTTATTACCGCCGGACAGCGCTGCACCTGCGCGCGCCGCCTGCTGGTGAAGCGCGGGGCGCAGGGGGATGCGTTCCTCAAGCGCCTCGTCGAGGTGAGCGCGCGGCTGGTTCCGGCAAAATGGGACGCCGAGCCGCAGCCGTTTATCGGCGGGCTGATCTCCGGGCAGGCGGCGCAGAACGTGCTGAAAGCCTGGCAGGAGCACGTCTCGCGCGGGGCGAAAACCCTGCTGGAGCCGAAGCTGGTTGAGCCGGGGACGTCGCTGCTGACGCCGGGCATTATTGAGATGAGCGGCGCAAGCCGCGTGCCGGACGAAGAGGTCTTCGGCCCGCTGCTGTGCGTCTGGCGCTATGACGATTTTGACAGCGCTATCGCGATGGCCAATAACACCCGCTACGGCCTGTCGAGCGGGCTGATTTCGCCGCAGCGCGAGAAGTTTGACCAGCTGCTGCTGGAGGCGCGCGCCGGGATCGTCAACTGGAACAAACCGCTGACCGGCGCGGCGAGCACCGCGCCGTTTGGCGGCGTGGGGGCGTCGGGCAACCATCGCGCCAGCGCGTGGTATGCCGCTGATTACTGCGCGTGGCCGATGGCGAGCCTGGAAACGCCCGCCCTGACGCTGCCCGGCACGCTCAGCCCTGGCTTGGATTTTTCGCAGGGAGGCGATCATGAAAGCGCGTGAGGTTAACTTTGACGGGCTGGTGGGGCTGACGCACCACTACGCCGGGCTGTCGTTTGGCAATGAGGCCTCGACGAAGCACCGCTTTCAGGTCTCCAATCCGAAGCTGGCGGCGAAGCAGGGGCTGCTGAAAATGAAGGCGCTGTCGGAGGCCGGTTTCCCGCAGGCGGTGATCCCGCCGCAGGAGCGCCCGAACGTGGCCGTTCTGCGCCAGCTGGGCTTTAGCGGCACTGACGAGCAGGTGGTCGAAAAGGCGGGCGCGCATACGCCGCACCTGCTCTCGGCGGCCAGCTCCGCGTCCTCTATGTGGGTGGCTAACGCGGCAACCGTCGCGCCGTCGGCGGATACGCTGGACGGCAAGGTCCACCTGACGGTCGCTAACCTCAACAACAAGTTCCACCGCGCCACGGAAGCGGAAACCACCGAGCGGGTGCTGCGCGCCATTTTTAATCATGACGCCCATTTCGAGGTGCATCAGACGCTGCCGCAGGTGGCGATGTTTGGCGACGAAGGCGCCGCGAACCATAACCGCCTGGGCGGTGACTACGGCGAGCCGGGCCTTCAGCTCTTTATCTACGGGCGCGAAGAGGGCGGCCATTCCGCCCCGACGCGCTATCCGGCGCGCCAGACGCTGGCGGCAAGCCAGGCCGTCGCGCGGCTGAACCAGGTGAATCCGTCGCAGGTGATGTTTGCCCAGCAAAACCCACACGTTATCGACCAGGGCGTGTTCCATAACGACGTGATTGCCGTCTCCAACCGCCAGGTGCTGTTCTGCCACGAGCAGGCGTTTGCCCATCAGGACAAACTGCTCGCCGCGCTGCGCGAGCGGGTGCCCGGCTTTACGCCGATTCAGGTGCCCGCTAGGGCGGTCAGCGTGCAGGACGCGGTCGAAACCTACCTCTTTAATAGCCAGCTGCTGAGCCGGGATGACGGCAGCATGATGCTGGTTCTGCCGCAGGAGTCGCGCAACCACGACGGCGTGTGGCGCTATCTGAGCGAGCTGGTGCAGGCCGATAACCCGATCGACGAGCTGCGGGTGTTTGATCTGCGCGAAAGCATGGCCAACGGCGGCGGTCCGGCCTGCCTGCGCCTGCGCGTGGTGCTGACGCAAGATGAAATGCAGGCGGTCAATCCTGCGGTGATGATGAACGACGCGCTGTTTAACAGCCTTAACGACTGGGTGGAATGCTACTATCGCGACCGGCTCACCCAGGCCGACCTGGTTGACCCGCAGCTGCTGCGCGAAGGGCGCGAGGCGCTGGACGCGTTGACCAAAATCCTGCGGCTGGGATCGGTTTATCCGTTCCAGCGCTAAGGGGAGGGTATGGAAAATTTACTGGCGCTGACGCTGGCGAACGACGTGCCGGCGCAGCGCGAGGGGGAAGGCCCCTCATTTCGCTGGCGCTGGCTGGAGCGCGGCGTGCTGGAGCTGACGCCGTTTGAGGAGGGCGAGCGGTCGCTGCTGCTCTCGTCCGGCATTCACGGCAACGAAACCGCACCGGTCGAGATTGTCGACCTGCTGCTGCGCGCGCTGTACCGCGGTGACGTTAGCCTGCGCTGCCGCGTACTGGTGGTGCTCGGCAACCCGCCCGCGCTGGCGCAGAATAAGCGCTACCTCGAAAGCGATCTTAACCGCATGTTCGGCGGGCGCTGGGCGCAGTTCCCGCAGGGCGAAGAGACGGCGCGCGCGCAGCGGCTCGAGCAGGCGGCGAGCGCGTTTTTTGCCGCCGCCGGGCCGGACCGCTGGCATCTTGACCTGCACACGGCGATCCGCGCGTCGTACCACGTGCGCTTCGGCGTGCTGCCCCAGCGCGATCGGCCGTGGGATGACGATTTCCTGGGCTGGCTTGGCGACGCGGGGCTGGAGGCGCTGGTCTTCCACCAGGCGCCCGGCGGCACCTTTACCCACTTCACCTGTGAAAAGCACGGCGCGCTGGCCTGCACCCTGGAGCTGGGGAAAGCGCTGCCGTTCGGGCATAACGACCTCGCACGCTTTGCGCCAACGCACGCCGCGCTGCGGGCGCTGCTGAGCGGGGCCGCGTGTGAACGTGCCTCCGAGCCGCCGGTGCGCTATCGCGTGGTGCAGCAAATTACGCGCCGCAGCGAGGATTTCCGCCTGCATATGGCCGCGCACACGCTGAACTTTACGCCGTTCCGCCAGGGCGTGCTGCTGGCCGAGGACGGAGAGGAGCGCTACGAGGTGCAGAAAACGACGGAGTATGTTCTCTTCCCGAATCCCGCCGTGGCGTTTGGCCTCCGGGCCGGACTGATGCTGGAGAAAATAGCCTGATCGCGGCCCCTCTCTTTTAATGCGAGGGGCCGCAGGCGTTTTATTTTTCTTGAGCATAAGCGCGATTGCCGATCTTTTGCAGATTATTCCTGGAGAATTGCTTTATTAATAATCTCTCTTTGGATATACTTCTTCATAATCTCTTTAAAATCATCCTGTTGAATATTTTCGTTGCAACTCTCCACGCTTTATCCTTAATTTCTCCATATTTGGCGGAAAACTGTTTTATACACTTTCATTGTTTTACCGTTGCTCTGACTAATTGACGATAAACCCCGTAAAGTTAATCTCGTCAACACGGCAACACGCCGAAGAATAACTGAAAGTAAGGAAATAATTATGCGTAAGTTAACTGCACTGTTTGTTGCTTCTACCCTGGCTCTGGGCGCAGCAGGTACGGCGTTCGCAGCGGATACCGCTACCACCACGGCCGCGCCTGCTGAAGGCAAAATGATGATGCACCATAAGGGCAAGCCGGGTATGCATCACGACATGATGTTTAAAGACCTGAACCTGACCGACGCACAGAAGCAGCAGGTGCGCGACATCATGAAAGGCCAGCGCGACCAGATGAAGCGTCCGCCGCTGGAAGAGCGCCGCGCTATGCATGACATCATCGCCAGCGACAGCTTCGATAAGGCAAAAGCCGAAGCGCAGATCGACAAGATGGCCGCGCAGCACAAGGCAATGATGCTGTCCCGCATGGAGACCCAGAATAAGATCTACAACATTCTGACCCCGGAACAGAAAAAGCAGTTTAATGCCAATTTTGAGAAGCGTCTGACAGAACGTCACGCGCCGGAAGGTAAAATGCCAACACCAGCCGAATAATCGGCTCACTCTCTTAAGACCGCCGGGATCCTGTCCACAAAAGCGTAACCGCTGTGGGCAGGACCGGCGGTTTTTCTTTGCCCCGCTTGCCAGGCGCAATAAGCGCGGTATTCTCGTCGCAACGCCTCAAAGAATGTTCAGCAGAGTCAGGGCGTTAGATTTTTTTTACGCCCGGCTAAGGCATGCCCCTCCGCTGCCGATAATAGCTAACGATAACAATCGAAACCGCCGCGGTGGCGAACCGCGGCTTTGGCGCAGGTTGCGCCCTTCAGGAGTGGTGATGGAATTCTTTGATATTCGCAAGATGCCGGTCAGCCTGTGGCGCAACGGTGCCGGAGAGACGCGCGAGATTTGCTGTTTTCCTCCCGCGACGCGTGATTTTTCGTGGCGCGCCAGCATCGCTTCTATTGCCAGCAACGGCGAATTTTCCTCTTTTCCGGGCGTCGAGCGGGTGATTACCCTTCTCGAGGGCGGCGAGGTTACGCTGGACGCGGGCCGCGCTTTTTGCCATACCCTTAAACACCATCAGCCGTACCGTTTTTCTGGCGATCTGCCGGTTAAGGCGCAGCTCACCGAAGGCCGGATGTCGATGGATTTTAATATCATGACCCGCCGGGAGCATTGCCAGGCGAAGGTGCGCGTGGCCGATCGCACCTTCACCACCTTCGGCTCGCGGGGCGGAGTGATTTTTGTGCTAAGCGGGGCGTGGCAGCTTGGCGAAAAATTGCTGACCGCCGATCAGGGGGCGTGCTGGGAGGAGGGCGTACACACCCTCCGCCTGCTGGAGTCCAGCGGCAGGCTGCTGTTCAGCGAGATTACCTGGCTGCCGGGCCACTAAGCGAAACGATCTCGTACTGGCCGCCTAGCAGCGGCTTGCAGAGGATTTTATAGCCGTCCTGATCGAACCCGGCGGGGGCGCGCAGCAGCCCGGCGGCGTCGGTTAAATTTTCAACCGCGCCCAGCCACAGCCAGTTGTGGATGATGTGATAGTGGGTGAGGCCATCGCCGCACTCCTTCAGCGCAACGGCACCTTCCCACGGCCAGCAGTTGACGCTAATCGATGCCAGTCCGGCCATAAGCCGCGCCTGATGCTCCTCGACGGGCTCTTTTCCGCAGCACGCGCCCGCGCAGCGCTTGAGCGCCGAACGAAAGCAGGCGCGCCCGCGGGTGGTGGCTTCCAGCCCCAGCAGTCCATAGCAGAGCTTAAGCTCGTCGGCGAGGGTTTGCAGCGTCTGCAGCGCGGCGCGCTTGTTGGCAAACAGCCCGTAGAGGTTTGGCGTGCGGGAGAAATCGACCTCCCGGGCGTATACCACCTGCGGCCTGCCGTCGACGACCTGCAGCGAACAGAGCTGGCGATTGCGGCGCAAACGCTTGTTGAACAGCGGCTGCTGCTCCTTGATGAGCCGGGCTTCGAGCAGCAGCGCGCCGAGTTCGCCCGCCGTCTGAACCCAGGTGATGCGACGCGACTGGCGCAGCATCGCGGCTTCATCCGGCGTGCGCAGATGCGAGAGCACCCGGCTGCGGATATTGACGCTTTTGCCAATATAGAGCGGCATGGTGTCGCTTTCGCCATGAAAAAAATAGACGCCGGGCTGCTTTGGCAGCGCTTCAAGCCAGGGGCGAAGATGCTCGGGATATTCATAGATGGCCGCCGCTTCGAACTCAAGACGCGGGGCGGATTGACGCCTGCTCACATAGTGCTCCGTATACTGTTCAGGTATACAGTGTAGCAGGTGTTGGGTGGTTAAAAAAGAGCCGGGTGGCGCTGGTATGTGCGGCCTGTTGCCCTCACCCCAACCCTCTCCCCCGGGAGAGGGCGCAAACAACTCTCTTTTATTTCCAGAAATCGTCGAACACGGTAATCGGCGTATGGCGCTTGTGCTCGGTTTTCAGATACCAGCCTTCGATGATTTTTGCGGTCGCTTCATCCAGCGTTTTGCCTTCCAGATAATCATCAATGTTATCGTAGGTCACGCCGAGCGCGGCTTCGTCCGGCAGGGAGGGGCGATCGTCTTCGAGATCAGCCGTTGGCGCTTTCTTATAGAGATGCTCAGGGCAGCCCAGCGCGGCAAGCAGCTGCTTACCCTGGCGCTTGTTCAGGCGAAAAATCGGGTTAATATCCGTGCCGCCGTCGCCGTACTTGGTGAAGAAGCCGGTGATGGCTTCCGCCGCGTGATCCGTACCCGCCACCACGCCTTTAGTCATGCTTGCAATGCTGTACTGCGCCTTCATGCGCTCGCGCGCCTTTTCATTGCCGCGCACAAAATCACTCAGCTCGATGCCCGCCTCGCGCAGCGCCTGTTCGCTTGCCAGCACCGCGCCCTTAATATTGACGGTCAGCACGCGGTCGGGCTGGATAAAGGCAATCGCGTCCTGACAGTCCTGTTCGTCTGCCTGCACGCCGTAGGGGAGGCGAACCGCGATAAACTGCAGCGCGCTGTCGCCGGTCTCTTCACGCAACTCGGTGATGGCCATCTGGCACAGCTTGCCGGTGAGGGTGGAATCCTGACCGCCGCTGATGCCCAGCACGATGGATTTCAGGAACGCGTTTTTTTTCAGATATGACTTCAAAAAATCAACGCTTCGGCGGATCTCTTCTTGCGCATCAACCGCAGGCTTTGCGCCCAGCGCCTGAATAATGTCTTGTTGCAGAGCCATAACGCCCTCCCTATGCAGAACGAAACAGAAAGTATAATCCGTTAAAACTACCCGTTTGGGCGAGAAACGACAAGGATCACAGTTTTGAGTGCGCTAATTTGCGACGTTTTAGCAGGTTATCGTTGTTTTATTGGAATTTTCCGAAATTCGTCTGGCGAAAATCACAAAGTTGATGAATCGTGATTTTTATTCCATGCTTAGTTAACACGCTGATAAACAAGAGGACGGAAAAATGAAAAAGAATGTAGCAGGAATTTTAAGTGCAGCGGCGGTTCTGACTATGCTGGCAGGGTGTACGGCTTACGATCGCACCAAGGATCAGTTTACTCAGCCAGTGGTGAAGGACGTTAAAAAGGGCATGACCCGCTCGCAGGTTGCCGCGATTGCCGGTAAACCTTCGTCGGAAGTCACCATGATCCACGCGCGTGGTACCTGCCAGACCTACATCCTGGGTCAACGTGATGGTAAGGCAGAGACCTATTTCGTCGCGCTGGATGATACCGGACACGTCATCAATTCAGGTTACCAGACCTGTTCTGAATACGACACCGATCCACAGGCACCTAAGGCTCAGTAACCCTTTCAGCCTGAGGATGTTAACAAACCGGCCAGCAGGCCGGTTTTTTTACGCCCGTACGAATCTTATTTCTTTCCGCGAATTATTTGGCCGAAATGTGAAGGGAGTCAACAAGCCAGGTCAATGAGCGACAATTTGAGTCTGTTCAGAATTATCCCCCGCCTGTACCATTGCGTATACTCACTTCAACGACAAACAATGTTAAGCAAACTGCCCGTCAGCCAGGATAGCGAGTCGAGTGATAGCGCGACGGCGGGTGGTCAAACAAGAGGGAAGTTGCGATGGAAAAGAAACATATTTATCTGTTTTGCTCTGCGGGCATGTCAACCTCACTGCTGGTGTCCAAAATGCGCGCGCAGGCTGAAAAGTATGAAGTTCCCGTGGTAATTGAAGCGTTTCCGGAAACCCTGGCGGGTGAGAAGGGACAGGCAGCGGACGTCGTGCTGCTGGGGCCGCAAATTGCCTACATGCTGCCCGAAATTCAGCGTTTGCTGCCAAACAAGCCGGTTGAGGTTATTGACTCCGGGCTGTACGGCAAGATTGATGGTTTAGGTGTTCTGAAAGCTGCTGTTGCAGCGATTAAAAAAGCTGCAAATTAATTATTTTATTTTTCCCGTCAAAGAGTAATTTCACACACAATACGCCGTAACGCTTGTTGCGGCATTTAAGGGTATTTACCTATGAGTAAAGTCATCGCTTCACTTGAAAAGGTACTCCTTCCTTTTGCTGTTAAAATAGGAAAGCAGCCTCACGTTAATGCCATCAAAAACGGCTTTATTAAATTAATGCCGTTAACGCTGGCCGGGGCCATGTTCGTTTTAATTAACAACGTTTTCCTGAGCTTTGGCGAAGGTTCCTTCTTTTATTCATTAGGAATACGGTTAGACGCTTCCACCATTGAAACCCTTAATGGTTTAAAAGCCATCGGCGGCAACGTATATAACGGTACGTTAGGTATTATGTCGCTGATGGCGCCTTTCTTTATTGGGATGGCGTTGGCGGAAGAGCGTAAAGTGGATCCGCTGGCCGCGGGATTATTATCCGTTGCCGCATTTATGACCGTGACGCCGTATAGCGTAGGTGATGCCTATGCGGTAGGGGCCAACTGGCTCGGTGGCGCAAACATTATTTCCGGTATTCTGATCGGCCTGGTGGTGGCAGAAATGTTCACCTTCATCATTCGCCGCAACTGGGTTATTCGCCTGCCGGATAGCGTTCCGGCCTCCGTATCTCGTTCTTTTTCCGCGTTGATTCCGGGCTTCATTATTCTCTCCATCATGGGGATTATCGCCTGGGCGCTCTCTCACTGGGGCACGAACTTCCACCAGATCATCATGGACTCTATCTCAACGCCGCTGGCGTCGATGGGTAGCGTGGTCGGTTGGGCGTATGTCATCTTTACCTCCCTGCTGTGGTTCTTCGGCGTGCATGGTTCACTGGCACTGGCGGCGCTGGACAGCGGTATCATGACCCCGTGGGCACTGGAAAACGTTGCGCTTTACCAGCAGTACGGCTCCGTTGACGCGGCGCTGGCGGCCGGTAAAACCTTCCATGTGTGGGCGAAGCCGATGCTGGACTCCTATATCTTCCTGGGCGGTACCGGGGCGACGCTGGGTCTGATCATCGCGGTCTTTATTGTCTCTCGTCGCGCTGACCACCGTCAGGTTGCGAAGCTGGCGCTGCCGTCAGGTATCTTCCAGATTAACGAACCGATTCTGTTTGGTCTGCCGATCATCATGAACCCGGTGATGTTCATTCCGTTCGTACTGATTCAGCCGCTGCTGGCCGCGATTACCCTGACCGCGTACTACCTGGGCATTATTCCGCCGGTCACCAACATCGCACCGTGGACCATGCCGGCCGGTCTGGGCGCATTCTTTAACACCAACGGTAGCGTCGCCGCCTTCCTGCTGGCGATATTCAACCTCGGTATAGCCACGCTGCTCTACATGCCGTTCGTGGCGATTGCGAACAAAGCGCAAACCGTTATCGACGAAGAAGAGAGCGAAGAGGATATCGCCCTCGCACTGAAATTCTAAAGTTGCACGGCGCGGGGCAGCCCGCGCCGGTCATAAGGAGCTTAAAGATGTTAGATTTGGACAGCATTGTTGCAGAAGAAACCGAAGAGAACGATCTGGAAGAGGTGGTGATGGGGCTTATCATCAACTCGGGGCAAGCGCGCAGCCTGGCCTACGCGGCGCTCAAGCAGGCCAAGCAGGGTGATTTTGCCGCGGCGAAGACCATGATGGACCAGTCCCGCACCGCGCTGAATGAAGCGCACCTGGTACAGACGAAGCTGATTGAGGGCGATCAGGGCGAAGGCAAAATGAAGGTGAGCCTGGTGCTGGTGCATGCGCAGGATCACCTGATGACCTCCATGCTGGCCCGCGAGCTGGTGGCAGAGCTCATCGAGCTTCACGAAAAAATGCAGTAAGGCAGATTAGGTAGCAGGAGGTCAGCACGATGGAAATTAAAACCGCACTTGAGCAGCAGCTGTTTAACGGCAAAAATTTTCACGTGGTTATTTACAACAAAACGGAGAGCGCCAGCGGTCTGCACCAGCACGACTACTACGAGTTCACGATTGTTCTGACCGGCCGCTACTATCAGGAGATCAACGGTAAGCGGGTCCTGCTCGAACGCGGCGATTTCGTCTTCCTGCCCATGGGGTCGTACCACCAGAGCTTTTACGAGTTTGGCGCAACCCGCATCCTTAATGTTGGCGTCAGCAAGCGCTTCTTCGAGAAGCACTACCTGCCGCTGGTGCCGTTCTGCTTCGTCGCGTCACAGGTTTATCGCGTTAAAAGCGAGTTTATGACCTGGATTGAGACGGTAATCGCCTCGCTCAACTTCCGCGACAGCGAATTTGACGAGTTTATCGAAACGGTCACCTTCTACGTTATGAACCGCCTTCGCCACCATCGGGAAGAGCAGCAGGTGGTGGATGATATTCCCCAGTGGCTGCGCAGCACCGTTGAGCTGATGCACGATAAAGGGCAATTCAGCGATAGCGCGCTGGAAAATATGGTGGCGCTGTCGGGCAAATCGCAGGAATATTTAACCCGCGCGACCCAGCGTTATTATCGAAAAACGCCGGTGCAAATCATTAATGAAATCCGCATTAACTTTGCCAAAAAGCAGCTGGAAATAACAAACTACTCGGTGACCGATATTGCTTATGAATCGGGTTACAGTAGCCCCAGCCTGTTTATTAAAACCTTTAAAAAATTTACGTCATTCACACCGAACAGTTACCGCAAGAATCTCACGGTAATTAATTAACGGCAGACGGAGAGTCCGTCACGAATATTGACTTAATTGCTTGCCCAAATAGCGGGAAGAGTCCGCTATACCTTGCAGGCGGTTAACCTGATACGCTAAGGGAGATATTATGCAACAGAAATTAAAAGTCGTAACCATTGGCGGCGGCAGTAGCTATACCCCGGAATTACTGGAAGGCTTTCTGAAACGTTATCACGAATTACCGGTCAGCGAATTATGGCTGGTGGACGTTGAGGAAGGGCAAGAGAAGCTGAATATTATTTTTGACCTCTGCCAGCGCATGGTTGCCAAGGCGGGCGTTCCGCTCACCGTGCATAAAACGCTGGACCGCCGCCTGGCGCTGAAAGATGCCGATTTCGTTACGACCCAGCTGCGCGTGGGCCAGCTGAAGGCGCGCGAGCTGGACGAGCGTATTCCCCTGAGCCACGGCTACCTGGGCCAGGAAACCAACGGCGCGGGCGGCCTGTTTAAAGGCCTGCGTACTATTCCGGTCATTTTTGACATTATTAAAGACGTCGAAGAGATCTGCCCGAACGCGTGGGTGATTAACTTTACCAACCCGGCGGGCATGGTGACCGAGGCCGTTTATCGCCATACCGGCTTTAAGCGCTTCATCGGCGTGTGCAACATCCCAATTGGCATGAAGATGTTTATCCGCGATGTGCTGGAGCTGACCGACAGCGACGATCTTTCCATCGATCTGTTCGGCCTGAACCACATGGTGTTTATCAAAGACGTGATTGTGAACGGCACGTCGCGCTTTGACGAGCTGCTGGACGGCGTGGCTTCCGGCCGCCTTACCGCGGCGTCGGTGAAAAATATCTTCGATCTGCCGTTCAGCGAGGGGCTGATCCGCTCCCTGAACCTGCTGCCGTGCTCGTATCTGCTTTACTACTTTAAGCAGAAAGAGATGCTGGCCATCGAAATGGGCGAGTACTACAAGGGCGGCGCGCGCGCGCAGGTGGTGCAGAAGGTTGAAAAGCAGCTCTTTGATTTGTACAAAGATCCTGACCTGAACGTGAAGCCTAAAGAGCTGGAGCAGCGCGGCGGGGCGTACTATTCTGACGCCGCGTGCGAAGTGATTAACGCCATTTATAACGATAAGCAGGCCGAGCACTACGTTAACGTGCCGCACCACGGCCATATCGACAACATTCCGGCAGACTGGGCCGTTGAGATGACCTGCATCCTGGGCCGCGACGGCGCAAAACCGCATCCGCGCATTACCCATTTTGATGACAAAGTGATGGGCCTGATCCACACCATCAAAGGGTTCGAAGTGGCGGCGAGCAACGCGGCGCTCAGCGGCGAGCTCAACGACGTGCTGCTGGCGCTGAACCTCAGCCCGCTGGTGCATTCCGACCGCGATGCGGAAGTGCTGGCGAGCGAGATGATCCTGGCCCATGAAAAATGGCTGCCCAACTTTGCCGCAACGGTCGAGAAGCTCAAGTCCAATCACCGCTAAGGGGAGAACGATGGAAAACCTGCTGATCGTTAATGCCGATGACTTTGGCCTGTCGAAGGGGCAGAACTACGGCATTATTGAAGCCTGTCGCCGCGGCGTCGTGACCTCCACGACGGCGTTAATCAACGGCGAGGCGGTTGAACATGCGGCTCAGCTGAGCCGCGAGGCTCCCGGGCTGGGCGTGGGGATGCACTTCGTGCTGACGCTCGGGATGCCGCTCTCTGCGATGCCGGGGCTGACGCGCGACGGACAGCTGGGCAAATGGATTTGGGAGATGGCGGAGCAGGGCGCGCTGCCGCTCGACGAGATTGCCCGCGAGCTGGACTGCCAGTTCAACCGATTCGTTGACGTGTTTGGCCGCGAGCCGACGCATATCGACAGCCATCACCACGTGCACATGATCCCGGCGATTTGCCCGATTGTCGCCGAGTTCGCCAGGCGAAAAGGCGTGGCGATGCGCGTGGATCGCAGCGTTCCGCAGGAAGCTGCCGTGCCGGACGTGCAGACGACGGACGGCTTCAGCAGCGCGTTTTACGGTGACGATATCAGCGAGGCGCTGTTACTGAAGGTGCTCGATGATTCCGCCGCGCGCGGCGAACGGTCGCTTGAAGTGATGGCGCATCCGGCGTTTGTCGATAACATCGTGCGCAAAAGCGCCTACTGCTGGCCGCGCCTGGCGGAGCTGGACGTGCTGACGTCGGCGTCGCTGAAATATGCGATTGCCGAACGTGGGTATCGTTTGGGGACGTTCAGGGATTTGTGAAAATT
>AGFT01092255.1_pt1 | contig 34730 bp, 32 predicted proteins | sample 305848 | NCBI WGS metagenome assembly AGFT01 (sample SAMN02954282, study PRJNA62043) | ant fungus garden metagenome | biome: terrestrial; feature: Atta colombica fungus garden; material: fungus garden; isolation source: Atta colombica fungus garden bottom | host: Atta colombica | place: Panama...
GTGCGCCCGCCGTCATGAATGCGAGCCGGATCCGGCCCGCGGCGCTTCTCACCTTCACGTTCTAGCTTCACCTCCCTTGCTCTACGGGGTTGTCAAAAGGCGTATGCCCCGACAGCTCGCGGTAAGCACGGGAGGGCGGGTCTATGGCGACTAATACCTCTCTGAACGTTCCGGCCGCCGCGGAAAAACCCCGGCTGCGTAAATCGCTCAAGCTCTGGCAGGTGGTGATGATGGGCCTGGCCTATCTCACGCCGATGACGGTGTTTGACACCTTCGGGATCGTCTCCGGCATCAGCAACGGCCACGTCCCGGCCTCCTATCTGCTGGCGCTGGCGGGCGTGCTGTTCACCGCCATCAGCTATGGCAAGCTGGTGCGCCAGTTCCCGGAAGCGGGGTCGGCCTATACCTACGCGCAAAAATCGATTGGCCCCCACGTCGGCTTTATGGTCGGCTGGTCGTCGCTGCTGGACTACCTCTTTTTACCGATGATTAACGTCCTGCTGGCGAAAATCTACCTTGCCGCCATGTTCCCGGACGTGCCGCAGTGGATTTGGGTAGTGACCTTCGTGACCATCCTGACGCTGGCGAACCTCAAGAGCGTGAGCCTGGTGGCGAACTTCAATACCCTGTTCGTGCTGGTGCAGGTGTCGATCATGGTGGTGTTCGTGGTGCTTGTGGTGCAGGGGCTGCACAAGGGCGAGGGGGTGGGCACCGTCTGGTCGCTGCAGCCGTTTATCAGCCAGAACGCGCACTTAATCCCGATTATTACCGGGGCGACCATCGTCTGCTTCTCGTTCCTCGGCTTTGACGCGGTGACCACGCTCTCCGAGGAGACGCCGAACGCCGGGAAGGTTATCCCGAAAGCGATTTTCCTGACCGCGCTGTACGGCGGGCTGATCTTCATCGTTGCGTCGTTCTTTATGCAGCTGTTTTTCCCGGACATCAGCCGCTTCAAGAACCCGGACGCGGCGCTGCCGGAAATTGCGCTGTACGTCGGCGGCAAGCTGTTCCAGTCCATCTTCCTCTGCACTACCTTTGTGAATACGCTGGCGTCGGGGCTGGCCTCGCACGCCAGCGTGTCGCGGCTGCTGTACGTGATGGGGCGCGACAACGTCTTCCCGGAGCGGGTGTTTGGCTATGTTCATCCGAAGTGGCGCACGCCCGCGCTGAACGTGATCATGGTTGGCGTGGTTGCGCTGTCGGCGCTGTTCTTCGACCTGGTGACCGCGACGGCGCTGATCAACTTCGGCGCGCTGGTGGCCTTTACCTTTGTGAACCTGTCGGTGTTCAACCACTTCTGGCGCCGCAAGGGCTATAACAAAACGTGGAAAGACCGCTTTCACTATCTGCTGCTGCCGATGATCGGCGCGGTGACGGTCGGCGTGCTGTGGATCAACCTGGAGGCCACCTCGCTGACGCTCGGCCTGGTGTGGGCCTCACTCGGGGTGCTTTATCTTACCTACCTGACCCGCCGCTTCCGCAGGCCGCCGCCGCAGTTTGCCGCGGGTAAAACCGAGCAGGCCTGGGAATCCTAGCCCGCAACGACGCGAGCCTCCCGCGCTTCGGGAGGCTCGCGTCACGCTTACGACAGTCCCAGCGTGTACTGGGCAATTTTGAAGTAGATAATCAGCCCCGTACCGTCGATAAGGGTGGCGATAAACGGCGCGGACACCACCGCTGGGTCGATGCCGCAGCGCTTGAGCACCATCGGAATAATCGACGACACAATCGCGCTCCACAGGGTGATACAGATCAGCGTCAGGCTGACGATAAGCGTGATCTCCAGCCCAATCCCCATCATCCAGGCGCGGAAACAGCCCGCCAGGCCCAGCGTCACCGCAATCATAAACGAGGTCGTCATCTCTTTGCGCAGCACGCGGCCCACGTCCTTTAGCCCCACCTCGCCCAGCGCCATGGCGCGCACCAGCGTCGAGGTGATCTGCGTGCCGCTGTTCCCGCCGGTGCCGATCAGCAGCGGGATAAAGAACGCCAGCGCGATGGCGGACTCCAGCGCCTCTTCAAAGTGCTGAATGACCGAGCTGGTGTACGCTTCCGCGACGAACAGCAGCAGCAGCCAGACGGAGCGCTTTTTCCACAGGCTGACCGGGCTGGTTTCCAGATAGGGCTTTTCCAGCGGCAGCGTCGCCCCCTGAAGCTGGGCATCTTCCGTCACGTCATCTTCCAGCAGGTGGGCGATTTCACGCTCGGTCAGGCAGCCGACCAGCTTGCCGTGCGTGACCACCGGCACCACGTCCGCCTCGCCGTGGGCCAGCAGCCTGGCCACGTCGGCGCGCTTATCTTCCGGCTTGACCTGAATAAAATGGGAAATCATCAGCGCCTTTACGGGCTGCACCGCATCCGCTGCCTGCAGCAGTTTACGCACGGCAATCATGCCCGCCAGACGGCCGCTGTCCTCGATGAAAATATGCGATGGAATATCGTCGCTTTTTAATTTTTCAAAAAACTGCTCGCGCGCCAGCGCCACGCAAAGTGAAATATCAATAACGATAAAATCGGTATTCATATATTGCGCGATCGCGCTGTCGATGAATGCCGGATTCTGATTGTGAATAGCGAAAGACATAGTAAATTCCCTTTGAATAATAACATCTCTCAGGGGCGAGCAAGACAGGGCATATCGTAGAGGAGATCCCCACGTCCTGGGTTCAGCACTGTACACCGTATCCTTGAATAAGGAAGTTATACTGACAAAGCCTTGATTCGACAGTGCCTGTTTTACCCTGTGCCGGTTCTCTCGAACCCACCAGAGCGATAACGTGTATTTGTACAGGAGCCTCGCCATAACGAGATCGTAATAATGCGTAAGGAATAATACGCATTTTTTTACCGCGTGCCGCGCAATTTTAATGACGTTTAAGAAACGTTTAAAAGAATATATTTTATGCGTTTATTGACGAACGGTTTAATAAAGACTCTGGAAAATTACGGGTTATTCCGCTATTCGTTATCCGGCACGCGCTGGCGAATTTCCTCGGGATAATGCTGGGCAAAAGAGGCGTGCAGATAACGTCTCATGCGGCACGCCTCAGGCCCGGCGTGGAAACGTCCTGTCGAATGCGGTACAGTCCGTTCAGGGTAATAGTTTACTTTCAAACTCCGATTTTGAGATGACGAGGAGCCAGCGTAATGCCCCTATCCGACGCCGGGCCGAAGCCGGATTTAACCATCGGCTTTCTGCTGATGCCCCAGTTCACCCTCGCTTCCGTCGCCGGGCTGGTGGAGTCTTTGCGCTTTGCGGCGGACGAATCCTTCTCCAGCCGCCAGATATTCTGCCGCTGGGAGTGGATGACCTGCGATAACCAGCCGGTCACGGCCAGCTGCGGCCTGCCGGTTTCCCCGACGGCGACGCTCGATTTCACTAAGCAGTGGGATTACTTTGTGGTGGCGGGCGGTCTGCTCGAAGAGACGCGCCATCCGCCTCGCTGGCTGCTGCAGGCGCTGCGCGACCTGCACGCGAGAAATATTCCGATTATCACCCTGTGCAGCGGGGCCTTTGTGGCCGGTAACGCCGGCCTGCTGGACGGGCGTCACTGCGCGATCCACTTCACCACCCGGGACGAGTTTCGGATGCGATTTCCGAAGGCGATCCCGGTCATCGATAAAACCTACATTAAGGACGGCGGGATTATCTCCTGTCCCGGCGGCACGGCGATCGATCTTGCCGCCGACCTGATCCGCCAGCACTGCGGGCTGGTTCGCTCCCAGAAGGTGCTGAAATATCTGCTGGTGGACGATGCCCCCCAGCCCGCCAGAAGGGCAAAGCAAAAAGTCCCGCTCAACGCCCCGGACGTGTATGAAAACGAGCTGGTAAGCAGGGTGATTGGCTTTATGAAGCACCACCTCGATTCACCGATCCCGCTGAGCGAGGTGGCGGAGTTTGCGGGCGTCACCTTCCGCCAGCTGAACCTGATCTTTACCCAGTGTACCGGCCATTCCGCGGCCGTGTACTGGCGCACCCTGCGTCTTGAACAGGCGCGCAAGCTGATGGCGGACTCCAGCAACAGCATCACGGCCATCGCCGCCGCCACCGGCTTTTCGGACGCCTCGCATCTGATTGCGTGGTTTCGCAAGCAGTACGGCGAAACGCCCAGCTCGTTTCGCAAGCGGCGCAGGGAGGTTGAGAAGCTGGTGAGGGAATAAGGCCAGGCGCGGTGCGGCCTGGCATAACGCGCTAGAAGCTCTGCCGTTTCTGCATCCCCGCCTGCATCGACACCCCGTCGCGCGCAGGCTTCTCCTCAAGCGATGAGGCCTCTTCCAGGCTGCGGGCGGTGGTCTCCGGCGCGAGGAACCACGACACTACCAGGCCAAAGAAGGTGATGGCCGCCGCAATATACATCGTCGGGCCGATGCCCAGGCTTTGCAGCGATACCGGCACCAGCCAGGTGCCCACGGCTGCGCCAATGCGCGACAGCGAGGTGCCAACGCCGACCGCCCCCGCGCGGATCTCGGTGGGGAAAATCTCGTTCGGGTAGACCAGCTGCAGCACCTGCGCGCCGCCGATGAACAGGGCGTACAGGCCAAACATCAGCAGGATCAGCGCGGAGGGGCCGTCGCGCAGCATCCCTAACAGCAGCAGCGCCAGGCCTGACCACAGGAAGCTGTGCAGCAACAGCCTGCGACGGCCGAGAACGTTGACCAGGCGAGTGGCGATAACGCAGCCGACGACAAACAGCAGCGTAATGGCAACCGAGCCGTAGGATGCCCAGCCGCCGGTGAGGTGTAGCGCGTCCAGCACCTTCGGCGCAAAGGCGTACACGGCGAAAACCGGGATGACGGAGCAGGTCCAGAAGACGGTAACGAACGCCATCCGCTTGCCGTAACCGGAATGCAGCAGGCTGGCAAAGGAGAGGTTTTTGCTCTCGGCCTGCGCGGGCAGGTTATCCAGACCAAAGTCGGGGCCGTAGACGCGGCGAATTATCGCTTCGGCCTCCGCGTGACGGCCTTTGCTCATCAGCCAGCGCGGCGATTCCGGGGTACCCAGACGCACCAGAAACAGCAGGACGCCAATAACGGCGGTGCTCGCCAGCGTCAGACGCCAGGCGTCAGGCCCGCCAAACCGCAGGATCGCTTCGCCCGTCAGATAGGCGGTTGCCGCCCCCGCGAACCACAGAATGGTCAGGGTGGCGAGGCAGGGACCGCGGTTTTTCTTTGGCAGAAACTCCACCAGGAAGGCGGTCGCTACCGGGTATTCAATCCCCACGGCCACGCCGTTCATAAAGCGCAGGGCAAAGAGCATTTCGCCGCTCTGCACCCAGTACTGCGCCACGGAGCAGACCACAAACAGCGTCGGGCCCACGAAATAGAGCACGCGGCGACCGAGGCGGTCGGTTAGCGCGCCGCCGATAAAGCCGCCGAAGAAAATGCCGATCAGCGCCGAGGCGGCGATCAGCCCCTCCCAGAAGGCGCTCAGGCCCAGCGCGGGAGAGACTTTCATCATCGCGATGCCGATAATGCTCAGCACGTAGCCATCAACAAAGGAGCCGCCGCCCGAGCGCACGGTCAAAAGCCGGTGGAAGCGGTTAAGGGGGACATCTTCTACAGAAATTGTTTTTGACATGGTAACTCCTGTCTTTCCCCGACGTCGTTGAATATACGCTTGTTATTATCCTTAAAAGCGATGAAGGCTAATAACAGGCGCACGCATCCGGAGCCGTTATTCAAACGATCGGGGAATAAATGTAGGTCAGGTAAAATAAATACTGCGTTATGAGTAAAAACGCTTTTCTGTTATTGCGGGACTTTCATTATTCATACTCCTCCGGTGCAGGATGGTCGGATAAGATGTTTTTTTATTATTAAGGTCTTACTTGCCTTCATTAATGACGGGTAATGTCTTTGCGGCCACGCTGCGGGTAGACCACCAGCACATCAGCGACCCCAGGCTCACCATGGCGGTGCCCTGCCAGAAGGAGAGCGTCAGGTGTGAGTTCAGCATAAACGCGGCGAGCACCGCCGAGATAATCGGAATAAAATACGAGGCGGCGGCCAGCACCGTTACGTTGCCGTGGAGAATACCCACGTTCCAGGCGGCGTAACCAAATCCCATTGCGATGGCGGCCAGCAGCAGGCTTATCCAGGCGTGCCAGGAGAGCACAAATTCTGGCTGCGGCGACGTCAGGTATTTTATCCATAAGGTCAGGGCGGTTAAAATAAAGAACAGGGTGATCCCGTTGCTGCCCTTGGCGATTATTTTGGTGACCACGCAGTATATGGCCCAAATAATGGCGCCGCTAAAGGCCAAACCGTAGCTGAGCGGGTTTTCCATCACGTTGCGGCTCATCTCGCTGAACGAAAATCCCTGCTCACCGCCCAATACCCGGCATATTCCGGCGACCGCCAGGATCACGCCCGGAATAATCAGCGGGCGGGTCTTTTGCCGGTTGACGATCACCGCCAGCAGAATAGTCATGCTCGGCCAGAGATAGTTCACCATGCCGACCTCAATCGCCTGACGGCCTGAATGGGTAAAGCCCAGCGACAGGGAGAGGCAAAGCTCATAGCAAACAAAAAGCAGGCTGCCGAGGATCAGGTAGCTCGGCGGAAACTGCCGCAGCCTGGGGAAGCCAACGGTGAACAGCAGCAGCACCGCGCTGCAGCTGTAAATCAGCGCCGCGCCGCCCACCGGCCCGAAGCCTTCGCTCACGCGTTTGATCAGCCCAACGATCGCGCTCCACAGCAGGATGGCGATCAGTCCGATGAGCGTGGCTTTTTTCTGCGGCATACCCTGTACCTCTGTTTACATTTGCATCACAACCGGATCGGCTGACTGTTAAATTCTGGTTAAATATTTTTCTTAAAACTATGCCGCCGTCGGGACGCTGTAAATACGTCTCAGGAGCCCATCATTCCGGAATGTGATCGCTATCTGAAATCATGTAGAAAATTACTACGCAGAAAATCAATAAATAAGTGATTGATATTAAATATTTTTAATGATTGATGATGTAGAAATCTACTATTAAAGCGTATTAACTTTGTATTTTTAATGTATACAAAAAATATTCATTCGTTGACCTCCTTCACGCCAGTGTGCAAATTTTTAACAAACGCAGCCTGACGTGCTGCCGTACCGACCCCATGGTCGCGCATTTATCTGGAGGTTAACGTGTTCACATTTGAAGGTATCTACACCCCGGCAATTACCCCTTACGCGGCCGATGGCAGCATTGATTTCGCGCGCTTCGCCGAGGTGCTGGAGAGCCTGATTGAGGCCCGCGTGCACGGCATCATCATCGGCGGCTCGACGGGCGAGTACTATGCCCAAAGCGCGCAGGAGCGGAAGGCGCTGGCCGAGCGAGCGCGCCAGGTCATTGGCAACCGCCTGCCGCTGATTGTCGGCACCGGAGCCATTCGCACCGAGGACGCGGTGGATTACGCGAAGCACGCCCGCGAAATCAAGGCCGATGCGATTCTGGTTACTTCGCCGCCGTACGCGCTGCCGACCGAGCTGGAAAACGCCCACCACGCGCTGACGGTCGATAAAGCCGCCCAGCTGCCGATCATGCTCTACAACTACCCGGGCCGCATGGGGATCACCATGGGCGAAACCTACTTCCGCGAGGTGAGCCGCTCCTCTAACGTCGTCGCCATCAAAGAAAGCTCGGGGGACTTCAATAACCTGCACCTGCTGGCCTGCACCTTCCCGGCTATCGCGCTCTCCTGCGGCTGGGACGATCAGGCGCTGGAGTTCTTCGCCTGGGGCGCGCGCAGCTGGGTATGCGCCGGGTCGAACTTTATTCCGCGTGAACACGTGGCGCTGTATGAGGCCTGCGTGGTGGAAAAAGACTTCGACAAAGGCCGCAAAATCATGGCGGCCATGATGCCGCTGATGCATTTCCTCGACGGCGGCAAGTTTGTGCAGTCCATCCGCTACGGCTGCGAGCTGAACGGCCTGACGTCCGGCCAGGTTCGCGCCCCGCTGCAGGATCTTGATGAAGAAGAAAAAGCGCAGCTGAAGGCGGTGATCGCCGACGTTAAACGCAACGTGGCGGCGGCAGCGTCGGCGTAAGGAGGAAAAATGAAACAGCTTCAGACGCTCGGGGACGTGACGCGCCTTGCGAACGATCTTCAGATCCCGAACAAGGCCTTTATTAACGGCGCTTTTACCGCCGCCCGTTCAGGTGAAACCCTGACGACCCATAATCCGGCAACCGGTGAGCCCATTACCGCCATCGCCGCCTGCGATGAGCGCGACGTGAACGCGGCGGTCGGCGCGGCGCGTGATGCGTTCGACTCCGGCAGCTGGCGCAGGCTGGCCCCCGGCGAGCGCAAGGCGGTGCTGCTCAGGCTGGCGGCGCTGATGGAGCAGGAGCGTGAGCCGCTGGCGGCGCTGGAAAGCCTCGACAGCGGCAAGCCGTTCAGCGAGTGCCTGGCGGTGGACGTGCCGGAAACCATTCACGTTCTGAAGTGGCACGCCGAAGCCATAGACAAGCTGTATGACCATACCGCGCCGACGGGCAGCGCGCTGGCGCTGGTGGTCCGCGAGCCGATTGGCGTGGTGGGCTGCGTTCTGCCGTGGAACTTCCCGCTGCTGATGCTCGCCTGGAAGATCGGTCCGGCCCTGGCGGCGGGCTGCTCCGTGGTGGTGAAACCGGCAGAGCAGACCTCGCTAACGTCGCTGCGCGTGGCGGAACTGGCGCATGAAGCGGGCGTTCCGGCGGGCGTGCTGAACATCGTCACCGGAACCGGAAAGGCGGTCGGCGAACCGATTGGCCTGCATCCCGACATCGACATGGTCAGCTTCACCGGGTCGACCGCGACCGGGCGTCGCTTCCTGCACTACGCCGCGGAATCTAACCTGAAAAAGATCGTACTGGAGTGCGGCGGCAAAAACCCGGCGCTGGTGTTTAACGATGCCGACGATATCGCCGCGGTTGCCGGACATGTGCTTAACGGCGCGTTCTGGAACATGGGCGAGAACTGCTCCGCCACGTCGCGCCTGCTGGTGCAGGAAGAGGTGAAAGAGGCGCTGCTGGCGGAGATGGCGAAGCAGATCGGCGGCTGGACGATGGGCAATCCGCTCGATCCAAATAACCGTCTGGGGACGATGGTCTCGCCGGAACACTTCAGCAAGGTGAGCGGCTACCTTGATGTTGCGCGCCGGGAAGGGCTGCGCGTGCTGCACGGCGGCGGCACGGAGCAGGGGGCCTACGTTCAGCCGACGGTGATTGACGGCGTGACGCCGCAAAGCGCGCTGTTCCGCGAGGAGATCTTCGGCCCGGTTCTGTGCGTGACGACCTTTAAAACCGAAGCCGAAGCGGTTGCGCTGGCGAACGACACCCCTTACGGGCTGGCGGCGTCGGTCTACACCGGCAGGCTCAACCGCGCCGTTCGCGTTTCCCGCGCCATCCGCGCCGGGACGGTGACCGTCAACTGCTTCGGGGAAGGCGACGCCACAACGCCGTTTGGCGGCTACAAGCAGTCTGGCTTTGGCGGACGCGATAAATCCGCCTTTGCGCTCGATCAGTACACCGAGCTGAAAACCATCTGGATTGACGTTCCTGACGAGGATGCCTGAGAGAATTTGCCGTCGCGCGCCTTTATCTGTAGGTTAATCAGCATTACAGGCAGTTTCTGGAGGCGATAATGAGAACGGGCAAAGCCGCGCTGTATGAGGATCTTAAGCGGCTTATCTTGACGATGGAACTGGATCCCGATGCGCTGCTGGATGAAGCCAGCCTGACGGCGCAGTACGGCCTGTCGCGCACTCCGGTGCGCGAAGTGTTTCAGCGCCTCGCGGGGGAAGGGTATCTCGAGATTGTCGAAAAGCGGGGCGTAAGGGTGATCCCCATGAGCCACGCCACGCTGCGCAACTTTTTTCTCGTGGCCCCGATGATCTATGCGGCGGTGGGGCGTCTTGCGGTGCAGCACTACAAGCCTGCGCAGCTAAAGGCGCTGAAAGAGACGCAAAAGCGCTTTCGCAAAGCGGTGCAGAACCACGATGCCGAAGCGCTGGCGCTGGAGAACAACCGTTTTCACGAGATCATGGGCGAGATGGCGGCGAATCCCTATCTGCAGCCGAGCCTTGGCCGCCTGCTGATTGACCATTGTCGCATCGGCCATACCTTTTTCCGCCCGCAGAATGAGGACATGGAGCGGCGGCTGCAGCTGTCCGCCGACCATCACGATGCGTTTATCGCCGCGCTGGACGCGCGCGACGAGCAGAAGGTGGTAGACCTGGTATTTGAACACTGGGAATTGTCCCGGGAGAACATGGAGATCTTCATCGCGCCGCAGGGGCTTAAGGCCGATGAGCGCGTTTAGCCAACCGATCGCGCTCGCCTGACGTTTCGCCCGCGGCGTTCGCTGGCGGGCGTTTTACACCGTATGACCTCTCTTTTCACGCCGCTCGCCGGGGGCTTTCGCACGCCTTTATTAACCTTAATTTAACTATTTTTATACTTGTTGTATGCATGAGATATACATCACGTATTCGTTTTCCGGGTCTGGCTACCATGATTTTCAGCAACGCTTAGTCGTCGTAAGCGAAACGAAAAATATGTCAGCGTACCGGAGTAAATCACGTGCAAAAGATCACCTCGCTTCCTGCCGATGACGCCCTGCCAGGGTGGTATCACACTAGTCCATCGCGTACCCCGCGTCCTGCCCACGTGGGGCAAAAGCACGCCCGCTGGGCTATCGTCGGGGCTGGGCTCACCGGGCTTGCCGCCGCCCGCCAGATGGCGCTCAATTTTCCCGACGATGAAATCGTCCTGATCGACGCGCAGGAGGTGGGCTTTGGCCCGTCCGGGCGCAACGCGGGCTTTGCCATCGACGTGCCGCACGATATCGGCGCGAAGGACTACATTGGCGATGTCGGAACGGCGAACCTGATCCTCCGGCTCAACACGCTGGGGCAAAACTACCTGCGAGAGATCGTGCGCGAGCACGGCATTGCCTGCCAGATGTCTGAGTCCGGGAAATACCAGGCGGCGGTAGGGGAGCAGGGGATCGCGATTCTGGAAGCCTACCGCAGGGGGCTGGAGAAGATCGGCCGGGAGACGCAGATGATTGCGGGTAAGGATCTTCCCGACCACATCGGCACCTCGTACTACAGGCAGGCGCTCTACATTCCCGGCACGATGCTGTTGCAGCCGTCGGCGCTGGTAAAGGGTCTGGCAAACAGCCTGCCCGCGAACGTCACGCTCTACGAGTACACGCCTATTACCGCCATTCACTACGGTGATAAGGTGACGCTGGTGCATGACAAAGGCAGCATCACGGCGGATACGCTGATCCTGGCGAACAATGCCTTCGCGTCGCACTTTGGCTTTCTGCGCGGGCGGCTGCTGCCGACCTTCCTGTACGGCAGCCTGACGCGGCCGCTCACCGCCGACGAGCAGTCTCAGCTGGGCGGCAAGCCGGTCTGGGGCGTGATCCCGGCGCATCCGTTTGGCAGCACCGTGCGCCGGACGGTGGACAACCGCATCCTGGTGCGCAACAGCTTCAGCTTCCATCCGGATGGCCGCCCGCGCGAGCACCACCTGAAGCGGTTTATCGCCAACCACCGTAAGTCCTTTGAGCGCCGCTTCCCGACGCTAAACCAGGTGGATTTCGAATACTCCTGGAGCGGCGCGATTTGCCTGTCGGAGAATCACGAGGGCTTCTTCGGCCAGCTCGCGCCGAACGTTTACGGCGCGCTGTGCTGTAACGGCCTGGGGATCACCCGCGGCACGGCGACCGGCAAGCTGCTGGCGGATATGATTGCTGGCGAGCGCAATGAGCTGATTGATTTTCTCGCCGCCTCGCCGGGGCCGAATAAGACCCCGCCGGAGCCGTTTCTCTCGGTGGGCGTCAATTCGGTGCTGAAGTGGGGGCAGTACCGGGCCGGGCTGGAGGTGTAAGCGGTTTAGACGCCATTCAGGCGCGTTCGTTTCTAATAGCATGACCGACGAAACAACGAACCGGAGTGGCGCATGGCGTGGCTGGACAATCTGCTTAATCATTTTGCGCTCTATCCGACGCACCTGTTCGCGCTGCTCTTTTTAACGGCGCTGTGCAAGTCGACGGTGCTGGTCTCTTCCGTTCTCCCGCCCGCCTCGGTGATGCTTATCGCGGGAGTGACCGCCAGCCTTTCCAGCCTGCATCCGGGGCTGGCGTGGCTGGCGGTGGCGCTGGGGGCAACTGCCGGCTCGGTGCTGAATTACCATATCGGCCAGCGAATGGGGAACACGCGAACCATTGCGCGGCTCACCGCAAAACACGCCGCGACGTTTATGCGGGTGCAAAGCCAGCTGCAGAAAAACGGCGTGCTGGTGCTGTTCACCGCGCGCTTTCTGGCGGTGCTGCGCTATATCGTGCCGCTGGCGGCGGGAACGCTGAGGCTTAGCGCGGTGAAGGTCTATGTCGTCAGCCTGGCGTCGGCCTGCGCGTGGGCCGCGCTGTACGTCGGAGCCGTAACGGGGATTAGCGCTTTCTGAGGCGCGCCAGAAGCGTACGTTGAGAGTATAATCCACGCGCTCACCCTAAAGCGGCAAAGCCCTCTACGAGCAACCCGAGACGCACTGAATACTCACTGAGAACCATCACCATGAATAAACTGGCTTTTTTACTGCTCATCCTTGCCGGGTCGGCTGGCGCGGCCCCGTCAGTTGAGGTGGGATTTTCTCCGGAAGGCAGCGCCCAAAAGTTGGTGCTCGATACCATCAATAAAGCACATTCTTCTATCCAGATGATTGCATATGCCTTTCAGGCTAAAGATATTGCTGCTGCTCTTGATAACGCGCAAACGCGAGGCGTCCGGGTGCAGGTGGTGGTCGATAAGCGTCGAAATAGAGGAGGGACGTCGCTGGCCGCAATGAGCGACATTGCACGCCACGGAGTCGCGCTGCGCATTGATGACCATTACCATATTCAGCACGATAAGATGATGATTATTGATGGTTCTACCGTTGAGACGGGCTCGTTTAATTACGCGAAATCCGCTGAGTACGACAATAGCGAGAATGTCATCGTGATCAACGACATGCCTCACGTTGTTTCGCAGTATCAGGACCATTTCGCTTCCCGCTGGGCGATATCGAAACCCTTTGAACTTAAAAAGCACGGGTAGCGATTCCTTACGTTAGCCACTCTTACGTTCCGCTTCTCGCGCACTGCGGGTCCTCAGCGATGCGCGCCAGAAGCGGACATTCGGTGACGTAAGCGATTGTGTTTCCTGGCAGCGCCCTTCAGGCGTACTGGATGTTCATCATTCCCTGTTCAGTGCGGGAGACGGTCGCATCGACCTGCCAGGTGGAGTGTATCAGCTCCGGGGTCAGCACGGCGGCAGGCTCGCCGGACGCCGCCACGCGGCCTTCATGCAGCACGACCAGATGCTGGCAATATTTTGCAGCCAGATTCAGATCGTGTAAGGCCATAATCACGGTCAACGGCAGCGCGGAAATAAGGCGCATCAGCTCCAGCTGGAACTGGATATCCAGATGGTTAATCGGCTCATCCAGCAGCAGAATATCCGGCTGCTGGGCGAGCGCCCGGGCTATCTGACAGCGCTGACGCTCGCCGCCCGACAGACGCTGCCAGGCCCTGTCGGCCAGATCGCCAAGCCTCATCATCGAAAGCGCCTGCTGTACCGCATCCTCATCAGCCTGCCGCCATGGGGTGAAGGCATTGCGATGCGGCGTGCGGCCGAGGCGAATAATATCAATCACGCTCATCTCCGCCTCTGCCTCCGCGTGCTGCGGCACGAAAGCAAGCGTGCGGGAACGCTGGCGCGGGTTCAGGTGGCCCGTCGGCGTGCCGCCAATTTTCACGCCCGCATACGCGCAGGGCTGAACGCCAGCCATCGCGCGGATCAGCGTGGATTTACCAGAGCCGTTGGGACCGAGTAGCCCCACCGTGTGCGATCGCTGCACGGCAAAGCTGATATCAGAGAGCACCCGACGGGCCTGGAGCGTCACATTCAGCTTATCAATCACCACGTGCATTATCATTTCTCCCGGTTGCGGTACAAAATCATGGCAAAAACAGGCGCGCCCACCAGCGCCGTGACGACGCCAATCGGCAACACCTGATGGCTAATCAGGGTGCGTGAGATCAGGTCTGCGAGGATCATAAAATGGCATCCGGCAAGAAACGCGACGGGGATGGTGAGCAGATGGCGATGTCCGGCAATCATGCGGGTGACGTGCGGAATGACCAGCCCGACAAAGCCCACGGCGCCGATGGCGCTGACGATGACCGCCGTCATTAACGCGGTAGTCAGCAGCAAAATCACGCGGACATGCATCACGCGCGTTCCAAGCGTCGCGGAGACGTCCGTACCGACGTTGAAGGTGTCCAGCGAGCGGCCATAGCAAATCACAATCAGCAGCCCGAGGACGACGACAGCGAAGCACAGCAGCGCGTCGGGCCAGCGCACGCCGCTCAGGCTGCCCAGCAGCCAGAACATCACCCCGCGCGACTGCTCGGCGTTGGCCGCCGTGCTGACAATGTACGACGTTAGCGCGTTAAACAGCTGCGTGCCGGCGATACCGGCCAGAATGATGCGCGCCGTATTGCCGCGCATTCCGCCCGATAGCGCGACGATCAGCATAAACGCGGTACAGGCTCCGATAAACGCCCCGGCGCCGGTGGTGATCGCGCCGCTGCCGATACCCAACAGCATCACGCTGACGGCGCCGGTTGAGGCACCGGCAGAGATGCCCAGCAGGTAAGGATCGGCCAGCGCATTGCGCAACAGCGACTGCAAAACCAGCCCGCACAGCGCCAGCCCGCCACCGCAGCTGGCCGCCATCAGCGCGCGGCTCATGCGGTACTGCCAGACGATCCCGGCCTCGACCGCAGGCAGGTCGACGTGTGTCAGGCCCAGACCATTGGTCATTGCGCGAAAGGCGGTGGCGAAACCAATCGGTATATCGCCGGTTGCCGCGGCTAGGGCCATCATGAGCGGCAGGCTCAGAACCCCGCAGAAAATGAGAAGGCCGGTTCGCCAGTAATAAACGGATGGGTCGGTCATCGGGAAGGTGCGAAGGCGTTAATCTGCTGGCTAATCAGCTCGACCGCTTCTACGTTTCGCATTGAGGGATTCAGCGACATGGCGGGAACCACCACGATATGCCCATTCCTGACCGCGGGCATTTCACGCGTCACGGGGTCGGTTTCGAGGAACCGTTTTTTCGTCGCGACCTCGTCGGCGGGGTAAAGCCGTCTTTCCATACTCGCGATCACAATAATATCGGGCTGAGACTTCACGATGTGTTCCCAGGTCACCGCGGGCCACTCCTCATCAGAATCGATGATATTGCTCAGGCCAAGGGTTTTATTGATCCAGCCCGGAGCGCCTTTGCTGCCTGCTATCCACGGATCGCCCTTCAGGCGGCTGCTTGAAAACCAGTACACCACCTTAAGCGGCGCTTTTGGCTGGACGGGGATGTGCTGCTGCGCGGCGCTAATGCGCTCGGACAGCTTCTGCTTAAGCGCCTCGCCGCGCGCGGGCACGTCAAACACGCGCGCCAGCGCCGTGATTTCATCAAAGATGATATCGATGGAGTAGGGTTTTGAGCGCGCGCCGTCGCCGTTGGAGGCCGCTGTGACGGTTTTTGCCGTGCAGTCGGCGGGCGAGATCCAGGTCCTGATGCCCAGCTGTTCAAACTGCTGACGCGTGGCGACCTCTCCCTGCGGGCCAACGTGCCAGCTGTACTGAGCAAGAACAAGCTCAGGACGCTGGGCCGCAACGGCTTCAAATCCGGGCGCATTCTCCGCCAGCCGCTTCAGCTTTGCCCCCTGGGCTTTCAAATCATCCGGCAAGGGGCCAAACCAGACCGCGGTGCCCGCAATCTTATCCTGCAGATCCAGCGCCAGCAGCAGCTCCGTTTCGTGCTGGCCAATTGTCACCACGCGTGAAGGGGCGTGAGTGAAGGTTTCTTTCACGCCGCAGTTTTCAATCGTCAGCGGATAGCTGGCGGCAACGGCGTTAGCCAGGGGAAGCGACAGCAGTACTGACAGCAATAGTGGGAGAGTCGGTTTCATCATTTCACTCATTGATATGTTATAATATAACAATATTGCATTTGCACATTCGCTGTCAACGCGTCGCGCACCTCACCTGTAGCCATCTTCAGAATGAATGGACGTATTGATAACTTTGAGAAATGCTTCCCGGAAAATTGTCATCAATCTGTCACACTCAGGAGATTATTAAACCGAGTGAGGATCTAGGGATGAGAAAAGCACTACTCGCTGTTGCAGTGGCAGGTACCCTTTCAATGTCTTTCGGCGCCCAGGCGCAGGACGCGCCGGACGGGTATCAGCTTCAACAGGTATTGATCATGAGCCGCCACAACCTGCGCGCGCCGCTCGCCAACAACGGCAGCGTGCTGGAGCAGTCCACGCCGAAGCAGTGGCCGGAATGGGACGTGCCGGGCGGTCAGCTCACCACCAAGGGCGGCGTGCTTGAGGTCTACATGGGCCACTACATGCGCGAGTGGCTGGCAGAGCAGGGGATGGTGACCACGGGCGAATGTCCACCGGCCAACACCGTCTATGCCTACGCCAACAGCCTGCAGCGTACCGTTGCCACCGCGCAGTTCTTTATCACCGGCGCCTTCCCGGGCTGCGACGTGCCCGTGCATCATCAGGAAAAGATGGGCACTATGGATCCGACGTTCAATCCGGTCATCACCGATAGCTCCCCGGCGTTCCGCGAAAAAGCGCTGAAGGCGATGGAGACGGAGCGCCAGAAAATGCAGCTTGATGAAAGCTACAGGCTGCTGGAGCAGATGACGGACTACGCGCAATCCCCGTCGTGCAAAGAGAAAAAAGCCTGCTCCCTGACCGACGCCAAAGACACCTTCAGCGCCGAGTATGAAAAAGAGCCGGGCGTTTCCGGGCCGCTTAAGGTGGGTAACTCGCTGGTGGATGCCTTCACGCTACAGTACTACGAAGGCTTCCCGATGGACCAGGTGGCGTGGGGTGAGATCAAAACCGATCAGCAGTGGCGCGTGCTGTCGAAGCTGAAAAATGGCTATCAGGATTCGCTCTTTACCTCCACGGAGGTGGCGCAGAACGTCGCGAAGCCGCTGGTGAAGTACATCGATAACGCGCTGGTGGCGGACCAGGCGGAGGCGGCAAAAATCACGCTGCTGGTGGGGCATGACTCCAACATCGCGTCCCTGCTGACCGCGCTGGACTTCAAGCCGTATCAGCTGCACGACCAGCAGGAGCGCACGCCGATTGGCGGCAAAATTGTCTTCCAGCGCTGGCACGATAAAAGCGCCAATCGCGACCTGATGAAGATTGAGTACGTGTACCAAAGCTCGGAGCAGCTGCGCAACGCCAGCGTGCTTTCCCTCAAGTCTCCGGCGCAGCGCGTCACGCTGGAGCTGAAGGGATGCCCGATCGATGCAGACGGCTTCTGCCCGATTGATAAGTTTAATACCGTGATGAACGACGCGGCGAAATAGCAGGATCGCCCCCCGCGCACGCGGGGGGATTCGGTCAGACGTTTTTACGTTCGATGGTTTGCTCGCCCCAGAAGAGCGAATCTTTGTCCGTTTTCTCAAAGGCGCGAATCAGCACGTCGTCGCTGCCTTCTTCCCAGATTTGCTCCGCCAGCTTTTCGTCATAGTTCGCGACTTCAAAGATAGCTTCGGCAATTTCCGGAGAGGTGTTGCGTAAACTGGCCCATTCGCCCACGCGATGGGCTTTAGATTCTTGAGTTGGCATGCTTATCCTCCTGTTGGGGTTTAGCCGTGCAGTTTTTTAGCAAGGGTCGCGACGTGTTCGCCCTGATAGCGGGCAATCGCCAGCTCTTCATTACTTGGCTGACGCGAGCCATCGCCACCGGCAATGGTCGTTGCGCCGTAAGGCGTGCCGCCGCGCACCTGGGAGACGTCAAACAGCTCCTGCGCGCCGTAGCCAATCGGCACAATCACCATCCCATGGTGAGCAAGGGTCGTCCAGGTTGAGGTGATGGTCTGCTCCTGGCCGCCGCCGGTGCCGGTAGAGCTAAATACGCTGGCGAGCTTGCCGTAGAGGGCGCCGGATGCCCACAATCCGCCCGTCTGATCGAGGAAGGTGCGCATCTGGCCCGACATATTGCCGAAGCGGGTTGGGGTGCCGAAAATAATGGCATCGTAGTCGGCCAGCTCCTGCGGGGTTGCCTGCGGCGCATTTTGCGTTTTACCGCCGGCTTTCAGGAACGCCTCGGCATTCATGGTTTCCGGTACGCGTTTCACCACAACCTCCACGCCGTCTACTTTATTTGCCCCTTCAGCGACCGCGTGAGCCATGGTTTCGATGTGTCCATACATGGAATAATAGAGCACCAGAACTTTTGCCATTTTGCATCACTCCTCGTTTGTTTTTTCTGACAGCGATTCGCTGCGTTCCTTTAAAGATATGACATCACAGCCAGACTGCAAAAATGAACGGCATTTCTTTGATTTATAACAAATTATAAACAATTGAGCTTTGTAGCAAATTGAAACAACTTTAAGGAGGGAAATTTTGGAAAGCATAAGAAAGAGTTATGTATCGCCGCCGCGTTATCTCACACAAAAGGCTGAGATGATGTTGCAGAATATTACCTTCCGCTTGCCGGATAGCCTCACTCCACTAAGCTTAGTTTCACGCGGCGCAGATAAAGGCTCTGTCCTTGTGCCGCCAGGTGAAAGAATCCTCTTTTACTGAATGCAGTATGATGTCTAATGTTTCACACTCTGGAGGTTCGAGATGGCAAACCATCGTGGTGGTTCAGGTAATTTCGCAGAAGACCGTGAAAGAGCATCAGAAGCAGGCCGTAAAGGTGGCCAGTCAAGCGGGGGGAATTTCAAAAATGACCCTCAGCGCGCGTCAGAAGCTGGCAAAAAAGGGGGTAAAACAGCCATGGCAACAGCAAATAGCTGCCGCCGGGTTGTTTAAAACGATTTTAACCTGAAGGTTGAAGTCATCCCTGCCGCCGGATACGTCCGGCGGTTTTTTTATTTCTGCAACGTTGAACTGTAACCAAAGGCATCGCACACTACCGCTTTGACTCTCGCTTTTGGTGCCCCATGTCCTCGTCCCGCTTCACCTTTTCCGTAAAACCTCAGGAAGCCATCCTCATTCTGATCACTATGTTCTGGGGCGGAACCTTTCTTGCCGTCCAGTACGCGGTGACGATGAGCGACCCGTTCTTTTTTGTCGGGCTGCGCTTTGCCACCGCGGCGATTGCCGTGGCGCTGATCTCACTCAAAACCCTGCGCGGGTTAACCCTTAAAGAACTTCAGGCCGGGGTGGTCATCGGAATTTCCATCGCCATGGGCTATAGCCTGCAAACCTGGGGTCTACAGACCATCTCCAGCAGTAAATCCGCGTTTATCACCGCCATGTATGTCCCGCTGGTGCCGCTCCTGCAGTGGCTGTGCCTGGGCAGAATGCCGGGGCTGATGTCCTGCATCGGCATCGTGCTGGCGTTTATCGGCCTGATTCTGCTGGCCGGGCCGGGCGATAATCTGCTGGCGATGGGGCCGGGCGAGATGATTACCCTCGTGGGCGCGGTGGCCATTGCCGCGGAAATTATCCTGATCGGCGCGTGGGCGGGAAAGGTAGACGTCAAGCGGGTGACCGTCGTCCAGCTGGCGACCGCCTCGCTGGTGGCGTTTGCCGCGATGGTTCCGGCAGGGGAGTCGGTACCGCCGATGTCCACCGGGCTGGTGGTGGTCGCGCTCGGGCTGGGGATTTTTAGCGCCATCATTCAGGTGACCATGAACTGGGCGCAGCGCAGCGTCTCCCCGACGCGGGCGACGGTCATCTACACCGGAGAACCCGTGTGGGCGGGCATTTTTGGCCGTCTCGCCGGGGAGCGCCTGCCGCTGCTGGCCCTGCTGGGCGCGGCGTTTATCGTGGCGGGCGTGCTGGTGAGCGAGCTGAAGCTCAGAAAAAAGAAGCGGGACGTGGCCAACCTGACGGCAGAGTGAGGTTGTTATTGATAAAGTCGTCCGGGCGTCTTACATTATGTACGGATTAATGCCGTACATAATGAGGTGAACCATGCCGGCACTGAAAAAACAGCGTATCGATCTTCGTCTGTCCGACGAAGATAAAAATATGATTGAAGAAGCCGCCGCAATGACGAACCAAACCGTCACCCAGTTTATGGTAAACAGCGCGTCGGAACGGGCGGCGCAGGTCATTGAACAGCATCGCCGCTTGATCCTCAACGACGCGTCATGGAATGCGGTAATGGATGCTATCAGCAAACCGCCAGAGCCAAACGAAAGGCTAAAACGCGCCGCCAGGCATCTTCAAAACGGGGAGTAAGGCGTGGCCGATTTAACGATAGAACTGTTTTCAGAGGGAAAAGATTACGGTTTTGCCGGTTTTGACTGCGGTGAACCTTCGCTCAACGCGTTTCTCACCGAGCATCTGGCGCGCCAGCATGCGAACCGTATCTTAAGAGGCTACCTCCTCATCGAGCGGGGCGATCGTCCCAGAGTGCTCGGATACTACACCCTGTCCGGCAGCTGCTTTGAAAAAGCGCTTCTGCCGTCGAAAACCCAGCAGCGCAAAGTCCCCTATTTTAACGTGCCCAGCGTCACGCTGGGGCGGCTCGCGATTCATCGGGAGCTGCAGGGGGAAGCGTGGGGAACCCTGCTGGTCACGCACGCAATGAAGACCGTCTACCGGGCCTCTCAGGCCGTCGGCGTGCATGGCCTGTTTGTCGATGCGCTTAGCGAAGGGGCCAAAACGTTTTACATGAAGCTCGGGTTTGTTCCGCTGACGGGCGAAAACAGCCGTTCGCTTTTTTATCCCACCAAATCCATTGAGCGCCTGTTTAGCGACGCGCTTTGAATGAAAAGATGTCAATGCCAAAACGGAGAGCGGGAATGACGCAAGGCGAAGTGAAAATTCAGGGAAAACGCTCAAAGGCCGTTAGCGCGAAAAAGCAGGCCATTCTCGGCGCGGCGCTGGAAACCTTCTCGCAGTTTGGCATTCACGGCACGCGGCTCGAACAGGTGGCGGAGTGCGCCGGGGTGTCGAAAACCAACCTGCTTTATTATTATCCGTCCAAAGAGACGCTCTACGTCGCCGTGATGCAGCAGATCCTCGATATCTGGCTCGCGCCGCTGAAGGCGTTCCGCGAAGAGCTGGCTCCGCTGGTGGCGATTGAAGAGTACATCCGCCTCAAGCTCGAGGTCTCTCGCGACTATCCGCAGGCGTCAAAGCTCTTTTGTTTAGAAATGCTCCAGGGCGCGCCGCTGCTGCAGGCCGAGCTGACGGGAGATCTGAAAAAGCTGGTGGACGATAAATCGGCGATTATTGCGGGCTGGGTCGCAGCCGGAAAGCTGGCACCGGTGGAGCCGCACCACCTGATCTTTATGATCTGGGCCGCAACCCAGCACTACGCTGACTTTGCGGCCCAGGTGGAAGCCGTTACCGGCAAGACGCTGCGTGACGAGGCGTTTTTCCACAGCACGCTGGAGAACGTCCAGCGGATGATTATCGAAGGGATCCGCGTGCGTTAGTTCCCCTCACCCTAACCCTCTCCCCAAAGGGGAGAGGAGACTGTTCCGTGCGGTCTTTTCTCCCTCGCCCCTATGGGGAGAGGGGACAGCTTAGGTTGCCCTCTTCACACTGCATCAGCGAGGCCAGAAACGCCTCGCGCTCCATGGTTTTTTCCGCCAGGCACTGGTTCACGATCATCGGCTGTACGCTACCGCCTTCGGTACCGGATCCGATAAAGGCGCAGTCCGCATCGCGCAGGGCGATCCACGCCTGCTGGGCTTTCTTCAGTAAGGCCTGCTGCGGCGCGGCGGCGCGTTTATACGCGGCCTGATACGTCGCGTTGAGCTTCTTATCCGCAGCCTGATACTGCTGGGCCGCACAGTCGTTGAGCTCAAGCTGCGTGGTGGCGTTGCCGCACTCGTCGGCTAACGCGCTGGCGCTGACAAGCAGGACGAGACCTGCGAGCGTAAATTTTTTCATCATCCCCTCCATGTAAAAAAGCCGGATGCGCTGCGCTTATCCGGCCTACGGTTGTTTGTAGCCCCGGTAAGCGTAGCGCCACCGGGGAGAGTTTACACGATTAGCCGATGGTCATCAGGCTGGCGTTACCGCCCGCCGCCGCGGTATTGACGCTGAGCGAGCGCTCGACGTACAGGCGCTCCAGCAGCAGGTTAGTTTCGCCACGGGCGAAGCCCTGCACTGAAACAATCGCGCCGCTGCGGGCCGCCACCTGCTCGCACAGCTCGCGCAGCTGGTCGGAGTCCCCGTGGTAGATCACCGCGTCAAACGGCTGGGCAAGCATCGCGTCCGGTTTCGCGAAGCGAATGCGGGCAGAAACGGCTTTCGGCAGCTGTTTTGCCAGCTCGCGATGCAGCGCGTCTTCCGGCCACAGCACTTCGCATCCGGTCGCCATAGCCGCCGCCAGCTGAACCAGCGCGTCCTGCTCGTTATCCGCCACGCACAATACGCGCTCGCGCGGCATCAGCGTCCAGGTGTTGCGCTCGCCGGTTGGCCCCGGCAGCAGGCGCTGCGTGCCGGCCTGCGCCAGCTCGCCGTACTGCTCGGCAACGGTGCGCAGTTCCGGGCGCTTATCAGCCCACGTGATGAGCGCGTCCAGCGGCTGGGTCAGAACGGCTTTCACCTGCGCGTCCACCGGATACTCCGCGTCCTGGCGCGCCAGCGTCACGCCCAGCGCGTTCTCCGGACGGTTCGCCAGCAGGCGGTACAGGTACAGCGGACCGCCTGCCTTCGGACCGGTGCCGGAGAGGCCTTCGCCGCCGAACGGCTGCACGCCGACGACCGCGCCGACCATGTTGCGGTTGACGTACAGGTTGCCGACTTTGGCGCTGCCGGTCACCTGGGCGATGGTTTCGTCGATGCGGGTATGGACGCCGAGCGTCAGGCCGTAGCCGGAGGCGTTAATCTGATCGATCAGCTCGTGGAGGTTGTTGCGGTTGTAGCGCACCACGTGGAGCACCGGGCCGAAGACCTCCTTTTTCAGCTCGTCGAAGCTCGCCAGCTCAATCAGCGTCGGCGGCACGAAGGTGCCGGTCTGCCACTCGCGGGCGTCCTCGTTGTTCTGGCGCACCGCCTGGAAGACCGGACGGCCCTTGGCGCGCATCGCCTGAATGTGATTGTCGATATTGGCTTTGGCTTCCGCGTCGATCACCGGCCCGATGTCGGTGGTGAGGCGGCCCGGGTTGCCCATCCGGCATTCGCCCATCGCGCCGCGCAGCATCTTCAGCGTATGGTCAGCGACGTCGTCCTGCAGGCAGAGCACGCGCAGGGCGGAGCAGCGCTGGCCCGCGCTGTCGAAGGCCGAGGCCAGCACGTCCACCACCACCTGCTCGGTGAGCGCGGAGGAGTCGACGATCATGGCGTTCATGCCGCCGGTTTCCGCGATAAGCGGCGTTGGGCGGCCCTGAGCGTCCAGGCGGGTAGCGATGTTGCGCTGCAGCAGCGTCGCCACCTCGGTGGAGCCGGTAAACATCACGCCGCGCACGCGGCTATCGGAGGTCAGCTTCGCGCCGACCGTTTCACCGCGTCCCGGCAGCAGCTGAACCACGCCCGCAGGCACGCCGGCTTCCAGAAGAATGTTGATCCCCTGAGCGGCAATCAGCGGCGTTTGCTCAGCTGGTTTCGCCAGCACGCTGTTGCCTGCGGCAAGGGCGGCGGCAATCTGGCCGGAGAAGATCGCCAGCGGGAAGTTCCACGGGCTGATACACACCACCGGACCCAGCGGACGATGCGTTTCGTTGTCGAAATCATCGCGAACCTGTCCCGCGTAGTAGTGCAGGAAATCCACCGCTTCGCGCACTTCGGCAATGGCGTTGCTGAAGGTTTTACCCGCCTCGCGCACCAGGATGCCGATAAGCTGCTGCATCTGATCTTCCATCAGCACCGCGGCGCGCTCCAGAATGGCGGCGCGCTCCTGCGGCGGGGTGGCGAACCAGATCGGGGCGTTGTTCACCGCGCTGTCCAGCGCCTGATCCACTTCCGCTTCGGTCGCTTCCCGCACGTAGCCAACGATGTCCTTCGGCTCGGCCGGGTTGATCACCGGCTGCATGTCGCCGTCGGCAGCAGGCTGTTCAAGGATCGGTTTCGCCTGCCACTTCTGTAATGCGCTGTTGAGCAGGGCAGAGGAGAGGGAGGCCAGACGATGCTCGTTGGCAAGATCCAGACCCGCCGAGTTGACGCGGCCTTCGCCGTACAGCTCGCGCGGCAGGGCAATCTTCGGATGCGGCAGGCCGATCTGGCCTTCCTGCGCCGCCATTTTCTCGACGGCCTGCACCGGGTCGGCTACCAGCTCGTCAAGAGGCAGGGTGGTGTCGGCGATGCGGTTAACGAAGGAGGTGTTCGCCCCGTTTTCCAGCAGGCGGCGCACCAGGTAGGCCAGCAGCGTTTCGTGGGTGCCCACCGGCGCATAGATGCGGCACGGGCGGTTCAGCTTGCCGTCGGCGATTTTCCCCGTGACCTGCTCGTACAGCGGTTCGCCCATGCCGTGCAGGCACTGGAACTCGTACTGGCCCGGATAGTAGTTCTGCCCCGCCAGGGTGTAGATCGCCGCCAGCGTGTGGGCGTTGTGGGTGGCGAACTGCGGATAGATCAGGTTCGGCACGCCGAGCAGCTTTTTCGCGCAGGCGAGGTAAGAGACGTCGGTGTAGACCTTGCGGGTATAGACCGGATAGCCTTCCAGCCCTTCCATCTGGGCGCGCTTGATCTCGCTGTCCCAGTAGGCGCCCTTCACCAGGCGGATCATCAGGCGACGGCGGCTGCGGCTTGCCAGGTCAATCAGGTAATCGATGACGAACGGGCAGCGCTTCTGGTAGGCCTGAATGACGAAGCCAATGCCGTTCCAGCCCGCCAGCTCCGGCTCGAAGCACAGCTTTTCCAGCAGATCGAGGGAGATCTCCAGACGATCGGCCTCTTCGGCATCGATGTTAATGCCGATGTCGTACTGGCGCGCCAGCAGGGTCAGGGACTTCAGGCGCGGGTACAGCTCTTCCATCACGCGGTCGTACTGCGCGCGGCTGTAGCGCGGGTGCAGGGCGGACAGCTTGATTGAGATGCCCGGACCTTCATAAATGCCGCGCCCGTTGGAGGCTTTACCGATGGCGTGGATCGCCTGCTGGTAAGAGACCATATACGCCTGCGCGTCGGCGGCGGTCAGGGCCGCTTCGCCCAGCATGTCGTAGGAGTAGCGGAAGCCTTTGTCCTCCAGCCTGCGCGCGTTCGCCAGCGCTTCGGCAATGGTTTCGCCGGTGACGAACTGCTCGCCCATCAGGCGCATCGCCATGTCCACGCCCTTGCGGATCAGCGGCTCGCCGCTTTTGCCGATGATGCGGTTCAGGGAGCGGGAGAGGTTGGCCTCGTTGTGGGTGGAGACCAGCTTGCCGGTAAACAGCAGGCCCCAGGTGGCGGCGTTAACGAACAGCGACGGGCTGCGGCCAATGTGCGAATGCCAGTTGCCGTTGCTGATTTTGTCGCGGATCAGCGCGTCGCGGGTGGCTTTATCCGGGATGCGCAGCAGCGCTTCCGCCAGGCACATCAGCGCCACGCCCTCCTGCGAGGAGAGGGAGAACTCCTGCAGCAGGCCCTGAACCATGCCGGCGCGGCCGCTGGCGGTTTTCTGGTTACGCAGCCTGTCGGCCAGCTGATAGGCGAGGTCGTGCGCCTTCGACGCGATGGCGTCCGGCAGGCGAGCCTGCTCCAGCAGCATCGGCACCGCGTCGGTTTCGGCGCGGCGGTAGGCCGCGGTGATGGCGGCGCGGCTGACGGACTGCGGCAGGATCTGCTCGGCAAACTCGAGGAACGGCTGGTGGCTCTCCTCCACGGCGGCGGTCGCTTCTTCGCCCTCATTCGCCGCGCCCGCCAGCAGGGCAGGCAGTTCCGGCAGGTCGACTTCGCTCTCCAGCCTTTCCAGGTAGTTAAAAATCGCCTGCTTGATCAGCCAGTGCGGCGTGCGGTCAATGCGGGTTGCTGCGGTCTTAATCCGTTCACGGGTTGCGTCATCCAGCTTAACCCCCATGGTGGTCATACCCATCCCAGGACTCCTGTTGTTCTGTAGTAGTTATCTAACGTTGCGTGAAATATCCACCATGTTGCAACTTTGTGCAACCGTGTTAAATGTGACCTGGTCAGCAAGCTATGAAATGAATGGATTGTTAACGAACGGTTAGCTGGAAAAGGAGACTCAATTCTGCATCTGAAGCCGCTTTTTATGCGGTACTTAACACTTTTAAAAGGTGCAACCCGTAAAAGCGTGAGCGAGTGCAACCTATAGGAAAGCCGTATCAAACCGGGGATGAATTTGATGTAAATGCAGTGTTAAATCGTTTGTCAGCGGGATGCGCTTGCGGCAGGATAGCGCGCCCGGCAACAGCACAAGATACTTTCACCACGTTCCGGTGATCATATAACAAGGCAACCCGGACGGTTGTCGCTCGACAATTTTGGAGAATTTAAATGGCTATTAGCACACCGATGCTGGTGACATTTCTCGTTTATATATTTGGCATGATCCTGATAGGGTTTTTGGCGTGGCGTTCAACGAAAAACTTTGACGACTACATTTTGGGCGGCCGCAGCTTAGGGCCGATGGTCACCGCGCTCTCTGCGGGCGCTTCCGACATGAGCGGCTGGCTGCTGATGGGGCTGCCGGGCGCGATTTTCATCTCCGGTATCTCCGAAAGCTGGATCGCCATCGGCCTGACCGTCGGCGCGTGGGTAAACTGGAAGCTGGTGGCGGGCCGTCTGCGCGTGCATACCGAGGCCAACAATAACGCCCTGACGCTGCCGGACTACTTCACTGGACGCTTCGAGGACAACAGCCGCATTCTGCGCATTATCTCGGCGGTGGTGATCCTGCTGTTCTTCACCATCTACTGTGCCTCCGGCATCGTGGCGGGGGCGCGCCTGTTCGAAAGCACCTTCGGCATGAGCTATGAAACGGCGCTGTGGGCGGGTGCCGCGGCAACCATCCTCTATACCTTCGTGGGCGGATTCCTGGCGGTAAGCTGGACCGACACCGTGCAGGCGAGCCTGATGATTTTCGCCCTGATCCTGACCCCGGTAATCGTGATTTTCACCGTCGGCGGCTTTGGCGAATCGCTGGAAGTGATCAAGCAGAAGAGCATCGAAAACGTCGACATGCTGAAAGGGCTGAACTTCGTGGCCATCGTGTCGCTGATGGGCTGGGGGCTGGGCTACTTCGGCCAGCCGCACATTCTGGCGCGCTTCATGGCGGCAGATTCACACCACACTATCGTTCACGCGCGCCGTATCAGCATGACGTGGATGATCCTCTGCCTGGCAGGCGCGTGCGCCGTGGGCTTCTTCGGCATCGCCTACTTCAACAACAACCCGGCGCAGGCGGGCGCGGTAAACCAGAACGCCGAGCGCGTGTTCATCGAGCTGGCGCAGATCCTGTTCAACCCGTGGATCGCCGGTATTCTGCTCTCCGCCATTCTGGCGGCGGTGATGTCGACCCTGAGCTGCCAGCTGCTGGTCTGCTCAAGCGCGATCACCGAAGACCTGTACAAAGCCTTCCTGCGCAAGGGCGCGAGCCAGAAAGAGCTGGTGTGGGTCGGGCGCTTTATGGTGCTGGTGGTGGCGCTTGTGGCGATTGCGCTGGCGGCCAACCCGGAAAACCGCGTGCTGGGGCTGGTGAGCTACGCGTGGGCGGGCTTCGGCGCGGCGTTTGGCCCGGTGGTGCTGTTCTCGGTGATGTGGTCGCGCATGACCCGCAACGGCGCGCTGGCAGGAATGATCATCGGCGCGGTGACCGTCATCGTCTGGAAGCAGTTCGCGTGGCTGGGGCTGTACGAAATCATCCCGGGCTTCATCTTCGGCAGCATCGGCATCGTGGTGTTCAGCCTGCTGGGCAAAGCGCCGTCTGCCTCCATGCAGAAACGCTTTGCACAAGCGGATGCGCATTACCACTCCGCGCCGCCGTCTAAGCTGCAGCCGGAATAATTTTTCCCCCTCACCCTAACCCTCTCCCCGGTGGGGAGAGGGGATAGTCCTTTCACCTATGTGAGTCTTCATCAATGAGAATTAAAACAGGGTTAATGGTGGCGGCATTATTGATGCTGGCAGGCTGCAACGCGCCCTCGCAGCACGCGGCGGTAGAGGCGTGCAAAGCAGAAAACCAGATGCAGCAAACCACGCTCTACTTCGGCCTCAACCGTCCGGCCGGGGCGCAAATCACCGCCAGCGAGTGGCAGCAGTTTGTCGATCGGGACGTGACCCCGCGCTTTCGCGACGGCCTGACGGTGTTTGAGGCGCGCGGGCAGTGGCTGGGCAACGACGGGAAGGTGGCGCGCGAGCCGAGCAGGGCGCTGATGCTGATCCACGGTAAAGATGCGCAGAGCGAGAAGAACATTGAGGCGCTGCGCGGGATCTATAAATCACGCTTCGCGCAGGAATCGGTGATGCGAGTCGATCAGCCGGTGTGCGTGCAGTTTTGATAAAAAAACGGCGGGACAACCCGCCGTTGTTGTTTTGTAGGCCGGGCAAGCGAAGCGCCGCCCGGCATGGCGTTACAGCACTAACCCCGCAAAGCTCGCCGACAGCAGGCTCACCAGCGTCGCGCCGTACACCAGGCGCAGGCCAAAGCGTGAAACCACGTTGCCCTGCTGCTCGTTCAGCCCCTTGATGGCACCCGCCACGATGCCAATCGAGGCAAAGTTTGCGAACGACACCAGGAAAACAGACAGGATCCCCAGCCCGCGCGGCGTCATCTGTCCGGCAATTTTTTGCAGCTCAATCATCGCCACAAATTCATTCGCCACCAGCTTGGTTGCCATAATACTTCCCGCGTGCAGGGCGTCGCTCAGCGGAATACCGATAAGCCAGGCCAAAGGATAAAAGACGTAGCCCAGAATCTGCTGGAAGCTCATGCCAAATACGCTGGAGAAAAGGGCGTTGACGGCGCTAATCAGGGCAATAAAGCCAATCAGCATCGCCAGAATAATCATCGCGACCTTAAATCCGGCGAGAATATATTCGCCGAGCATTTCAAAGAAGCTCTGGGATTCGTGCAGTTTTTCGAGCTTAATCTCCGGCTCCGCTTCCGGGCGCGCCGGGTTGATCACCGAGAGAATAATAAAGGTGCTGAACAGGTTCAGAATAAGCGCCGCGACCACAAATTTGGCGTCCAGCATGGTCATATAGGCCCCGACAATCGACAGCGAAACGGTCGACATCGCCGTGGCGGCCATGGTGAACAGGCGGCGAGAGGAGAGATCGCCCAGTACCCCTTTGTACGCAATGAAGTTTTCCGACTGGCCGAGGATCAGCGAGCTCACCGCGTTAAAGGATTCCAGCTTGCCCATGCCGTTAAGCTTCGACAGCAGCGTGCCGATGACGCGAATAAATATCGGCAAAATTCGCCAGTGCTGGAGAATACCGATCAGCGCAGAGATAAAAATAATCGGACACAGCACGCCGAGGAAAATAAACGCCAGCCCTTTTTCACCCATTCCGCCAAAGACAAAATTGGTACCTTCGCCGGCGAATTTAAGCAGCGACTCAAAGAATCCCGACACGTATTTAATAATAAACAGGCCGCTGTCCGCGTGCAGGAAAAAGAAGGCCAGCGCCACTTCAATAACGATAAGCTGCAAAATATAGCGGATGCGGATTTTGCGGCGGTCAAAGCTCACCAGCCAGGCCAGCGCCAGAATAATCACCAGTGCCAGCAGAAAATGGAGGATGTGATACATAATCAGTTTTCAGTAAGTTTTCGAGGCGCTTATTTAGCCACAGCCACGGTTAACCGTAAACGGGCATTTACGTTATAACTTATAAACATAACAGTAATATTAGAAATAATTATCAGGCGAATGGTTTACATCTCGTCATCAAAACTCAACACATTTCGCTTGTTTTTCTTTGTGCCGTAATGATAATCACTATCACAAGAATTTACCTTTCTTTGCATCACTTGACCGCGATAAACATTTAAGGTGTGCGCATGTTTGTTCCATTCCTCATTATGTTACGTGAAGGCCTAGAAGCGGCCCTGATTGTGAGCCTTATCGCCAGCTATCTTAAGCGAACCCAGCGCGGGCGCTGGATTGGCGTGATGTGGATTGGGGTTTTCCTCGCTGCCGCGCTCTGCCTTGGGCTTGGCATTCTCATCAACGAAACCACGGGCGAATTCCCGCAGAAAGAGCAGGAGCTGTTCGAAGGGATCGTGGCGGTGATTGCGGTCTTCATCCTCACCTGGATGGTGTTCTGGATGCGCAAGGTCTCCCGCAACGTCAAGGTTCAGCTGGAGCAGGCGGTCGATGCGGCGCTGCAAAAGGGCAATAACCACGGCTGGGCGCTGATCGGGATGGTCTTTTTCGCCGTCGCGCGCGAAGGGCTGGAGTCGGTCTTTTTCCTGCTGGCGGCGTTCCAGCAGGACGTCGGCATCTGGCCGCCGCTCGGCGCGATGCTCGGGCTGGCGACCGCGGTCGTGCTCGGCTTCCTGCTTTACTGGGGCGGCATTCGCCTTAATCTCGGCGCGTTCTTCAAATGGACCAGCCTGTTTATTCTGCTGGTTGCGGCGGGGCTGGCGGCCGGTGCGATACGCGCGTTCCACGAGGCCGGGCTGTGGAATCACTTCCAGGACGTGGCGTTCGACCTCAGCAACATTCTCTCAACCCATTCGCTGACCGGCACGCTGCTTGAAGGGATCTTCGGCTATCAGGAGACGCCGAGCGTCAGCGAAGTGGCGATGTACTTTATCTATCTGGTTCCGGCGCTGGTGCTGTTTGCGATGCCGCCGCGTGCCGGTTCGCAGGCGTCGCGCGTTGCGCCGTAATTCGTTATTTAGTTACAACATACTTTTAAAGGGAAGAGTCATGGCTAATCCGTTTCGTCGTAGTGCGTTGTGCGCAGGCATTGCCGCGCTGTTCGCTTCTGCCTTCGCCGCTCAGGCAGCAGATATCCCGCAGGTAAAAGTCACCGTCAACGATAAGCAGTGCGAGCCGATGACCGTGACGGTCAACAGCGGCAAGACCCAGTTTATTATTCAGAACCACAGCCAGAAAGCGCTGGAGTGGGAGATCCTCAAAGGCGTGATGGTGGTGGAAGAGCGTGAAAACATCGCCCCTGGCTTTAGCCAGAAGATGACCGCCAACCTGCAGCCGGGCGAGTACGACATGACCTGCGGCCTGCTGACCAACCCGAAAGGGAAGCTGATCGTGAAAGGTGAAGCCACCGCCGATGCCGCTAAAGGCGACGCGCTTCTCAGCCTGGGCGAGGCGATTACCGCCTATAAAGCCTACGTCACCAAAGAGACGGCGGATCTGGTGGCAGGCACAAAAGCCTTCACCGACGCGGTGAAAGCGGGCGATATCGAAAAAGCGAAATCCCTCTACGCGCCAACGCGCCAGCACTACGAGCGTATCGAGCCGATCGCCGAGCTGTTTTCTGACCTGGACGGCAGCATTGACGCCCGTGAAGATGACTACGAGCAGAAGGCCGCCGATCCGAAATTCACCGGCTTCCACCGTCTGGAAAAAGCGCTGTTTGGCGATAACTCCACCAAAGGAATGGATAAATATGCCGAGCAGCTGAACGGCGACGTGCTGGAGCTGCAAAAGCGCATCAGCGAGCTGGCCTTCCCACCGTCAAAAGTGGTGGGCGGCGCGGCCGGGCTGATTGAAGAAGTGGCCGCGAGCAAAATCAGCGGCGAAGAAGATCGCTACAGCCACACCGACCTGTGGGACTTCCAGGCCAACGTCGACGGCGCGCAGAAAATTGTTAACCTGCTGCGCCCGCAGCTGCAAAAAGAGAACGGCGACCTGCTGGCGAAAGTGGATGCCAACTTCAAAAAGGTCGACGCTATTCTGGCGAAATACCGCACCAAAGACGGGTTCGAAACCTATGACAAGCTGACCGACGCCGACCGTAACGCGCTGAAAGGCCCGATTACCACGCTGGCGGAAGATCTGGCGCAGCTGCGCGGCGTTCTGGGCCTGGACTAAGCGCGATGAAAAAGCACGACGAGTACGACGTGGCTGAACCTTCGCGGCGTCGGTTGTTAAAAGGGGTGGGGGCGCTCGGCGGCGCGCTCGCCCTGGCGGGAGGCTGCCCGGTCGCGCACGCGGCGAAACCGCAAAGCGCGCCCGGCACGCTCTCCCCGGATGCGCGCATGGAGACGCAGCCTTTTTATGGTGAGCACCAGTCGGGCATTCTCACGCCGCAGCAGGCCTCGATGATGCTGGTGGCGTTTGATTCGCTGGCGGGCGATAAGGCGGATCTCGAACGCCTGTTCCGCCTGCTGACGACGCGCATTGCGTTTCTGACCGCCGGTGGCCCGGCGCCGGATACGCCAAACCCGCGCCTGCCGCCGATGGATTCCGGTATTCTCGGCCCGTTTATCGCCCCCGATAACCTGACCATTACCGTGTCGCTCGGCGAGTCGCTGTTTGACGCCCGCTATGGTCTGGCAAATCAGAAGCCGAAGGCGCTGCAAAAAATGACGCGCTTCCCGAATGATTCGCTCGATGCGACGCTATGCCACGGCGATCTGCTGCTGCAGATTTGCGCCAACACCCAGGACACGGTGATCCACGCCCTGCGCGACATCATCAAGCACACGCCGGATCTGCTGAGCGTGCGCTGGAAGCGGGAAGGGTTTATCTCGGATCACGCGGCGCGCAGCAAAGGCAAAGAGACGCCGGTTAACCTGCTGGGCTTTAAGGACGGCACCGCCAACCCGGACAGCAGCGATGCCGCGCTGATGAAGGACGTGGTGTGGGTCACTGCCGATCAGGGCGAGCCCGCGTGGGCCGTCGGCGGAAGCTATCAGGCGGTGCGCATTATTCAGTTTCGCGTCGAGTTCTGGGATCGCACGCCGCTCAAGGAGCAGCAAACCATCTTCGGCCGCGACAAGCAGAGCGGGGCACCGCTCGGCATGAAGAAAGAGCATGACGTGCCGGACTACGCCAGCGATCCAAACGGCGACGTGATCGCGCTGGACAGCCATATTCGCCTCGCCAACCCGCGCACCATAGAGACACAGTCCAGCCTGATGATGCGCCGCGGATACAGCTACTCGCTGGGCGTCACCAACTCTGGCCAGCTGGATATGGGCCTGCTGTTCGTCTGCTATCAGCACGATCTGGAGAAGGGGTTCCTCACCGTGCAGAAGCGGCTAAACGGCGAGGCGCTGGAAGAGTACGTTAAGCCCATCGGCGGCGGCTATTTCTTTGCCCTGCCTGGTCCGCGCGATCGGAACGCGTATCTCGCTCAGGGGCTTATAGAAACCTGATAATTGTCCCTGCGATAGTTCGCGGGGACATTATTTTTTTCTATGACTAACGTGCTGTTATATTACTGTAATATTTGTATATGAGACTGAATTCGCGACTGGAGTTGTCTTAAAAGTTGCGTTTAAGTAAAATAAATGTTGCATTTATGATAATTGGTGATGTACTTAGTATAAGACAGCGGTAGTTCCCGGCAGTGATGCTGTATCACTATGGAGATCGCGAATGGTTGCGTCCTGCACTGGACAAGGTAAACACAACAACCGCAACACCCGGCGCGGAGGCTCAGACTCCGGCAGCGATTTCTTCACCCCCACATTCTCCTCATCTCTTCAAAAAACGCATTCTACCGGCGTGCAAAACAGTGCGCGTAGCTGTGTTGTATCGTCATCAGGAAAGGCAAGCAATGGCTTACAAGGAAGCCAACCCTCTGATGTTCGTGCGCATAATCGTGCTGAAGCTGGCGCGTGTGATGAATACCAACAACTCAAGGTGCTATCCATGGGAAGACAAAAAGCAGTGATCAAAGCTCGTCGCGAAGCAAAACGTGTGCTGAGACGGGATTCACGCAGCCATAAGCAGCGTGAAGAAGAATCGGTCACCTCGCTTGTGCAGATGAGCGGCGTAGAAGCAATTGGCATGGCGCGGGACAGCCGTGATACTTCTCCAATTGTCGCGCGCAATGAGGCTCAGGCGCAGTACCTGAATGCTATCGAGAGTAAACAGCTCATCTTTGCAACCGGCGAAGCCGGATGCGGGAAAACCTGGATCAGTGCGGCCAAAGCGGCGGAAGCGCTGATTCACAAGGACGTGGACAGGATTATTGTCACCCGTCCGGTACTGCAGGCCGATGAAGATCTCGGCTTCTTGCCCGGAGATATTTCGGAGAAGTTTGCCCCGTACTTCAGGCCCGTTTATGACGTGCTGGTGAAGCGGCTGGGTGCATCCTTTATGCAGTACTGCCTGCGGCCAGAGATTGGCAAGGTGGAAATCGCGCCGTTCGCCTACATGCGCGGACGTACATTTGAAAATGCGGTCGTCATTCTTGACGAGGCCCAGAACGTGACCGCTGCGCAAATGAAGATGTTCTTAACGCGCCTCGGGGAGAACGTGACGGTCATCGTCAACGGCGATATCACCCAGTGCGACCTGCCGTCCGGCGTGAAGTCCGGGCTGAGCGACGCCATGGCACGCTTTGAGGAAGACGAGATGATTGGGGTGGTACGGTTTACCAAAGAGGACTGCGTGCGCTCGGCGCTCTGTCAGCGCACGCTGCAAGCGTACTACTGAGTTAGCCTTTGTGCTCAAGGCCCGGGAAACCGGGCTTTGTTTTTTGTGCGGGGTTTGATGTCGGGTGGCGCTGCGCTTACCCGACCTACAATACCCTCAGGACCCGTAGGCCTGGTAAGCGAAGCGCCACCTGGCATAAAGAGCGCGGGGATTTTTGTCGGAGAACATAAACGAAAAAAGCCCGTACTTTCGTACGAGCTCTCATCTTAACTATGGCGGTGAGGGGGG